>Ga0310690_10006100_pt1 | contig 15998 bp, 10 predicted proteins | sample AusTroGonzalo_MG_2_FD_207661 | JGI IMG/M metagenome (GOLD analysis project Ga0310690, IMG submission 207661) | Bovine rumen microbial communities from tropical cattle in Woodstock, Queensland, Australia - Gonzalo_04 (v2) (version 2) | ecosystem: Host-associated > Mammals > Digestive system >... | reverse complement strand
AGCCTGTTGCGAGAACATCTCACTGCCTGCGGCGAAGCCTACGGCGGCATGGCCTACCGCCATGTTGCGGAGAACATAGCCACATTGGCCGACGGCTGCCAATACGACGCTCTCTATTTCGTTGGCTTCAACGCCCTCTCCGAGTGCGAGCGCCGCATCATCGGCGAGTATGTGCGCCGTGGTATTGGCCATCTGCTCACCGACGGCGACCCCTACTATTATGTCGACCCCATGCAGGAGGCCGGCCGTTTCCTGCGAAAGCACAGCGGCGAGTTCCCCGAGATAGAGCCCCGAGGCATATCCTCCTACGGACAGGGGGGCAAGAAGATACATATCGTGGAGTGCCCCGAAGGGGTGCTGCAGTGCAAGTACGCCGGACAGCTGCTGTCGCGCAACGCCGACTGGCTCGCCGACCCCGAGAGCACCGCCATCATCCTTGCCGACGAGAGCCTGTTGGTGCCCACCCTCGGCGCGTTGCCGGAGGCCGACGCCGACTACAGCGTCAACGTCACCATGGGCTACCCCTACGCCGACAGCGGCATCCATGCCCTTGTGCTGCGCCTGCTCTCGCTCTACCGTCGTGCCAACGCCCAGGGCTACTACCACGCCGACATCGTGGATGTGCTGGGCAGCTACCTCGTGGGCCGTCTGCTCGACCGCAAGGACCTGCGCCAGTATGTTGCTGACCAACTGCGCCGCGAGAACCGCATACGCTGCTCGGCGGCAGAGATTGGCGCCATCGTGGCCACCGACCGCCTCGCCTTCCTCTTCCCCTCTGAGCCCCCAAGCCCCGACGGCGTGCTCACCCTGCTGCGCCGCATGGCCGAGATGCTTGTAGCCAGCGATGTTGTGGAGAGCAACAAGAAAGAAAAACAGGCTCTTGGCGGACTTGTGGAAATACTCGATTATTTCGGCCAGCTGCAGGAGGAATACCACTACATCGCTGACCTCACAACCCTCGAACGTATATATACCCGCATAGCGCAGCGCCACAGCATCTCGTTCCTCGGCCAGCCCCTCTCCGGCCTGCAGGTGCTCGGCGTGCTGGAGACCCGCAACCTCGACTTCCGCCGTGTCATACTCCTCTCGGCAAACGAGGGCGTAATACCGGCAGGCCGCGGCGCCGCCACCCTCATCCCATTCGAGCTGCAGCGCTTCTTCCACCTGCCCACCTACGAGGAGAAAGACGCCGTCTATGCCTACAACTTCTACCGCCTGCTGCAGCGCGCCGAAGAGGTGTACCTGCTCTACAGCTCCGAGACCTCCGGCATGGGCAAGGGTGAGGAGAGCCGTTTCCTGAAGCAGGTGCGCAGCGAGCTGGCTACGCGCTTCCCAAAGAACATAGAAGTCAGCAACAGCGTCGTGGAGCTGCCGCCCGACCTGCACCGCGCTACAGTGGCCTCCACAGCCGAGAAGAGCCTCGAAGCCATGCAGCGCCTCACGACCCTTGCCGAACGCGGCTTCTCGCCATCGGCGCTCAACGTCTATATCGGTTGTCCACTGCGCTATCACTACCAGTACATCCTCGGTCTGCGCGACGACGACACCCTCGACGATGACCTCGACGCCTCGCAGCTCGGCACCTGCGTGCACAGTGTGCTGCAGCAGATATACACCCCTTATATCGGCAAGCGTGTGGAGGCTGACGGCCTGCGCTCCGCCCTCGCCAACCTGCCGCAGCTGATGGACGCCGCCTTCGCCGAGCTCTACCGCCACGGACGCCCCACCGAAGGTCGCAACCGCTTCCTCTATTCGGTGGCCGAGAGCCAGGTGCGCCACCTGCTGAAGAAGGAGATAGCCCTCATCGACGGCGGTTCGCGCCTCGAGATGGTGGCCTTGGAGCAGGACATCACCATGCCGCTGGCAGAGGGCGTCAACCTCAAGGGCATCGTGGACCGCATAGACCGCCTCGACGGCCGTCTGCGCGTCATCGACTACAAGACCGGCTCGGTCAAAGAGCGTGAGTTGGCTGTCAAGATCGCCGACCTCGACGCGGGCAAGCCCATGCCCGGCAAGTGGCTGCAGCTCATGTGCTACGCTCTGATGTATAGTCATGATCACCCCCTTGGCGAGCCGTTGCTTTCGGGCATCTACCCCCTGCGCAGTCTGCGCTCCGACGTACGCATAGCCACTTGCGACGGCAGTCCCGATATCACCGCCGACACCCTCGCCGCTTTCCGCGAGCGCCTCGCCGCCCTCGTTGCCGAGCTCATGGACCCCGCCGTTCCCTTCGCACCGCCGCAGAGCCCCGCCGGATGCAGTTTCTGTCCTGCCCGCGCCTTCTGTCCCGAGGCCAAGGTAGCCACCGTGCTCTGACCCCTCTCTGCTGACAAAATGCAGTTTTTTTTCACCAATCCAAAATAATTATATATATTTGCACGTTATTTAGTAGGCTCCGAGAAAGGGGCAGAGTGCGTCTATGACGCTGAATATAAGTAAATAAAACAAAGAAAACGAGATACAATGAGAAGAACTCTTTTTGTAATGGCCCTTGTTTCGGTGCTCCTCACCGGCTGCGGTGGCCTGTCGAAAATGAAATCGAACTCCAACAAAGTGCGCTATCAGGCCAACCCCAATCCCGTGGAGACCATGGACGAGAAGGTGGTAGTGAAGTTCACTGGCCAGATACCGGAGAAATACTTTGACAAAGGCTGCGTGATGTTCATCCAGCCCGTCTTCTCGTGGGAGGGCGGCAACATACCGCTCGAGCCCATGACCCTCAAGGGTGAGAAGGTGGAAGGCGACGGCACTATCATCAACTATGCCAAAGGTGGCCGCTTCACCTACAGCGACATGTTCGACTTCAAGCCCGGCATGGAGACCGGCCGCGTAACGTTGACCCCGGTGGGTTACAGCTCGCGCCGCACCAACGAGGATGCCCGTTTCGCTGAAGATATACTGCGCGACAATCACGGCAAGGAGTTCTCCCCCGTGCTTCTCTCCGACGGTGTCAACAATACCTCGTCGTGGGTAGACATTAAGGGCAACATATCCATCTCGCCCATCAACTACAACAAGACGCAGGGCATCGTGGAGACTGCCGACATTTACTTCAACGGTGGTACGTCGGACCTCGACTGGAACTTCTATATGAACCAGAAGTTCGACAGCTACAACAGCCTGCAGCAGTTGAAGCGCATCATGCTCGAGCAGGGGCTGCCGAAGCAGATTGCCATCACCGGCTGGGCATCGCCCGAGGGCGAGGAGACCGACAATGTGGGTGTGTCGAAGAACCGTGCCGACATTGCCACCGCCCAGCTGAACAAGGTGCTCGACGATGTGCTCACCGTTATGGCCCGCCGTGCCAAGGTGAAGCCTCAGGATGTGGACTACTACAAGTACGAGCAGCTGAAGAAGCTTGTCATCACCACTCGTGCCGCTGGCGAGGACTGGGTGCACTTTGTGGTTATGGTCGAGGCCAGCGACATTCAGGACAAGCACGCCATCATCAATATCGTGGAGACGCAGCAGAACCTCGTCAAGCGCGAGCAGATGATACGCAACATGGCCGAAGTGTACAGCGAGCTTAACGACGAGATCTTCCCCAACCTGCGCCGCGCCCAGATAGCCCTCTACTACAGCGAGGCCCGCAAGACCGACGCTGAGCTGGCCAAGCTGGCGTCCATCAAGCCCGAGCGTCTCTCGTTCGACGAGCTTATGTATGCCGCCTATATCAACTACAACTACGACACCAAGCTCAAATACTACAAGTGGGCAACCGAGAACCACAGCTCCGAGTGGGCCGCTTGGAACAACGCTGGAGCCGTTGCCTTCTACCTCGAAGACTATGAGGAGGCCGAGCGCTACCTCAATGTGGCGCGCGACATGAACCCCCACAACCCCGATGTGCTCAACAACACGGGTCTGCTCTTCCTCGCTAAGAAGGACTACGCACTTGCCAAGTACTACTTCGAGGAGGCCAAGCGTCAGGGTAGCAACGATGCTGACGCCAATATGCCTATCCTCAACCTCAAGCGCGGCAACTACAGCGAAGCCCAGAAAGCCATGAAGGGCAACCCCTGCACCTACAACCTTGCCTTTGCACAGCTGATGAACGACGAGACCGGCACCGCCGTGCGTACGCTCGACTGCTGCCTGGATCAGAACGCCGATGTGAAGTATCTGCGCGCTGTCTGCTACGCTCGTCTGGGCGACAAGACCAACTGCCTGAAGAACCTCAAGGCCTCCGTCGACGACAACTACGAATACAAGCGCAAAGCCGCCGTGGACACCGAGTTCAAGGAGTACTGGGACGATGAGGAGTTCAAGCTCATCATAAAGCTTTACAACGACTGATGATTAGGAAACAGATACCCAATCTGCTAACGCTCTGCAACCTCACTTGCGGAGCGTTGGCCGCATATATGGCCGCCCTCGGCTGGCTGCACCGTGCTGCTTTGCTTATGTTTTGCGGCATATTGTTCGATTTCCTCGACGGTTTCGCCGCCCGTATGCTTGGCGTGAGTTCGCCGATGGGCAAGGAGCTCGACTCGCTGGCCGATGTGGTCACTTCGGGTGTGACTCCGGCCTTCATCCTGTTCCGTATGCTGATGTGCTACCACGGCTGGCACTATTGGGCGCTGCTGGCGTTCCTTATGCCAGCTTTCGCCGCCTACCGTCTGGCGAAATTCAACCTCGACGAGCGCCAGCATGAGTCGTTCCTCGGCCTTCCCGTGCCCTCAAATGCACTTATATGGGCCACCCTGGGCATCTGTGTGGTGCATCCCGATTGGGCTCAGGTGGCATTGCTGCCGGTGCCGGGTATCGACAGGCTGCTGCTATCGAACACCTCTTTGGTAATACTCGTCTGCCTGAGTATGCTTACCAACATACTCATGCTCTCCGAAGTGCCCATGCTAGGTCTCAAGTTCAAGACCTTCGGATGGAAGGGCAACGAGCTTAAGTACATACTTCTTCTTGGTGCTGCGCTGCTGATAGTGCTCTTCGGCATCTTCGGCATCGCCATCGCCATCCTGTGGTACATACTGCTTTCCGTACTCACTTCTTGCAAGCGATGCTCGAAGAGCTGAAGCATATTCCCATAGCCGACTACGACTATCCGTTGCCGGACGAGCGCATTGCGCGCTATCCGCTGGCGGAGCGCGACCAGTCGAAGCTTCTCGCCCTCACGCCCGACGGCATCGCCGAGCACCGTTTCTACGAGCTGCCGCAGCTGCTGCCTGCCGGTTCGCTGCTGGTGTTCAACGACACCAAGGTCATACATGCCCGTCTGCTGTTCCGCAAGGAGACAGGAGCGACGATAGAGATATTCTGCCTCGAGCCGTACCAGATGGCCGTCAGCGAAGCTTTCGAACAGCGAGAGCGCTGCTCGTGGATGTGCTTCATAGGCAACAACAAGAAGTGGAAGGAAGGGACGCTGAGCCGGGATTGTGGCAGTTTCGTGCTCACCGCCACGCGGCGTCAGGCCGTAGGCAACGCATGGGTGGTGGACTTCAGCTGGACCGGCGGCGCCAGTTTCGCCGAGGTGATAGAGAGCGCCGGCGTGATACCGCTGCCGCCCTATCTTGGCCGTGAGGCTGAGGAGAGCGACGCTACGCGCTACCAAACCGTCTATGCCCACTACGAGGGCTCTGTGGCCGCCCCTACGGCAGGGCTGCACTTCACCGACAAGGTGATAGAGCAGTTGCACAATAAGAATATCGACACCGAATACCTGACGCTGCATGTGGGTGCCGGCACCTTCAAGCCGGTGAGCAGCGAGCATATCGGTGACCACGAGATGCATGTGGAGAAGATACACGTCACTGCCGATAACCTGAAGCATATAATTGCCCACCGCGATACGGCACGTGTGGCTGTGGGTACCACCAGCGTGCGTACGCTGGAGAGCCTCTACTGGTTTGGCGTGAAGCTGAAGCAAAACCCCGATATTGAGGCTATGCACATATCGCAATGGGACCCTTACACGCTCGACGACTGCGGTATGGATTATGTTGAGGCCTACGGCAACATACTGGCTTGGATGGAACGCAACGGCGAGGACGACCTGCACGGTGAGACGCAGTTGATGATAGCCCCGGGCTACCGCTACCGTACCATTACTGGCATGGTGACCAACTTCCACCAGCCCAAGAGCACGTTGCTGTTGCTGGTATCGGCCTTCATAGGCGAGCGCTGGAAGGAGGCCTACCGCTATGCCCTCGACCACGGATTCCGCTTCCTCAGCTACGGCGACAGCTGCCTGTTCATGCCGTAGCCTATGTCACCCTTTGCGGCAATACTACAAGTACTATTTCCCACCACCTGCGCCTGCTGTGGCGAGGTGCTTGTGCATGGCGAGCGGCAGGTATGTCTGGATTGTCTGGCCAATATGTCTACGTCGGCATTCAGCGCCATGAGAGATAACCCCGTGGAGCGTCGCCTCATAGGTCGTTTCCCTTTGGAGAATGCTACAGCCGTTTACCTCTTTCGGCAGGACAATACGGTGCGCAATGCTGTGCATGCCATGAAGTTCCACGGCAACACCGACCTGTGCCTGATGATGGGGCGCCAGATGGGTTTGGACCTGCTTAGTAGCGGACGTTTTGATGATGTGGAGGTGCTGGTGCCTGTGCCGTTGCACTGGCTACGCAGGCTGTGGCGTGGCTACAACCAGAGCGAGTTGCTTTGCCGAGGGATAGGGGAGGTGCTGAAAGTGCCGGTGTGTACCGATGCTGTGGTGCGTCACCGCTATACGCGGCAACAGAGCATGCAGCAGAGCCGGAATCGAGCCAGCAACGTAGAGGGCGCTTTCCGTTTGCGTAAGCCGGAGAAGCTTGCCGGCAAGCATATACTGCTGGTGGACGATGTGCTCACCACCGGCGCCACCATTACGGCTTGTGCCGACGTCATCGTTAAAGCGCCCGGGGTGCGCATTAGCGTTGCTACCTTCTGTATGGCTCAGTAGCCTTATTTCTTGATATTGGAGAGGAAGTCGAGGTCGATGCTCAACGACACGAAAGGCTTCACAAGCCACGCCTTTGCGGTGACGTCCTCGATGCTCAGGTTGGGCCCTATGACTTCGCCGCTCGTGTAGCCATCCTTCAACACTTGGTATTCGGCAATGTTCAATCCCAGCGTGAGATAGAAGAAATCCACGAAGCGGAAGCTGGTGCCCACGTAGAAGTTGCGGAACAGGTTGCTGCCACCGAAGCCTACGTAGATGCCCAGGTCATAGTTGAACTGCTGGTCGAAGCGCCTGATGCCCTTGCCATTGTTGCCTATGTTATGGTCTTTGTTGAAGTAGGGCGTCAGGTCCCACAGCATTACCGACGCACCGGTGATGTAGTCAAAGTCCACTTTCCCCGCGTTGCGGTTGCTGATGTATTTGTCATATTTGCCGTCTTCAGCACCACTCTTGAGACGTATCTCCCAGTCTGGTGCGCGGTAGAAGCGCAGCGCCACACCCTGTATCGGGCGTATCTTCTTTTTCTTGTTAGTGGTCTGTGCTATGCGCTCCTCGGCGGCACGGGCGCGCTCTTCGAGGTACTTGTTGGCCTCTTCCTTGCGCACGGCTTCAATCTCGGCTATGCGCACTATGGCGCGCAGCGAGTCGACCATGTGTATGTAGTAGTTGCGCTCGGCCTCCAGTTTCTCTTTGTCTACGCCGTTGGCGGAGAGTATCTCGCGGTAGAAGGCCTCCTTCTCACGCAAGGCGCTGAGGGCTGCGGTGTCGGCCACGCGCTTGACTATGGTGTCGGTGCGTATGATGTAGACAGAGTCCACACGCAACATAGTCAGCGTGTCGGTATGCAGCAGGTACACGGTATCGTGCACAGGCTGCCATTGCCCTACGCCGGCCTCTGTGATGCTGTCGGCTATCGGGGCGACCTGCAGCGTGTCTTGGGCGCTAAGCCGTAGGCCCGTAAACAGTAGTGCTATGAGCAGCAGCCGTTTCATCCGAGCAATTCCACCAGTTTGTCTATGCTGACGGTCTGCTGTGTGCCGTCGGTCATGTTCTTGACGGTCACCGTGCCGTCCTTCATCTCGCTCTCGCCGACGAAGGCCACGAAGGGCACCGCTTTGCGGTTGGCATAGTCCATCTGCTTCTTCATCTTGGCTGCGTCGGGATATATCAGCGTGCTGATGCCTGCGGCGCGCAAACGGACGGCGATACCTATGCAGGCGGCCTGCTCGGCAGGGCCGAAGTTGATGAACATCACGCGGGCGGCCTGTTCCAAGCCCTGCGGCCACTGGTTGAGCTCCGTGAGCACGTCGTAGATGCGGTCGGCACCGAAGCTTATGCCCACGCCGCTGACGCCCGGCATGCCGAAGATGCCGGTGAGGTTGTCGTAGCGCCCGCCACCGCAGATACTGCCTATCTGCACATCCTTGGCCTTCACCTCGAAGATTGCGCCGGTGTAGTAGTTCAGGCCGCGCGCCAGCGTGAGGTCGAGCTCCACCTCGGCCTTCATGTTGCAGGCCTGCACCATGCCGAAGAGCTCCTCGAGCTCCTGTGCACCGGCCATACCGACTTCGATGTTGGCGAACAGAGCCTTCAGTTGTTGTATCTTTTCTGTAGCGCTGCCGTTGAGCGAGAAGACCGGGTCGAGGGCCGCAATCTGCTCCGCCGTTAGGCCGCGCTCGGCCAGTTCGGCGCGCACATTGTCCAAGCCTATCTTGTCCAGCTTGTCTATGGCTACGGTGATGTTCACCAGCTTGTCGGGTGCTCCTATCATCTCGGCTATGCCGGCCAGCACCTTGCGGTTGTTGATCTTCACGCAGACGTTGATGCCCAGCTTGCCGAACACCATGTCTATCATCTGCACCAGTTCCAGTTCGTTGAGCAGCGAGGTGCTGCCAATCATGTCGGCGTCGCACTGGTAGAACTCGCGGTAGCGGCCCTTCTGCGGCCGGTCGGCACGCCACACCGGCTGCAACTGGTAGCGACGGAAGGGCAACTGCACTTGGTCGCGGTGCTGCACCACGAAGCGTGCGAAGGGCACCGTGAGGTCGTAGCGCAGGCCGCGCTCGCATATCTGCGGCGCCACCTTGTGGTAATCCTGGCTGAAGTCGACGCCTTCCATGAAGTCGCCCGAGTTGAGCACCTTGAACAGCAGTTTGTCGCCCTCTTCTCCGTATTTGCCCATCAGCGTCGAGAGGTTCTCGAGCGACGGCGTCTCTATCGGCTCGAAGGCGAAGGTGCGGAACACCGAGCGGATGGTGTCGAAAATATAGTTGCGGCGCGCCATCTCCGTGGGCAGGAAGTCGCGCGTACCTTTTGGTATTGAGCACTTAACGGTAGCCATACTGTTTCGTAATTAGACTACAAAAATACTTCTTTTTTTGGATATGGGCAAATCTTTCTTACAATAATTTCTGTCGGCTCGCGTTTCAATATACAAAACAGATTGATTATGGCAAACAGGAAAGAAATACCGGTGCTGCTGCTCACCGGCTACCTCGGTAGCGGCAAGACCACGCTCCTCAACCGCATACTCGGCAACCGTCGCGGCATACGCTTCGCCGTCATCGTCAACGATATCGGCGAGGTGAACATCGACGCCACCCTCATCCAGCAGGGCGGCGTGGTCAACCAGAGCGACGACAGCCTCGTGGCTCTCCAGAACGGCTGCATCTGCTGCACGCTGAAGAGCGACCTCGTCAACCAGCTGCGCGACATCGCCAATGCCGAGCGCTTCGACTATATCGTCATCGAGGCCAGCGGCATCTGCGAGCCGGAGCCTATCGCACAGACGCTCATCTCCATACCCACTATGGCTGACGGCTTTAACGTCATGCCGCATCTCGATTGCATCGTCACCGTCGTCGACGCGCTGCGTCTGCGCGACGAGTTCGACGGCGGCCAGATGCTCGTCCGTCCCGGCATCGACGACGAGGACATCGAGAACCTCGTGGTGCAGCAGATTGAGTTCTGCAACATCGTGCTCCTCAACAAAGCCGCCGAGGTGACGCCCTCCGAGCTGGGTCGCACACGCGAGATTGTCCGCACCCTGCAGCCCAAGGCCGAGATTATCGCTTGCAACTACGGCGATGTGGATTTCGACCGCATACTCAACACCGGCCTCTTCGACTTCGACGAGGTGGCCACCTCGGCCACGTGGATACAGGAGGTGGAGAGCGGCGCCGACGTGCACCACCACGACCACGACGAGCATGAGCACCATCATCACCACGACCATGATCACGACCACGACGAGGGTGAGGCCGAAGAATACGGAATCGGCACCTACGTCTATTTCCGCCGCCGTGCTTTCGACATCCGAGCCTTCGACAACTGGGTGGCCAACCGGTGGCCTGCTGGCATCATACGCACCAAGGGCATCTGCTACTTCGAAGACGAGGAGGACAAGTGCTACCTCTTCGAGCAGGCGGGCAAGCAGGTGAGCCTCCGCGATGCCGGCCGCTGGTTCGCCACCATGCCGCCCGACGAGTTGCGCGAGGCTCTGGAACGCGACAAGCAGCTGCAGCGCGACTGGGACGACTTCTACGGCGACCGCATGCAGAAACTCGTCTTCATCGGCCAGCACCTCGACAAGGAACTCATCGAGCGCACCCTCGACGAGTGCCTGGTTTAATAAACATATTGTAATCCGTACTTCTCGTGCAGACGGCGGAGGGCGCGTACTTCTCAAAAAGAGGTTAAATAAAGATATATCTCAGCACAAAGAGTATCGCCAGCACCCACATGGTGGGGGTGATATCTTTGAAGTTGCCACAGAAGGCGTTGAGGACCACATAGCTTATCATACCGATAAGGATGCCGTCGCTGATGCTGAAGCAGAAGGGCATCACCACCATCGTGATGAAGGCCGGAAGCGCCTCGATAGGGTTTTCCCAGTTGATCTTCAAAACGGGGGTCATCATCATCATGCCCACCACGATGAGTGCAGGGGCGGTGGCGGCTGCCGGGATAGCGAGGAAGAGTGGGGCGAAGAGGAGCGCTATGGCGAAGAAAATGGCGGTGGAGAAGGCGGTGAGACCCGTACGTCCACCGTCGGCCACGCCGGCGGCGCTCTCCACAAAGGTGGTCGTGGTGCTGGTGCCGAGGGCGGCTCCGAAGATAGTACCTATCGAGTCGGCCATGAAACATTCGTTGATGCCGTCGACATTGCCCTTCTTGTCTACGTAACCGGCTTTCTCGCTCACCCCGATGACGGTGCCCATAGTGTTGAATATGTCGAGGAAAAGGAAGGTGAAGAGCACCACAAAGATGTCAAGAAGGCTTTTGGCACTGGTGAGCTCGCTCCAGGTGAACTGGAAGGCAATATCCTTGATGCTCGGCGGAACTGAGACAATGCCATTAAGCGAGGTGAGAGCCACACGGCTCACGGTGCCATCCGCCCCCATAACATTATATATTGGGATGAGCCCTAACGCTGTGGTGGCGAGGATACCCCAAAGGATGCCGCCGCGGACGCCTTTCATTACCAAGGCACCCGTGACGATAACTCCTAGAATACCCAGTAGTGCGGTGCCGTTGAAGGAGCCGTCGGGCAACTTGAAGGCGAGGGTAACCAATGTAGGACCTTGACTGACGATGCCGGCGTTCTGGAATCCAAGGAAGGCGATGAAAAGGCCGATGCCTGCACCCACGGCATATTTCAGCGACAGCGGGAGAGCGTCGACAATCCACTTGCGCACATTGGTGAGCGTGAGGATGACGAACACGATACCTTCGAGGAACACTGCCGTCAGCGCAAACTGCCAGCTATGACCCATAGCTATGCAGACGGTGTAGACGAAGAAAGTGTTGACCCCCATGCCGGGTGCGAGGGCGAAGGGCTTCTTGGCGATGAAAGCCATTGCCAGAGTGCCCATAATAGCGGCGAGTGCCGTGGCGGTGAAGACGGCGCCGTTGGCTTTCGACATCTCTCCACCCAACGCATCGAAGACATTGGGGTTCACGGCCAAGATATAGGCCATCGTGAGGAATGTGGTCAGACCGGCGAGAATCTCCGTCCTGACGCTGTGCTTTTCGGGGTCAAATCCCAGCCATTTCAAAAACTTCATAGTTGATAATTTTTCCAGTTAACACAACGGCGTAATCCTCAATTTATTGCATAACTATGCAATGTCCCACCGACCATAACCATTGAAATCTGGTAAATCTTGACTTCGTCGACACTCCTGCATCTCGGCATAGCTGACTCACTTCAATTTACTTTCTTTAGCGGAGTTCGCGACCTTCGGTTCATGCAAGCATGGCTCTGCGCTCGACTTTCGGAGCTCTGTAGATTTTTTCTAAGGTATCGCTGCTGCGGGCGATGGATTTTAGCTCCAACAGATTGTAAAAGAAACGGCGAATTTAACGAATTTAACGAAGCTACGCAGGTCAATTGGAGGCGAATTACTCGAATTTGGGCTGTGGGCGATGGATCTGTTTTGGGGGTATGAGATGGGTATGAGAAGGGCGAGAGATGGGTATGAGAAGGAGGTAAGGGTTTAAGGGGTTCAAGAGTTTAAGGGGTTCAAGATGTTTGGGGGTTCTCAGTATGTCAAAGGACTCTCTTTTTGGAATTCCGATGCAAAGGTACGAACATTTTTCGTGGGGTTCGGACGATAGCGGTGTTTAGCGGTGTTTAGCGGCGGATTTCGTGCGATTATGGTGTTTAACGGCGAATTGAACGAATTACACGAAGGCTACGTTGGTTATTATTTAACGGCGAATTGAAGGAATTTGGCGAAATGGTGCGGGCGCCGGTTAAGTGCTGGCGAATTACTTGAATTTTGGTCGGCTAACTGGATGAGCCAAGTGCCGTTTTGAGATAAAAAGTCCCTCCAAATGGGGAGGAAGGTCGATTTTCTGCGAGGATGGTTTGTGTGCCAAGTAGGGGGTAAAGTGTCGGAACGAGGTGTTTTTTGCCAATTTTTGGGGCCTAAAAGAGCCGTTTTTTGATGCAAATTGTCCCAATATGAGGGATAATAAAGTTGGTGACATTTCTTACACATCTTTGAGTCTTAACTGGTTAAGTTGATTTAGCGTTCCAGTTCCAGTTGTTCCAATTGTTTTTTGAGGGGGTGCCAATTTCCTTATTCTTTATATATTATATTAATTATTAATTAGTTATATGGTACAAGAAAGGAACGGGTATCCCTTTTTTAATTGGAACAACTGGAACTGGAACGGATATTGGTTTATCATTCCCCTACAAGGCTTTGTATTTCTGCTTTTTATGGGAAATCAGTTTTGCATTTTTGACAGTTGACAGTTTGACAGTTTAATTTTAGGGGTACCCATTTCTTCTCTTCTATCGATATTTTCTATTTTTTTATTATTTAAATATTTAATTATTAATTAATTATATAATAATTATAAGTAATGTGAAGGAGGGTTTCTAAAATTAGGGGTATTCTTTTTTTTAATTGTCAAACTGTCAAACTGTCAAAAACCGGTTTTAAGAGTTAATCGATATTCTTCTCTACTAGTTTTTTTTTAAGCGGCGTTTTTTTTGATGAAGGTTTGTTGTTCTTGTTGGTTGTCGCGTAGCATATCCATGATTGCGGCTTCCTCGTAGGCCTTGTGTAAAATACCCAAAAAAGGGGCATATTACAATTTGAATATTCAAATTATTGTCAATATTTTTGTATTATTGTCAAAAATTTGTGTATCTTTGCACCGTCAAATAGAGCATAGATGTACAATACATTACATATAGAAGAGTTGTATAACGTATTGGGAAACAGTGAGAGAGTGTCTACATTCGATATTGTGAATTTCTATCGCAGCTTTATTCCTGATATGCCAATTTCTACAATTCGATGGAAAATTCATTCTTTAGTAGATAAAGGAATCATCTATCCTATCGGACGTGGTATCTATAAATTTGGGAGAAAAAATATATTTGAGCCGCATGTATACCGGAAGACAGAGGTGATAGCGGATGTTATGCGACGACGACTTCCTTTTGCGAGTTATTGCCAATGGGATTTGTCGGTGGCAAATACATTTGTACATCACCTGCTCAACATACAGCTATATTTTGTCGATGTGGAGCGTGATGCTGTCGATGCTGCATACCATGAAATAAGAGACACCTATCGCCACACTGTTTTATACCGTAATCTTAGCGAGGAACTGCCTTATTATGATGGATATATTGTGGTTCGAAACATGGCCGTCGATGCTCCGACTATTAAGGTGTCTGATTTGCCAATGGCCTCGTTAGAGAAAATACTGGTTGATTTTGCCATCGACCGATTGTTTCCTTTCCAAGACACAGAGATTGTCGACATTTATACGAATGCTATTGATTCTTATGCTGTCAATACCAGTCGGATGCTCCGCTATGCAGGTCGTAGGGGCCGACGCAATATAATAGAAGACATCCTGAACGAAATAAACTAAACCATGATTGCACCACATTCATTCTCCGCCGACTGGATTATCCAGATATCCAAGAAATACAAAGCCGACAAAATTTTAGTTGAGAAATCAATTCGTGCCTTGTCATTACTGGAAGGTCTTGCCGAATCCTCGCTTACTTTCGTTTTCAAAGGTGGCACTGCGCTGATGTTGATATTCCAAGAGCCTCGTCGACTGTCTATCGATATCGATATCATACTTCCCCCGGATACTACGGAGATAAACGCAATACTCCAGCAGGTTGCTTCGAGCAAGAACTTTTCTCGCATTGAAGAACAGGCTCGTGTTTCTGGTGCGATACCCAAGGCCCACTATAAGTTTTACTATCCTTCTGCCGTCGAAAGCAAGGAATCGTACATATTGTTAGACATCCTTTTCGAGCAGGTGCCTTACAGCCAAACAATCGAACTGCCCATTGGCAACATATTCCTTTCAACAGAAGGTGAGAACAGGATGGTCAAAGTTCCCGATGTCAACAACTTGCTCGCAGATAAACTAACGGCTTTTGCTCCACAAACAGTTGGCGTGCCTTATCGCAAATGGGACAACGAATGTGGAATGGAAATAATAAAGCAGTTGTACGACATAGGACTATTGTTCGACAAAGCCGACGACATAAAGACGATTGCTACAGTATATCGCGCCATTGCCCAGCAAGAAATAAAATACCGTGAAGTGCACTGTTCGGTCGAAGGCATCCTTCATGACACGATGGACCATGCGTTGTCCATCTGTTTCCGTCAAGGCCGGAACAATGTCGAGTATCCTGTGCTTTTGCGAGGTATCAAACAGGCATCCTCCCACATCTTCTCCGAGCCATACCACTTGGAGAAGGCCATCTTGTCTGCAGCCAAAGCCTTTTATCTTGTATCGTTGATAGAGTCCGGCGGTGCTACAATAGAAAAATATAACAATCGGCAATTGGAGCGGATGACAGATTGGCTATTTACCGACTATGAGTACACAAAACTCAACAAGTTAAAGAAGTCCAATCCCGAGGCGTTCTTCTATCTGTATTTGGCATTTCAATTATCTCACGGACACCAGACTTGAGTCTGTGGGTGACAAATATGTCTGACAGAGGACGACAAGAGCTGCCCGGCAAGAATCTCCGTTCTGATGCTGTGCTTTTCTGGGTCAAACCCCAGCCATTTCAAAAACTTCATAGTTGATAATTTTTCCAGTTAACACAACGGCGTAATCCTCAATTTATTGCATAACTATAGATGGATTGGTCTTTGTTCTCCTGCTCGCTGCGCGAGCGAAATCTATAAATCTTGACTTCGTCGACACTCCTGCATCTCGGCATAGCTGACTCACTTCAATTTACTTTCTTTAGCGGAGTTCGCGACCTTCGGTTCATGCAAGCGTGGCTCTGCGCTCGACTTTCGGAGCTCTGTAGATTATTTCCGCCTGCGGCGGGATGTCCGGGTGCGGGGCTGGGGAATCTGGTAGATTTTTTCTAAGGTATCGCTGCTGCGCGCGATGGATTGTTTTTTTTATGGGGGTATGAGATGGGTATGAGAAGGACGAGAGATGGGTATGAGAAGGGAGTAAGGGTTTAAGGGGTTCAAGAGTTTAAGGGGTTCAAGATGTTTGGGGGTTCTCAGTATGTCAAAGGACTCTCTTTTTGGAATTCCGATGCAAAGGTACGAACATTTTTCGTGGGGTT
>Ga0310690_10006099_pt1 | contig 16000 bp, 11 predicted proteins | sample AusTroGonzalo_MG_2_FD_207661 | JGI IMG/M metagenome (GOLD analysis project Ga0310690, IMG submission 207661) | Bovine rumen microbial communities from tropical cattle in Woodstock, Queensland, Australia - Gonzalo_04 (v2) (version 2) | ecosystem: Host-associated > Mammals > Digestive system >... | reverse complement strand
TCTGCAAGTTGCACATAACGAGATTAAATAACTTAATGATTGACAGCGCTAAGTTACTAAAAATCTTCGATATATACAACTTTTTCGTATACATTCTTTTGACTTTTTAATTCCGCCAACGGGTATATATTATTAACTATATAATAATGTAAATATAATTTCTTTCTTATTCTTAGGGGGTGAGGGGCTTATATAGAAACTGTCATCCGTCATTTGTCATTGAGAGACTGAATCACCTTCAACGAATCCGTCTTCATACGCACCCGAAACAACAGCAAAGAAGGAACCGCCAACATGCTCAGCCATCGGAAGACACGCGACTACATAAAAGAAAGAATAGGTGTTGCTGGTCGTTCTTCGGCAAGCCTCAGGCGCAGGCGGAGCGTGTTTTCTTTTAAGGGGAGAAGGTTGTGGCCTTTGACGGGTAACGTAATAACAAAAAAAAGAAGCGTCCTCACGGATTGCTTCTCCAAAAACTAAAACTAACAACTATTATTAACCTTCAAACAAATCTATTTACCTAAACATAAAACTAACTTATTTTGTGCTTTTAAAGAGCTTTCTTTTTCTTTTGCACTGCAAAGGTACGGCGAAAATCTAAAACAGGAAAGTAAAAGGAAGGAAATAATGGCAAAATGCCAGTTTTGTTGATTTATGTCAATGGCATAACACTCTATTTGCACAAATCAACATTTATTTTGCAAAAGAAATGGTGTTTTCCTGCTATTCGGCTTCCTCTCCGTCGATGTCGAAGCCTATCATTTCCTCTCCGTCGGAGCTCCCTTCGTCCTCGTCGATAACACTTTTGCAGGGGTCGAAGTAGCTTGGGATGTCAAAATCTTCTGTCTGGCTGTAGCCGAGGCGTGTGTCGGCATAGACTTTTTGCAGGAAGTATGCGCAGATGGGGAGGGCAGAATTGGCTCCCTGACCGAGTGCCATGCTTGCGAAATGGACATCGCGCTCGTCGCCGCCAACCCATGCTCCGAAGCAGAGGCGCGGCGTATAGCCCACGAACCATCCGTCGCTGTTGTCGTTGGTCGTGCCCGTCTTGCCTCCCATGGGAGCCGTGATGTTGTAGCGGTGGCGCATTCGTCCGCCTGTTCCGCCGTCGATGACGCCTCGCATCATGACAATCATCTTGTAGGCAGCCTCCTCGGAAATGACCTCCTTGACTCTGGATTGGAACTGTGCCAAGACGTTGCCGTCGTTGTCCTCGATGCGAGTTACGTAGAGCGGTATGCGGCGCACGCCCTTCTGAGGGAAGGCTGAATATGCGCCCACCATCTCGGCTACGGAGATATCGCAAGGGCCGAGGCAGAGGGCCAGCGAGGGAACAATGTCGCGGTTCTGGATGCCGAAGTCGTGCAGAAGCTTGACAAAGAGTTCAGGGCTGAGCTGGCTGAGCAGCCATGCGGAAATCCAGTTGTTACTCATGGCCAGTCCCCATTTGAGCGTCACCATTTCGCCGTAGCGGGCCTTGCTGCCGTTGCGTGGCGTCCAGAGCTTGTTGCCTGCCACGACGTAGGACTGCTGGACGTTGGGAGCCTCGTCGCAGGGCGTCCATCCGCTCTCCATTGCCAGCGAGTAGAGGTAGGGCTTGATGGTAGAACCCACCTGACGCTTGCCCTGAGTACACATATCATATTGGAAGTGGCTGTAGTCAACGTCTCCGATGTAAGCCTTGACGTGTCCCGTCTCACTGTCCATACACATGAATCCTGTGTGCAGGAAGGACTTGTAGTAGCGTATGCTGTCCAGAGGCGACATGATGGTGTCCTTGTCGCCTTGGAGGGAATAGACGGTCATTTCAATGGGCTTCGAGAAGGCTTCTTCTATCTCCGTTTCCGAGTATCCAGCCTTCTTCATCTCCAGATAGCGGGCACATTGCCGCTTGGCGCGGGCAAGGTCGGCACGCGCTCTGTCCGAACTGAGGGCAGAGGCGTAGGGAGCATTTCGGTTGTAGCGTTGCTCCTTGTCGAAGAGCGGTTGCAGCTCTCCCGTAACGTGCTTGGCAACAGCCTGTTCTGCATATTCCTGCATACGGCTGTCGAGGGTGGTATAGACCTTCAGTCCGTCGGTATAGATGTTGTAGGGCCGTCCGTCGCGGGTTGTATTCTTGTTGCACCATCCGTAGAGCGGGTCATGTTCCCAAGCCATCGAGTCCTCGTAGAACTTCTGGTTCTGCCACGAGGCATAGTCGCTGCGGACGGGTTTCTTGGCCATGAGCATGACGCGGAGGTAGTCGCGCAGGTAGGTGGCATGGCCTTCCTTGTGGCTGACGCGGTGGAAGTTGAGGCCAAGCGGACGCTGCCTGAGTTCTTCGCGTTGTGCGGCAGTAAGGAAGCCTGCCTTCTCCATCTGCATCAGCACGACATTACGGCGCTCCAGGCATCTCTCTGGCTGGCGGACAGGATTGAAGTAGCTGGGATTCTTGCACATGCCCACGAGCAAGGCGCACTGGCAGGTGTCGAGTGCCATGGGGTCTTTGTTGAAATAGGTTTGGGCGGCAGTCTTGATGCCTACGGCATTGTGCAGGAAGTCGAAGTAGTTGAAGTACATACCTATGATTTCCTCCTTCGTGTAGAACCGCTCCAGCTTGAGGGCAATCACCCATTCGATGGGCTTCTGCAAGAGGCGTTCCTGCGTCGTGGAAGCCTTTTCGGAATAGAGCTGCTTGGCGAGCTGCTGCGTGATGGTGCTGCCGCCGCCTGCGCTCTTCTGCTGGAGCACGCCACGCTTGACGATGGCACGCAGCAGGGCAAGGAAGTCGATGCCGTTGTGCTCGTAGAAGCGCACGTCCTCCGTAGCGAGAAGTGCCTGCACAAGGGCAGGAGGCAGCTCCCCATAGTCGGCAAAGACGCGGTTGGCACTGCTGTAGCTCCATGTTCCCAGCTGCTTGCCGTCAGCCGAGAAGACCTGTGTAGCAAACTTGTTGACAGGGTTCTGCAACTGCTCGATTTTCGGCATATAGCCGATGGCACCTATGAAAATACCATAGAACGTGACGCCAATCGCCACTACACCTAATATATAGCACGTCCAGAGGAACAGGAAAAACTTCTTTCTCATACAAAAAATATAGTTTCAAGACTACAAAGGTACGAAGAAAAGTTGAAAAGTGAAAAGGTTAAAGAGTTAAAAAGCAAAAAAAACGAAGAAAGGAGAAATATCTTTCAACTTTCAACTTTCAACTTTCAACTTTTTTGTATCTTTGCACTTGAAAAAATGTGAAGCGATGGAAAATAGAAGTCTTGTAACCATAGCCCATCACTCCCGCCAGAAGATTGAGTACCTCATCCGCATGGCGCAGGAGTTCGAGAAATGCCCCAATCGCCGCCTCTTGGACGGACGGATTGTGGCCACATTGTTCTTTGAACCCAGTACCCGCACGCGCCTCAGCTTCGAGACGGCAGCCAACCGCCTCGGCGCAAAGGTCATCGGCTTTGCCGACCCAAAGGTGACGAGCGGAACGAAGGGAGAAACACTCAAGGACACGATTATGATGGTGTCGAACTATGCCGACATCATCGTCATGCGCCATCACCTGGAGGGCGCGGCACAATACGCCAGCGAGATTTCTCCCGTGCCCATCGTCAACGCAGGCGATGGAGCCAACCAGCATCCCAGTCAGACGATGCTCGACCTCTACACCATCAACCAGACGCAAGGCACGCTGGAGAACCTGAACATCTATCTGGTGGGCGACCTCAAGTACGGACGCACCGTCCACAGCCTCTTGACGGCCATGCGCCACTTCAATCCCACCTTCCACTTCATCGCGCCCGATGAGCTTGCCATGCCCGAGCACTATAAGATGTATTGCAGCGAGAAAGGCATACGCTTCGTGGAGCATCAAGACTTCGACGCCGACACCATTGCAGGAGCAGACATATTATATATGACGCGCGTGCAAAGGGAACGCTTCACCGACCTCGACGAATATGAGCGCGTCAAGGACCGCTATCTCCTCAGCAAGGCTATGCTCGCCAAGGCAAAGCCAAACATGAAGATACTGCATCCGCTGCCCAGAGTCAACGAGATAGAATACAGCATCGACGATACTCCCTACGCCTACTACTTCCAGCAGGCACGTAACGGACTCTATGCACGCCAAGCCATCCTCTGCGATGCACTCGGCATTAGCCTCGACGACATCATCAACGACAAAACAATCATAAACAATTAAGAATTAAAAAAGAAGAAATAAGAATTGAACGTCCTGATTTCTCTCTCTTAATTCTTGATTCTTAATTATATTTCCAACAATGAAACGACAAGAATTGCAGGTGGCTGCCCTCGAGAACGGCACCGTCATCGACCACATACCTTCCGCCAAGCTCTTTCAGGTCATCAGCCTGCTCCATCTCGAGCATGTGCATTCTGCTGTGACCGTTGGCTACAACCTCAAGAGCAAGAAGATGCGCCACAAGAGCATCATCAAGATAGCCGACAAGTTCTTCACCGACGACGAAATCAACCAACTTTCGGTCATCACCCCCAACGTCACCCTCAGCATCATTCGCGGCTACGAAGTCGTGGAGAAGAAGGAAGTGAAGATGCCCGAGGAACTCATTGGCATCGTCAAGTGCGACAACCACAAGTGCATCACCAACAACGAACCGATGCGTACCCGCTTCCGCTATCTCGGCAAGGAGCGCGGCACCCTCCAGTGCCAGTATTGCAACAGGGAAATTAAGCTTTCAGAAGTAAAGTTGGTGTAGGACCACGTAGGACTCCCTCTAACTCTTCCTTGCAGGGGGAGGATAAATGTATAAATAGTAAATAAATAGTAAATCGTAAATAATTAAATTGTAAATGATTCAGGATTCAACCATCTTCTCTCTCATTGAGAAGGAAAACCAACGCCAGCGCATGGGCATCGAGCTCATTGCCTCCGAGAACTATGTAAGTGACCAAGTTATGGCAGCCATGGGCTCATGCCTGACCAACAAATATGCCGAAGGCTATCCCGGCAAGCGCTACTATGGCGGCTGTCAGGTGGTGGACGAGGTGGAGCAGCTTGCCATCGACCGCGTCTGCAAGCTCTTCGGAGCTGAATATGCCAATGTCCAGCCCCACTCGGGTGCTCAGGCAAATGCAGCCGTCTTCTTGGCTTGCCTCAATCCGGGCGATACCTTCATGGGCCTCAACCTCGACCACGGCGGGCACCTCAGTCACGGCTCTTTGGTCAATACCAGCGGCATCATCTATAAGCCTGTCGGCTACAACCTCAAGAAAGAGACAGGTCGTGTGGATTACGACGAGATGGAGCAGCTTGCTCTCCAGCACAAGCCCAAGCTCATCATCGGCGGCGGCTCGGCTTACAGCCGCGAATGGGACTATGCCCGTATGCGTCAGATTGCCGACAAGGTGGGAGCCCTCCTCATGATTGACATGGCTCACCCCGCTGGACTTATCGCAGCAGGCCTGCTCGAAAACCCCGTCAAGTACGCACATATCGTCACCAGCACCACCCACAAGACGCTTCGCGGTCCTCGTGGCGGTATCATTCTCATGGGCAAGGACTTCGACAATCCTTGGGGCAAGACCACTCCAAAGGGAGAAATCAAGAAGATGTCTGCCCTCTTGAATAGCGCCGTCTTCCCTGGCATTCAGGGCGGTCCGCTGGAACACGTCATCGCTGCCAAGGCCGTTGCCTTCGGAGAGGCTTTGCAACCCGAATTCAAGGAATGGGCAAAGCAGGTGAAGAAGAATGCAGCCGTCCTTGCCGACGAACTCATCAAGCGTGGCTTCAACATCGTCAGCGGCGGCACAGACAACCATTCGATGCTCGTTGACCTTCGCTCGAAGTATCCCGACCTCACGGGTAAGGTGGCAGAGAAGGCTCTCGTGGCAGCCGACCTGACCGTCAACAAGAACATGGTGCCCTTCGACAGCCGCAGCGCCTTCCAGACCTCTGGCATCCGCCTCGGTACGCCTGCCATTACCACTCGCGGCGCCAAGGAAGACCTTATGGTCAAGATTGCTGAGTTCATCGAGCGCGTACTTAACGCTCCCGAGGACGAAACGGTCATCGCTCAGGTTCGCAGCGAGGTCAATGCCATCATGAAGGATTATCCCATCTTCGCATACTAAAAAACCATTCCCTCCGACTTCCGAAGGGGAGAACACATGCAAGACACAAGACTCAGGCTCAGCAATACCGTCAAGCCTCAGGACATGGGGCTTGAGGAGTGGCAAGTGGCCCTTCGGCAGCAACAGGCTCAGCGGGAACACTTTGCCATCAGCGAGACAAGCCCCCTGTTCAATCCGGGGGAGTATCAGGTGCGCAATCCCAGGTCGCGGAGCCAGTACAAGGTCATCTACCGAGGTGCCTACAGTCCTTGGAACTATTGCTCCTGTCCCGACTTCCGCACCTCTGGCCTCGGCACTTGCAAGCATGTGGAGGGCGTGAAGCTTTGGCTACAGGCAGAGGGTAGGGAGGTATATCGTGGAGAGCCTGACTACACCTCTGTCTATATCGACTATCATGGCGGACGCAGCATCCGCATCCGTATCGGCGAGAACCATCGCAGGGAGCTGACGGCTCTGGCTCAGGAATACTTCGACCAGGCTTCTGTGCTCCGTCCCGAAGCATACGCCCGCTTCGACACCTTCATCGAGAAGGCACGAAGCATCGATTCTTCCTTGCGTTGCTATCCCGATGCCCTTGAACTCGTCATTAGTGAGCGCGAGCGTTTGCAACGGGCAGCACTTGTGGAAAATGTCTATACGGACGAAGCTTTGGATGCCTTGCTCACCACCAAGCTGTACCCCTATCAGAAGGAAGGTGTCCGCTTTGCTGTCAAGGCAGGCAAGGCCATCATTGCCGACGAGATGGGACTTGGCAAGACCGTACAGGCCATCTGCAGTGCTGAAATCTACCTCCGTCAGAAGATGGTAGAGAACGTGCTGATTGTCTGCCCGACATCTCTCAAGTATCAATGGAAGAGTGAGATAGAACGCTTTGCAGGTGGCGAAGTCCTTATTGTCGAAGGCTATGCCTCCAAGCGGTTGGAACTCTACAAGGCACCTGCGGCCTACAAGATTGTCTCGTTTCAGTCTCTTGCAAACGACATCAAGGCCCTCGGACGCATCAGTACCGACCTGCTCATCATGGACGAGGTGCAAAGGCTCAAGAACTGGAACACTCAGTTGGCACAAGCCGTCCGCCGCATCGATTCGCACTATAGCGTCCTGCTCTCTGGCACACCCCTCGAAAACAAGCTCGATGAACTTGTTTCCATCGTCCAGCTTGCCAATCCCTACTGCCTTGCTCCGCTCTACCGCTTCCGCTTCGACCACATCATCACCGACCCTGATACGGGCAAAGCCATTGGCTACAAGAACCTTAGCGACATCAAGGAGAAACTGAAGGACACGCTCATCCGAAGGACGAAGCAAAGCGTACAACTGCAATTGCCGAAACGAACCGACCAGTTCCTTCTCGTTCCCATGACACCAGAGCAAAGCAGCCGTCACGAAGAACTGCGTACCTCCGTAGCACGACTGGTGAGCAAATGGAACCGCACCCACAACCTCAGCGAAGAAGAGCGCCGCCGCCTCTTGCTCATGCTCGGGCAGATGCGTATGCTGGCCGACAGCACCTTCATCATCGACCAGGACAAGGACAGCCGCCACGATGTAAAAGTCGGCGAGGTAATGAACATCTTGGACGATGCCCTCAGCGGAGGCTCGGCAAAGGTTGTCGTATTCAGCGAATGGGAACGTATGGTGCGACTTGTGGCAATGGAGCTTGACAGTCGTGGCATCCGATACGAATTGCTGCATGGCGGCGTACCAGCTCAGAAGCGTAGCGAAATCATCGGGCGGTTCCAGAACGAGGCCGACTGCCGCATCTTCCTCTCCACCGATACAGGCTCCACAGGACTTAACCTGCAAGCTGCCAGCATATTGGTCAACCTCGACCTTCCTTGGAACCCTGCCGTTCTGGAACAACGCGTAGGGCGCATCTATCGCATTGGACAGGAGATGCCCATACAGGTGTTGAACCTCGTCTCGAAGGATTCCATCGAGGAGAGCATGATAGAACGTCTGCGCTTCAAACGCTCCATGTTCGACGGCGCACTCGATGGCGGCGACGATGCCATCTTCCTCAGCGACGACCGCTTCAAGAGCTTTATGAGCAGCCTCTCGCCCGCTCTCTCTCAAGGAGCAGCCTCCCCTATCCCCTCCAAAGAAGAGGAGGAAGACCTTCGGTCATTCACCCCTCCTTTGGAGGGGACGGGGGAGGCTGAAGGGGCTGTCGCTTCTTTCCTCACTTCCCTTCGCGACATTCTCCAGTCGCCAGAGAAGACAAAGCAACTGGCTGATGCCATTACGAAGATACTGAACGAAACATGACCATACTTGTAACAGGTGCCAGTGGTTTCATTGGCAGTTTTATCGTAGAGGAAGCCTTGAAGCGAGGCTTCGATGCTTGGGCAGGAGTCAGAGGCACAAGCAGTCGTAAATATCTGCAAGACAGCCGTATTCGCTTTGCCCAGCTCGACATGCAGCATCCCGAAAAGCTTCGCCAGCAGCTCTTGGAGTACAAGGCAGAGATGGGCGGCAAGGGTTGGGATTATGTCATCCATGCCGCAGGAGCTACGAAATGCCTGCATCGCGAGGACTTCTTCACCACCAATACCGAGGGCACCAAGAACCTTATCGATGCCCTGCGGGAAACGGATATGGTGCCCCTACGCTTTGTGTTCCTAAGCAGTTTGAGCATCTTCGGAGCTATCCGCGAGAAGCCCGTCCGTCGTCCCACAGCCGACAATCCTTGGATATATGCTCCCATCCTCCTCTCCGATGAGCCCAAGCCCAATACGGCATACGGAGAAAGCAAGCTTGCAGCCGAGCACTATCTTCAGCAGCAGAAGGACTTCCCCTATACCATCCTGCGCCCGACAGGTGTCTATGGTCCTCGCGAGCGTGACTACTTCCTTATGGCACAAAGCATAAAGCAGCACATTGATATTGCTGCAGGTCTCACGCCACAGGAGATAACTTTCGTCTATGTCATGGATGTGGTGCAGGCGGTCTTCAAGAGCATGGAAGCTCCGAAGGCCGAGGGCAAGGCCTATTTCCTGAGCGACGGACAGGTTTACAGCAGTCGGCGATATAGCGACCTCGTTCAGCACTATCTCGGAGGCCCTTGGGTATTGCACATGAAGCTTCCCCTTTGCCTGCTGAGAACCGTTTGTTGGGTAAGCGGTAGGATAAGCCATCTGACTGGCAAGATGAATGCCCTGAACGACGATAAGTACTACATCCTCTCGCAACGCAACTGGCAATGCGAGATAGAACCTGCCATCGCCGACTTCGGCTATGCTCCGGAATGGACGCTCGAACAGGGCGTAGAAGAGAGCATCCGCTGGTATCGTCAGGAGGGCTGGCTCTAAATCGACTTATCAGGCGAAGTTGCTCTACAACCCACGTATTTCTGCCTCACAACCCACGTACTTCTGGCGATAAGTACACGTACTTCTGGCCGATGGTGCTGCATTTCGAGTGTTTACACGTCCCCATATAGGAGAAAAACAAAAAAAAACTGCGCCCCCCGCGCCCCCCAATGGTTTATCATGCTGATAGTATGTATGTTGCGAGGGGCTATGTTGGCCAAAAACCCCGCCCCCTTTGTGCCCCCACTGCGCCCCCCAAAAAGAATAGGCTTATTGGGACGGTGCATAAGGCTAATGGAACACAAAGACACGAAGGCACGAAGATATACCAGGCCGAAAGACTTTTCCTGAGGGGAAAGACACAAAACTAATAGCGGCGTAAACTTTGTGTCTTTTGGTGTTAAGACATCATCAAATGAACTTCCGAAAGTTGAATTAAATAACTACATACATACATTGTCTTCAAACGTGGCACGTTATGTCTGCCAACATAACACGTTAAGTCGGGCAACTTAACACGTGTAGTTGACAAAGTTAACGTGTATAGTTGGGCAAATACCTTAGGGTATGGGGCTATTGACTTAGAAAAAATCTTTTTCAAAATTTCATTATATGCCTACATGCCTACATAAAATTCCTTGAAATGCCTTTGTATAGGGAGATAGCTCAATTCCCAAGCCTACATAAAGCCTACACAAAGCCTACATAAGCCTACATAATGTAGGCATGAATTTAATTAAACCATTGAAATTCTTTAACTTAATCCATATTTAATGTAGGTATAATGTAGGCTTTATGTAGGCTTAAAACTTCTTAAATCATTGAAAGACTTGAATTTAACTGCTATTTATGTAGGCATGTAGGCTCTTTTGTATTTTTCAAAAAATTGAGTGGATTAGCAGCTGCAAGATAATCTGTTTAATCCGCGTTCAATCCGTAGTTGTATATGTACCAGAAGCTTTGCCAGTCGCGGGTATCGGTCGAAGTCCTCGCGGAAGTTCGGCCCCGGCTCCTTTGCATGAATGAGCCGCACCTCCACGCCTTTGCCAATCAACTCCGACAGCACCCCAAGGAAAGGCTTCTCCGTCTTCCCTTGTACCACATACAAGTCCTTGATGTCGGCCGTCCCAATCCATAAAGTCTCTTTGGCCTTCGTCACAAGGTCAAGCACACTCGAGTAATGGGCGGTATCGGAAATGAAGGAAATCATAGTCCATACAAGGTTTTTATAAATATAATCGCGGATTTAATCCTATCTTGATCCTCTATCTTAACAAAATTCTGCCGTTTGCCAATATGATCGCACAAACGACATAGTTTTCTTAATGATGCGAAGGAAAGCTGATGATATTGATGACCCTTTTCTTTCCCCTTAAAAATAACTAACCAACCTCTTTCTTCACACAAAAGTTCCACGTTATTATTATCAAATGTTATTCTTGCTTTATTTTTATCCTTACCAGTATATTCCATATGGGAATAAATATCAGGATGGTTTTTGGCAAAAAACTGAGCCACAGCACAAGCATAAGGGTCAGTATGATAACCCAGAAGAGGATTACTGCTAAAACGCGGTAGTGTAATGATGTCGTGTTCTGAAGCAACTGCAAAGAAATGATGGCCATCGACTTCCCTGAGGTCACTAACATCATCCATAACCCACCAAAGTGAGCTATTGGCAAATGCATCATAACTTAGGAAATAATATATAAAACTATCTTTACTCATCTGCTCTGCTAGTTTATTAGCAATTATTGCTGCAATGTTTTGTTTCTTCTTATACTCCTCAACATACAATGTAAAGGCGGCTTTTAATTCAGAAGAGTCTGTTTTGTATCTAAAAAGAACATCCCATCTGTCTCGGTAACCCCAAAAACGTCTTGTTCCATGTGCGCATCCACCATAATTTATTCCATTATATCCACACGCGACGAGCAATCTAACACGTTCAAGGTCTGTTGCTTTTTTAAAAACTTCAAAAGCTTCTCTTATATCTGATATATTGCTTGATAAATCAAAAGCATATAAACTTCCATGAGTATATCCAGAATCTTCTAAACAATAAATGTCTTCATTGGGATAATATTGCATCCAATTATATGCAGATTCAACATCTCCCATACCATTCTTAAACGACTCTAGTTCATTTAAATCTTTAACAGAACAAAGATTGTTGATGGTAACAACATAGCTAGGAAGATTTGAGAATCTGACATTTGAATGCATCTTCATATCCTTTTTGAGGCGTTGATTTATAGATTCAAGAAGATTTCTGCACACACGTACATATTTTTTTAATTCATCTGTAATACTATAACATTTTTGTTCAAGACAATAATTAATAATGCAGAACAGGAGAATTTGTTCATCAACAGAAGCTTTGTTGATAATACATGACTCAAACAGATTCGTATTAAAAGACGAGAAGAGTCTTATACTTCCATCTGTCTTTTGCCCTTCAAGATAGAATAACTGATTAAAGAACCCTTGAATCTTGTCCTCATTGTTCTTATCAATCTGAACAAACAAATCTAAGGATTTAAAAAGGAATTCTATATTTTTCATGTCTTTGAACAGAGATTTCCGAGAGGTTTCTGTACCATGAATAGAGTTGTTTTCATTATCATTTTCATTCTCGTTTTCATTCTCTTTCTCTTTACCCATGAGAAATGATTGAATACGATAGACATAAAAATAGAAGTTCAGAAAGAAGGAATCTACTAAAGGCCCAGCCGGTTCTGGCTTCAACAACTTATCAGAATCAGAAAGTTTATCATAGTCAGATTTGCGAACTTTATAATCCTTAACTGCATAAGTCCAGAAAAGATCGGTCCATTCATGCTCTATGGAATGGGTAAAATAATCTTTTATCTTTCCATAATCATCCTTTCTATTCTCCTCTGCATAATTATATTCTTGATTGTCAAAGTTTTCCTCTAAATACTGGATGAACTTTGCCTTCCAATTTTCAAACTCAGTAAGTTGTTTTCCTCTTGCATTCATTTTGACATACAGTGAATCCGTAAGCCTATATGATTTCATGTCAAGTTTATCAAAATTAATAGCTTTCGTATATAGGAGTCTTTTGAGCATCTCCAGAGCATTAGAGGAAGACAATTGGTTGAATTTGGCATTTAGGGCGTCTAACATGTCCAACATTGATTGTACAGTAGGATCCTGTCGCCAATCCTCAGAGAACCAAGTCTGTTCAACTATACCCTGAGATATGTTTTCTGAAAGAGTTTGTGGACAAAACGACACGAGTTTCTGGCAAAAAGCGGTTGAACTTCTTCTGGTCTTATAGCTAAAGACTTGTTGATCGAAGTTAATATCCTGTATAATGTTGTTGTACTCTACAGGATTTTCAATTCTACATTTGTTCAACAAAAACCAATGAAGGAGATATAGTGTAGTAAGACGTTGCTGTCCATCAAGTGGGATGAACGATCCATGATCATAAGTACCATATATAAAATCAAGTTCGCAGGTATTACTTTCATCAGTGAGAGCCAAATACAGCGAGTCGATAAAAGCATCCCTTTTCTCTTGCTGATAATTACTTCCTTGAACATAGTCGCGTTGTATCAAAGGTATTTCAATATTATTACTCAAGAAGAATGATATGAAATTTGAATTCACATCAGCAGAGTTTGTCGTCAAATTATTATTATGATTTTCCATTTTCTTGAATTTTGCTTGTAAAATAGTTATATGATTCTTCAACGATAGAGAAATATATTTCCCTGTCCTCTTTAGTCCAGAATCTCATATCTGACACAGAGTTGGAAAAATGTTTATTAAAGACATAGTTGGTTGCGAGCGGAACGTAGGTCTCGTTCTTATTTTCTCGGTCGTGTAAGATACTACGCTTCACATCAATGAGATTGTTACTCAATGCTGCATTTGTATCCTTGTCAACTAAAGCCATGTTATAAAGAGTATGCATGTGGCCATCTAACATATTTGCTTTTTTATCAAAAAAAGTATCAATTGCTTCTACAGCCTCCTGACATTGGCTTACCACGTTATTAAATTGTTCTTTATTAGCAAGTAGTTTTTCAAGCGAAGCAAGTGACTTGATAATTGTATCATTGGTTGAATAATCTGCATTAGAGGTAATTATTTTTTTTGTGTTATTAAACCATGTCTTTATATCATCATATTTTACATCATCTTGAAAATTAAGATGCTGTGGATGTATATGTTCCAAACTAGTCACCTTGAAATCCTTGAATTTCTTGAAGTTAAAACGTGAACCTATGAATTTATTCTGCAAATAAAGATAAATGTTCAGTGCTTCAAGAATTTTTATAATCCTTAGATTATGTTCTCCATATACCAATTCGTGTAATTTTAACAATCGTTTATTATTTTCAGAAGATTCACCTTCTTTTTCTGTAATACGAATAGCTTTTCCTATCTCCCCTTCAAGATAAGCTTTAAAATTCTCCTTCGCAATCATTGGGGAAGAATACTTATCAAAAATTACCTTGATTAAAGATATCGGATTAGAACCTCCCTGCATGAGTATATAAAGACCTATAAGATGGTAAAAGTCGTCATTAACATACCAATTTCTAATTGCATTATAGGCATCTCTGATTCTTGTCCATAATAAATCTACATTATGAGCATATTCTTCAGGTACAATATTAGAATTTATTCCCAAATAGTTAGAAATGATATGGAAATCACGTCTTTGATAATCAATTATTCTGTATTTTTTTTCCGCCTGAATTTGGTCTGCTACAAATCGAAGCAAAAGTTCCATGTGATTGACTGGCTTATACTCATCTGTTGTAAGCATTCCCCAAAGCATTTCGTCATGTAATCCTTTTTCTATATCATCCCATTCTGTTGCAATTCGAAACAAATATTCCTTCATGATATTTCTGTTACGAAGGCTGTTGTTGTCTGGATAGATATCACTCTGAAGTATAAGTGCCTTGATAAGTTCTGTATCTGTCAATGCAATTTTACCATAGTTAAGGCGTGAAAACACCTTAATGGATGATGTTTGTTTATCATTAACCAATTCTTCTCTATCTCCAAATTCATACCAAATAATACGAACGTTGGCAGTATCGACATCAGGATTTTTAGGTACAAGCGTAGTAAGAATTTTTAATGACTCGCCATCCCAATTCTTAATAGTATCATAAGCCATTTTTAGATAGAATAGATCTATGTTATCCATAGGATCTGTTTTATCATCTAAGGCTTGTGAAAAAAGATTTTCCCTACTTTCATATTGCATAGAATATGTATCCAAATGGTTCTTTTCATTACAACTCCATAGAGTTTTAAATGAAGGAGTGTTTAAGATAAGCCATAATGAAGTAAGTCTTTGCTGACCATCAAGAAGGTCATAAACAGGTTCACCTGCATCTTCTGAAAGTTTTTTGTTCATTTTAACAACAACAGGTTGGAGACAGTAAAACTCGCCTGCCTTTTTATCATTCTTTTCTGCAAACTCCTGAATGTCATTCAGCAAAGCTTCAACATTTTCTTTTTCCCATCGATAGCCACGCTGGTAGCTTGGGATGTTGAACTTCATTCCTAGGAGATCCTTAAATGTTTTTACTTTAAATTCCATATTCTATAAAATTAGTTTATTTGATACCACTATTTTTAACAAATTATATATAGTATAGGAAATGAAAACTACGCAAATTTATATTCCTTCGCCATCTCCTTGTTGAACAATTGAGGGTCAATAGCCAATTCCATGAAGCTACTCTTTATAAGCCATTCTGTCAGTTTTTTCATATTCTATAAATTATTGACAATAAATCATTATATTATCTCTCTTGAAATCCTACGCACCAACATCGGCATCGACAAATGCGTGATAGTGATTCTCTTAATGAAATCCACAGAGTTCGGAGTTGATTCTTTGTCAAAAAGTCGTCAACACATTGATGCCTCTACCACAAACTATATTTGGGATCGTCCCATTGTTTTGGACGATTCATAAAGGTGTAAAATGTTTCTTCCGGGTGTTTGCGAGAATGCCTTCTATCAACCTTGTCCATGTACTCAGACGGAGTCAGAGGATTGTCGTACCGGATTTCCCAGCCTTCTTTTATTCCGCCTCCTTCCATATAATATATCCGACGAACACTCGTTTTCAATTGGTCGGAAAGAAGTTTCACTAGTTCTTCCTTGTCCAAACGTTTGATTCGATCCACAAATGGAGAGTTTCTATAAACCTTAATACTATCACCAGCCATGAGAACAAGGATGTACTCCAAAATACAATACTGAATCTCCCTACGATATGTCTCATCACGATCCTTAGCATAGCGATTGATAATCTTCGGTTCATCCGACAAATGCGTAGGTAAACTACAAATAAATGTAAAATAAGAAAGATAGCTAAGATAAAATTACTACCTTTGGTTACCCCTAACTAAAGTATAGTAAGATGAATCCCAGCTATCTGTATCATGCATTTGGTGTCCGTCACCAGGAATGTACCAAAACCGAGTACAAAGGTAACCAAAATATCCATTATATTCAGACGAAGTCCGAAGAATTGTGCTGTCCGGAGTGTAAAAGTCGCAAGATTATCCGTTCTGGCAGTATATACA
>Ga0310690_10006097_pt1 | contig 16003 bp, 10 predicted proteins | sample AusTroGonzalo_MG_2_FD_207661 | JGI IMG/M metagenome (GOLD analysis project Ga0310690, IMG submission 207661) | Bovine rumen microbial communities from tropical cattle in Woodstock, Queensland, Australia - Gonzalo_04 (v2) (version 2) | ecosystem: Host-associated > Mammals > Digestive system >... | reverse complement strand
TCCTTCGTCGCTTATGTGCAGGGCTTTCGTTTTCTTTGCAGCCCCACACTGCGCTCCTTCGTCGCTTATGTGGGGTTATTAGCACTTCGTGCGTCTTGTCCCTTCGGGACTGCTCAAGGAATATCTATTATTGTTTTACAAACCGTTTCGTGACTACTCCCTGGTCGGTGATGACACGCAGAAAATAGAGGCCACTGGAAAGGCCAGAGACATTGAGCTGCATGGGCGAATGATTATTCACCCCTACTATGGTTCGGATTGTTTTACCATAAACATCCACCACCTCCATATCTTTCATATTCAATTGTTCATCGTACATTGAGCATTGTACATTGAGAACGTCAACAGTGGGGTTCGGGTAAACGCGTATACAATCTGCCAACGGTTGATCCTCGACACCGACGCCCATGAAATGAACGTGGAAAGTGAGGCGATCGCCGTGGTCGTATATATCCGTAATCTCGAAGCTATATTCGGGTGTGCCATCGGTGAGGTAAGGATGCGGATCGGTATTCGGGCTAAAAGAGGTGCGACCAACGAGCTGGCTGAAATGTGCCATATTCATAGTGCCATTAACGGTGTCAATGCTGCTGCCAGGACGGAAAATCCAATACTGGTGAGCTTGATTGCTGAAATCAAATAATGCATTGGCGAACGAACCTTTGTAATCCAGCGTCACGGTATCATTCCAACGGGCAACAAGCAGTCCTGAACCCGGAATCCAATCTTCAAAAAGGTCATTTTTGTTACGGTATTCAAGTACATACCATTGCGTAGGGTCTATGGCCGACTTGATATAGTAACAATTCTGCGTGGAACTGGAGCCAACGCTCAGCAATGTGTAATCACCGTCCTCCGTGATTTCAACAGGGTCGTCAGATACATGCAAAATTTTGTTTTTATAGATGGCGGCAATATGATTGTTCCATGAATTGTCGCACATCATATCCCACCTGCCAGCAGGCGTAACATCCTTATAATTAACATAATGATACAAATCAGGGAGTTCCAACGAATGTCCTAATTCGTGGCTGAACACTTGTGGTATGAAATAGAAAAAAGAACCCTCGAATTCAAAATTGAACGTATTTATTCGTAACCCATTGATACGGGGTTCATAATCAAGCGAATCATATGGAAAATACTCCATGTGCGGCCACAGGATGGTTGACCATTCTCCCGTGAGGCCCTTCACAATGACACTGAGATTGTCCAGCATTCCATCATTATTACCGTCCAATACGACAGAAGGATCCACCAATCCTAAAGAATCCACATAGTTCACGACACGACCTAATAGCTGGGCCTCGCGCATGGTTACACCCATGAAAGGATTCGGCTCCGTATAACCTTCCGGGTTCTCCGGGCTGTATGGTTTGTAATAGTTACGCGGATGAGGATCTTGATATGAAACAATCACCCCATTATGGATATCGTTCGTATAAACGGTATTGTAATGTATTTTACCGTATGACATTACATCGTAATAATTATACACACTGTAGAATCCCGGCGTCTTCCCGTTGAACATCGTATCGATGTCCGCAAAGGAATGGTCGATTTCAGCTTCATCCGAAAAACGGACAAAAACGACCAAATTGGTCAATTCGGTGGAGGTTTGCGCCATCGAGACAAACGGCACCATCATCCATAAAACATTGACCAACAGTGCAATAAATATCTTTTTCATATTTAATTGATTTATATTGTCAAATTAAAAATAATTAATCAACCCTTTAACCTCTAAACATTAACCTAAACCTTAAACCTACTTCTTCACAAACCTCTTCGTCACAATGCCTTGGTCGGTGGTGATGCGCAAGAAATAGATGCCGGAAGAGAGGTTTGAGACATTGATCTGCATAAGCGAATTATTATTCACCCCTACTATGGTTCGGATTGTTTTACCATAAACATCCACTACCTCCATATCTTTCATATTCAATTGTTCATTGTACATTGTGCATTGTACATTGAGAACGTCAGTCGCTGGATTCGGATATAGGCGGACATTTTCGGCAATCTGATGATCCTCGATGCCGACATTCAGGAAGTGGACGTGGAAGGTGAGGTGATCGCCGTGATCGTAAATATCCGTGATTTCAAAACTGGTCTCCGGTGTACCGTTCGTGAGGTAAGGATGCGGGTCGGTGGTCGGTCCGAAGGTGGTGCGACCGACGAGTTGACTGAAATGCGCATTGTCAATGTCTCCATTAACGGTATCGGTGCTGCTACCCGGACGGAAAATCCAATACTGATGCGCCACATTATGATAATCGAAAAAGCCATTGGTGTAAACGCGCAACGGTATCGTATCATTCCAGCGAGCGACGATCAGTCCTGAACCCGGAAGCCCCTCTTCGAAAAGGTCGTTTTTATTCCGATATTCAAGCACATACCACTGTGTAGGGTCAATGTCTGACTTGATGTAGTAACAGTTCTGCGACGAACTGGAACCCACACTCAACAGCGTATAATCGCCGTCCTCAGTAATTTCAACAGGGTCATCCGAGACATGCAGAATCTTGTTCTTATAGATAGCCGCTATCTGGTTGTTCCCAAAATTATAGCACATCATATCCCAAGTTCCCGCAGGTGATACATTGGAATAGTTATAATAATGGTACAAATCAGGAAGACTCAAAGAATGTCCCATTTCGTGGCGGAACACATGGGCTGTAAAATAGGTAGGTGAACCTTCGAACTCGAAATTGAACGTATTGATTTTCAGTCCATTGATACGAGGTTCGTAATCAAGCGAGTCATACGGGAAAAACTCCATGTGAGGCCACAGGATCGAAGCCCACGCGCCCGTGCCGCCCTTCAATATAAAGCTGACATTATCGACCAAACCATCACCGTCACCATCCAAAACAACATCCGAGTCCACCAATCCCATAGAGTCCACATAGCTTACGATGCGACCCAACAATTGCGCCTCACGCATATCCACTCCCAGTATTGGAGGAGCCTCCGTATAACCAATCGGATTCGTCGGACTATAGGGTTCAAAGTAGCCGCGCGGATAAGAATCCTGATAAGAGATAATCACCCCGTTCTGGATATTGTTCGTGTAAATGGTATTGTAATGAATTTTACCGTAAGTCATTACATCATAGAAATTTGAGACACTGAGGTGGCCCGATGTTTTGCCATTGAACATCGAATCAATGGATGCGAACGAATGATTGATTTCAGCATCATCCGAAAAACGGACGAAAATGACCAAATTGGTCAATTCGGTGGCGGTTTGCGCCATCGTCACAACGGGTGCGAACACGCACAAGACATTGACTAACAGTGTATAAAAAAATCTCTTCATTTTAATTTTGACTTTAACTATTGACTTTGGTTCATCAACTGTTAACTACTCACTACTATCTGCTAACTACTAACTTTTAGAGCTCCTTCCTCAGCCGTGCCACGGGTATTCCCATCTGTTCGCGGTATTTCGCGACGGTGCGGCGAGCAATATTATAGCCTTTTTCGTTCAGCATGGCGCAGATCTTATCATCCGAAAGCGGTTTTTTCTTGTCTTCGGCGGAAATCAGGTCTCCTAATATCTTCTTGATTTCTTTAGAAGAGACATCGTCATCATTGACGGCTTCGGAGAAAAGATGCTTGAGCGGTATAATGCCGAAGTCCGTCTGAACGTATTTGCTGTTCGACACGCGAGAAATCGTAGAGATGTCTGCTCCAACTTCTTGCGCTATCGTTTTGAGAATCATCGGTTTAAGATCTTTGTCGTCACCTGTCATGAAATACTCGCGTTGATGCTGCATAATGGCATACATCGTGTTGTAGAGCAGCATCTCGCGCAGTGACAAAGTCTTGATGAACTGTAATCCGTCATCGACATATTTCTTCATGAAGCGCTCGGCTTCTGATTTCCGACGGTCGTATTCTTCCTTCGAGAGAAAACGATACTCATTACTGAACTCCTTGTTAATCCGAACTTTAGGGACATACTGATTATTCAGCGTCAGCGTCAGTTTCCCATCCTGGTTCGTAATCGTGAAATCTGGGATGATGATTTCGGCATTCTTCAGCAGGGGGGTATCTTGTGAGACTGGACGAGGATCCAGTTTCTGAATCACCTCCAAAGCCGCTTTCAACTCCCCATCGGAAATCTCCATCGCAGAAAGAATCTTGTCGTAATGCCTTTTAGTCAGTAAATCAAAATATTGTGTGATGATAATACGGGCATTTCTCTGTGCGGACGAAGTCTCCGGCAGTCGGTCCAATTGCAGCAACAGACACTCCTGCAGGTTGCGCGCCCCGACACCCGGCGGATCCAGTTCCTGTACGAAATGGGTCAGCACATATTCCACCTCCTCTACATTCGTTTGGATATACTCGGTGTAGAGCAGTTCATTTACAATCGCCTGCAAATCTGCTTGAAGATAGCCTGCATCATCCAGTGTCCCCGTCAAATAAGTGGCGATTTGAGACTGTTTCTCTGTCATGTCCATGGCATCGAGCTGCAGCTGCCATTGTTCGTGCAACGACTCGTAATAGACATCCGTTTTGGGGTTGCGCGGCAGCTCGTCGGGAGCGTTCAACTTCGAGATGTAGTTCTCCAACTCCAAGTCGGAGAACCCATCGTCGTAGTCGTCATTATCCCGATAATAGTCTTCCTTAAAGATTTCATCCTCAGGAAGTTGTTCATTCGAAAGTTCCAGAGGGTCGCCGTTGGCATCGTATTCCTCCGATGCGAATTCCTCATGGGTTTCGGTCTCCCCAGCATTTTCATCATAGATTTCCAACGCGGGGTTTTCATCCACGGCATTGCGGATTTCCTGCTCCAAAGAGGCGTATGGCATCTCCACAAGTCGCATCAATTGCAACGTCAACGGCAGACCGACCTGCCGTTGAACGTTCTTTTGCTCTAATGTGATTTTATTCTGGGAAGACATATAGACAATTAAAATTCAGCATTTTGCGGAGTACGCGGGAAGGGTATCACATCACGGATATTGGTCATACCGGTGACGAACAGCAGCAAACGCTCGAATCCGAGACCGAAGCCGGAGTGCGGTGCAGAACCGAACTTGCGCGTGTCGAAATACCACCAGTATTGCTCTTCGGTCATACCCAATTCGTGCACGCGGTTGAGCAGCTTCTGATAGTCGGCCTCACGCTCGGAACCGCCGATGATTTCACCGATGGTCGGGAACAATACATCCATGGCGCGAACGGTCTTGCCATCGTCGTTCTGCTTCATATAGAACGCCTTGATTTCTTTCGGATAGTCGGTCAGGATAACCGGCTTTTTGAAATGATTTTCAACAAGATAGCGTTCATGCTCTGACTGCAAGTCAATACCCCATTTCACAGGATACTCGAATTTTTTCTTCGCTTGCAATAAGATGTCGATAGCTTCGGTATAGCCCAAACGAACAAATTCGACTTTTGTGACAGACTCCAAGCGAGCGATGAGCTCCTTGTCAAACATATCGTTGAGGAACTTGAGGTCATCCATGTTATTGTCCAACGCATATTGAACGAGGTATTTAATGAAATCCTCGGCAAGGTCCATGTTGTCCTTGATGTCGTAGAAGGCCATTTCGGGCTCAATCATCCAGAATTCGGCCAAGTGGCGGGGAGTATTGCTGTTCTCAGCACGGAACGTCGGTCCGAATGTGTAGATGTTACCCAAAGCCATTGCGCCCAGCTCACCTTCCAGCTGACCGGAAACGGTCAGGTTGGTGTGCTTGCCGAAGAAGTCCTGCTTGTAGTCGATTTGACCGTCTTCGGTACGCGGGATGTTGTTCAGATCGAAAGTGGTGACGTTGAACATCTCGCCAGCACCTTCCGCGTCGGAAGCGGTAATCAACGGAGTGTGGAGGTAGAAGAAACCTCTGTCGTTGAAGTATTTATGGATGGCAAAAGCCATGGCGTGGCGCAGACGCAGCACACAACCGAAGTAGTTCGTACGCGGGCGCAGATGCGCGATATCACGCAGGAACTCCATGGAGTGTCCTTTCTTCTGCAACGGATAAATTTCGGGGTCGGCAGAACCGTAAATCTCAATTGTTTCAGCCTGGACCTCAACGTTTTGACCCTTACCTTGGGATTCCACCAACTTGCCGGTCACATGAATGCATGAACCGGTGGTGATTTGTTTCAGCAATGCCTCATCGAACTTGTCGTTGTCGGCCACCACTTGCAGGTTGGTGACGATGGAGCCGTCGTTCAAGGCGATGAACTGCACGAAGTTATTGCCGCGCTTGGTGCGCACCCAACCCTTCACGTCCACGGGGTTGCCGATGCCGACCACCTCGGGGGTTTTGATGATATCTTTTAATCTTAATTTGTTCATATTTTTTGTTTTTATAACTACCTCGGCCTTCAGCCGACACAGTTTCGTTTAACTACTAACTATTTACTAGAGATATGCTTGCAACGACTTGCACTTCGCATTATGGCGCAAGCGACGGATGGCCTTCTCCTTGATCTGGCGCACGCGCTCACGTGAAAGGTCGAACTTCTCCCCTATCTCATCCAAGGTCATCGGGTGTTTGCTGCCCAAGCCATAGAAGAGTTTCAGGATTTCGGCCTCGCGAGGTGGCAAGGTGTCGATGATGGTGCCGAGTTCCTGTTGCAAAGACTCGTAAATCAACTCCTTATCGGGCGAAACGGTGTCTTCGTTACGCAACACGTCATACATATTGGTATCGTCATCGGAGGTGAGGCTGGCATCCATGGAGAGGTGTTTGGGAGAGTTCTTCATAGAATCCTTGATTTCCTCTTCCGTCATGCCCAGACGCTCGGCGATTTCGGAGACCTTGGGCTCACGTTGGAGTTCCTGCTCCAAAATGCCCATCGTCTTGTAAATCTTATTGATAACGCCAACCTTGTTCATCGGCAGACGTACGATACGCGATTGCTCAGCAATAGCCTGCAAGATAGCCTGACGAATCCACCAAACGGCGAAGGAGATGAACTTGAAACCCTTGGTTTCATCGAAACGATGCGCCGCCTTAATCAATCCAAGATTACCTTCGTTAATCAAGTCGGACAGTGTAATACCCTGATTTTGATATTGTTTAGCCACAGAAACCACAAAACGCAGGTTGGAATTCGTCAAACGTTCCAATGCTTCTTGATCCCCGTTACGGATGCGGCGTGCCAATTCGGCCTCCTCATCCGCCGTCAACAACGGCACCTTTCCGATGTCATGCAGGTACTTGTCCAAGGAGGGCGTTTCACTGCGGTTTGTGACTTGTTTTGTTATTCTTAATTGTCGCATTATTCAGTAATTAAAAACGTAATCTTTTTCCTCTCAACTGTTAGAAATTGTAACCGATGCCTACGCCGATAACTTCCTTGAATTGGACACGAGCGCGAGGTCCTGCGTGGTAATTCCGCCAAGCCGGACCATCGATAAGCACTTTGTCGTAGTATTTCAACGAGGTCATCACACTGACGCTGAACACTTTCAGGAAGTTATACGCAATCGCCACATCCCAGTCCACATCGAAGTTGCCGAACTTCTGGCCATTCTCGTCGTGAATACGCGCCGTATAAGGTGTGAACAACGTGATGGTAGAGATAATCTTGAGGTTTTTCACCAACGTGTAGTTGATACCGCCGTTGATGCGAAGACCCATGTTGAGCATCACAGGCTTGTAGGTGCCATCATCGCGCATGGAGAGACCGTAATTGGGGCGAAGAGACTCTTCTGTACAAGTGGTCATACGACCTGCCACCGGATAGACACCAATGGTGAAGATATCATTCGGACGATACTCGATACCGAGTGCCAAGTCCGTGTATGAAGGAGACAGCCATTTTGAAATCAAAGTAGGCTCAACAGGATTGCCGTTTTGATCCAATGTACCAGCATCCACCTCTTTGTAGTCCTTACCAGGAGCATACTGCGACCTGAAACTACCCAGCAAAGTCAAATAAAACTGCGGGTGCATCTGGTAACCAACCTTGGTTGTGAAGTTCAGTTTGTCGTTGGCTTTTCTCCATTTGTATCGCTGATAGTCGCTTGAGAACATTTCCCCGAGCTCGGTGTCCAGATTGGAATCCCAAGCCCATTTGTCCTTTTTGTAGGAGAGGGTCACGTTGGCAAACACGAAGCCGGTCACGTTGTTGTTACCACCAGCAGCCCAGTTAAACAGAGCCGTCTGAGCAGCATTCAAACCCACCACGCCCGTGCATTTCCAATGCTTGGCACTGTCTATTTCTGCAGATTTCACTTTGGTCTTCAGCGCCTCTTCCGCAGCCGTTTTTTCGTCCACCTGTGCGTACGCGAAAGAAAAAGCCATCGCACATGCGCAAAACAGTAAAAATCTTTTCTTCATAATACTTTATTTTTGTTAATACTAATTTTCAATATAAAATCCTTAAAATACACCCCTCAACCTACTGGTTGACTTTATGATAGGTTCTCCACCAACGGTCAGAGATTTTATCCTCACAAGCCAATTGGTAATCACGTTGCGAACAGGGCAGGTAATAATGTTGTACACGATCCTTGTCTTTCTGATACATCGGCACAACCACCCACCAACGACCAGATTTCTTGCTGTGGAAGAAAACCATCTCCTCCAACGCGCCGGAAACCGATATGTTGAACTGTCTGTAATCGCTTTTGTTCTTGAACTGACCGTCGTTTTGGCGGAAGAGGAAACCTTCCACAAAATACCAGAGAATATGAGCGATCAGCTGGGAAGTCTGATTGTTGAAGTCAAGGGTCGGATCATATTCATAGATGCCAAAGGAGGACAACTTGTCGCTAAGTCCCACATATTTGGCAATCTGGCAGATTTCTTCGCCGTAAAAGCCGTTGGATGAGCTGTGCGGGCATCCGGGCGCATCAGGACGGCGCACCGCGGAAATATCCAAAGACACCATGTCAGCATTGCGGACCACCGGCTCCACCTCCTCCATATTCATGCGCATCAATCCCACGCGATAAGTCTCGAACAGCAGACTTTCCATCATGCTCACCGACTCAGGGCTGTTCATGTAGCTTTGGTAACCGATATTGGCATAATTCAGGAGGAAATTCGGCTGTTGAAGCACCATTTTGGTCACATAGCCATCCGAACGTATCGGTTTATTCTCATCGCCAAGGTCAAAACAGGAATCTATGGCCACCACATTGGCCACACGTTCCAGACGCTCGTAGGCGCGATAGTTAGCATAAGCCAAATCATTACTGCCGCCCAAGACGATAGGAATCACCTTGTTTTCAATCAAATAGGCAATAACTTCTGCTATCACCGAATACGTATCCTCTACCGTCTTTCCTATTCTAATATTTCCTAAATCTATGATTTTCACATCCTTACGCCAATTATACAATTGATAGAACTGGCGACGGATTTCGTCAGGAGCCAATGAACAGGATGGGTTCTGATAGGCATTACGCGACTCAGGCACACCGATAATGGCGATGTCCGCCTCCTGAATGTCCAACGCCGCCGACGGATCATACATTAATATATTATGTAGCAATCGGCCGGACAAAGACTCCACATTCGGGATATGCAACGCCTCTACTGTGATCGGGTCAAAATATAACGACAAATCCATACTTATGCTTTTTTCCGTCTGACAACACGTTTTTTAGCGGTAGGCGCATTCTCTTCCATAATTTTCAAGCAATCCTGATAGGTCAACTTATTGGCCACCATATCTTTAGGAATCTTGAAATTGTCAGTGCCATTGGTAATATAGGGACCATAACGGCCGTTCATCACCTTCACATTGGCATCTTCAGCGTATGACACGAGCACATTGCGGGTCTCTTTGTTCTTGATGAAATCGATGGCCGCCTCTTCCGTCAACGTTTCAAGGGATATGCTTTTGTCCAGAGTGTAGTTCTTGCCGTCATATTTAATATAAGGGCCGTAGCGGCCGGCGGCGGCAAAAATCTCCTTCCCTTCATAATGGCCCACCACGTGAGGTGTGCGTTCAGCCGTCTTTTTCAACTTGCTCTCCAGCAGTTCGATACCGCGTTCCAGCGTAATCGAATAGGGATCCTCGTTCTTCGGTACAGACTCAAAAGTATCGTCGCAACGCACGTACGGACCGAAGCGTCCCACGCCCACCGTCACGGCCTTGCCGTTCCAATCGCCAAGCGTACGCGGCAGCCGGAAGAGGTCGAGGGCTTCCTCCAAGGTGATGCTGTCGATGAACTGGTCGGCTTGCAAGCGTGCATAACGAGGTTTGGCATCCGCATAGGATTCGCCAATCTGCACCATCGGACCGTATTTGCCGAGTTTGGCAAACACTTTCTCATTGGTCTTCGGATCGTAACCCAGCAAACGCTCACCGCTGGCCTTGGTTGAATAATTAATGGCCGTATCGACTTGTTGATGGAAATCACCATAGAACTGATGCATCATCTCCTGCCAGTTGGCCTTGCCTTCGGCGATATCGTCGAACTCCTTCTCCACATCTGCCGTGAAGCCGTAGTCCATGATATCCTTGAAATTCTCCTGCAAGTAATCATTGACGACAATACCCACATCGGTAGGAATTAGCTTGTCCTTTTCATAGCCATATTTTTCCTTCTTGATTTCCTCCTTGATACCGTCATCCGTAAGGGTGAGGCTGACATACTGCCGTTCTTTGCCCTGACGGGTGGCCTTGCGCACGTATTCGCGCTTTTGGATGGTGGAAATGGTGGGAGCATAGGTGGAAGGACGGCCGATACCGAGTTCCTCCAATTTCTTGACAAGGCTGGCCTCCGTGTAACGTACCGGCGGTTGCGCATAACGCTGAATAGCGGTTATCTGCTTGGCATTCAGCGCCTCTCCCACTTCCATAGGAGGCAGCATACCCTTCACTTCTTCGCTTTCATCATCACGGGATTCCGTATAGACTTTCAAGAAGCCGGGGAAAAGAATCACTTCGCCGGAAGCCACGAATTTTTCCGTACGACCTTCCACCGGAATGGAAATGGTCGTTTTCTCGGTCTTGGCATCACTCATCTGGGAAGCGATAGTGCGTTTCCAAATCAATTCGTACAAATTCTTAGAAAAGGTGTCGCCGGGGATGGTCTCGCGGGAGACGTCCGTCGGGCGGATAGCCTCGTGGGCTTCCTGTGCACCCTTGGATTTGGTCGTGTATTTGCGGGTTTTAGCGTATTCCTCGCCGTATTTGGCCGCGACCACCTGATGGGCGGAAGCAAGCGCCAGGTTGGAGAGGTTCACGGAGTCGGTACGCATGTACGTGATATAACCGGCTTCGTAGAGCTGCTGGGCAACGACCATCGTCTTCGACACGGTGAAACCGAGCTTGCGGGCGGCCTCTTGTTGCAGCGTGGAGGTGGTGAATGGTGGCGCCGGACTCTTCTTGCCGGGAGCTTTCTCCACCGCCGCCACATGGAACGATGCGCCTTGACAATGCTTCAGCAAGGATTCCGCATCCTCGCGGGTGGCGAAACGCTTGTTCAGCTCCGCCGACAGCTCGACCTTGGCATCACGCGTGGGCGTGAAGATGCCATCGACACGATAGGCGGACGTGCTGTTGAACTTTTCGATTTCGTGCTCGCGCTCGACGATAAGCTTCACGGCCACGGATTGCACACGGCCAGCCGACAACGACGGACGTACCTTGCGCCACAACACCGGCGACAGTTCGAAACCGACCAAGCGGTCCAACACGCGACGAGCCTGCTGGGCATTCACCAAATCGACGTTCAAAGTGCGGGGATTCTCCAACGCTTCCTCAATTGCAGACTTTGTAATTTCATGAAACACAATACGTTTCACCTTTTTCGGATCCATATTGGTCACTTCCATCAAATGCCACGAAATGGCTTCACCTTCGCGGTCATCATCGGTTGCGAGCCAGATGGTGTCAGCCTCTGCCGCAGCCTTCTTGATGTCATTGATCAGGGATTTCTTGTCGTCCAAAACCTCATACTGAGGTTCAAAATCATGGGCAATGTCAATACCCATGCCTTTTGCCGGAAGGTCGCGCACGTGTCCCTTACTGGAAATCACGGTATAGTCCTTCCCGATGAACTTCTGAATGGTTTTCGCTTTCGCCGGAGACTCGACGATGATTAAGTTTTTGCTCATATATTACGTTTTACTTTTTTCTTTCAGTTCTTGCCACCCGCACTGCGCTATCGCATTAATCAGCGGGAGAAGGTTTCTTTGCACCCCACACTGCGCTACTTCGTCGCTGGTGTGTGGTTAATTGCACTTCGTGCGTTTTGCCTCTTCGAGGCTGCTCAAGGAAGCAGTTTCATTTATTCTTCATTCTTCCTTCATTGCGTACTCGTAGCCCAACATCGCGTTGACAGTTTCCCAGTCGTTTTCGCGGATATGCCGGCGGATAAGTGCCGAATGAACGCCCGCCGACTCCCACATCTTCTCAGGAATGTCCACCACCTGGAGATTGTGCGCGGCACAGAACGACTTGATATTATCGTGCGTGCCCTCCCGGTGATGGCCGAACGCATGGTTGGGTCCCATCACAATGGTATGCGCGTGCAGCTTGTTTATCAACACCTGCTCCACGAATTCCCGGTAGGTCATCTTGGAGAAGGCTTCGGTAAACGGAATCAGGATTGCGACATCAACGCCCTGTTTCTCTATAAGATGCAGATTATCTTCCAAAGAGTTGATGGTAAAGAAGTCGCTGTCGGGTTGCAACACGATGCGCGGATGCGGATGGAAGGTCATTACCACGCTCGTACCGCCCACCTGAGCCGCCTGCTGCGTCAGAAATTGCAGAATACGGACATGACCCAAGTGAACGCCGTCGAAGGCGCCAACCGCCACCACCGGATTGTTCCAAACCGGCAAATCTTCTATACCATTGAAAACCTGCATCGTAAGAGAATCGTCTTTTAACGCAGTTTGGCACCTGCTTCGCGCTCGTATGCGGAAATCAGCTTGTTCATCACCTTGTTGATTTCTTCGTCTGTCAAAGTTCTGTCGGAGCTTTGAAGCACGAAGTTCAGCGCATAGGATTTCTTGCCGTCACCCAACACAGAACCTTCGAAAACATCGAACAAGTTCACCTGTTTCAGCAACTTGGAGGCATATTTGTAAGCGATTTTCTCCAACATGTCGTAAGTGACATTCTTGTCCACCACCAACGCCAAATCGCGACGCACTGCCGGGAAAGTGTTGATTTGCTGATAAGACACAGAATGCTTGCATGTCAGCTCGTTCAGCATCTGGGCATCAATTTCGGCATAGAAAACAGGTTTCTTAATGTCGAAAGAACGCAGAATATCGGGACGGAGAACGCCGATATGCAGAGGCATGACATCTCCAACCTTATAGGAGACATGCTGTGCGAACATGCGCGGCTCACTGTCGGTCACAAGCTGGATCTTCTCCATCGGGAAATTGATCTTAAGCAGGAAATTGTCCACCATGTTGCGCAAATAGAAGAAATCCGCTGCAAGGGCCTTGCCTTCCCAGCTGTCCTCGGAAAGTTTTCCCGTGACAAACATGGACATCATATTACGTTCCTGATAACGAACCGTCACATCATCACCCACAGAGGTTTGCGGATTCAGATGGTAGGTCTTGCCGAACTCAAACAATCTCAGATCGGCAGCCTTGTTGTTGACATTGCGCATCACATTCTCCAATCCTGAGAAAAGAAGCGTCTGACGCATGGCATTCAGCTCACTGCTCAGCGGATTCAACAACTTCACCGTCTCGCGCTCATCCAAGAAATCGAACTGCTGCGCATACTCAGCTTTAGAAAGCGAGTTATTCATCACTTCATAGAAGCCATTGTCAGCCAGATACTTAGAAATGGTCATTTGCATCTGGTATGCATCGTCGTTGGAACGCATGCATGACATATCATAAGTGAGCGTTGTCGGGATTTCAATATTATTGTAACCATAAATTCGGAGAATCTCCTCAATAAGGTCGATCGGGCGCGTCACATCCGCCTTGTTGAGCGGCACGGTGACGTTGATTTTATCCTCGCCTACTGCCTTCACTTCCATATCGAGCAACATCAGGATATTCGTAACCGTTTGTTTCTCAATAACCTTACCTGCCACCTTATTGACATCGTCATAATACAAGGTAATCTGGGCGGGTTCTATTTCACTCGGGTAACGATCCACGATGTCCATGACAGGATAGCCGCCGGCGTATTCCATGATGAGTTCCACGGCGCGCTCAAGAGCGTAAATCGTGATGGAGGGGTCGCAACCGCGTTCGTAACGGAAGGAAGCATCGGTCTTCAGTCCGTGACGTTTAGCCGTTTTGCGGATGCTCACGGGGTTGAAGTAGGCACTTTCAAGGAAAAGGCGGGTGGTAGTCTCCGTAATGCCGGAATGCAGGCCGCCGTAAACACCAGCCAAGCACATACCCTCTTTCTCGTTACAAATCATCAGGTCGTCAGCACTCAGCTTGATTTCGTTGCCATCGAGGGTCACGAAGGGCGTTCCTTCAGGCAAGTTCTTCACTATCACCTTGTTGCCTTCAATCTTATCCGCATCAAATGCATGCATCGGCTGACCGATTTCCAACATGATATATTGAGTAATATCCACGATGTTGTTGATGGGGCGCACGCCAACCGATTTCAGTTTGGTCTGAATCCATTCGGGAGACTCATGCACCTTGATGCCATCGATGAGCACGCCGGAATAACGAGGACAATCTTTCTGGTTCTCAATGAGGATTTCCATGCGAGGGTGCACGCCAGCGATGGGTTGCACCACACGGGCGTTGCGGCGCACGAGAGCCGAGCAGGGCACGCCGTGCTGCACTAAGGCCGCATAAAGGTCGCGAGCCACGCCGAAATGGCAGATGGCATCACACCGGTTCGGGGTAAGTCCGATCTCGAAAACCGTGTCGGACTCCACCTTGAAGTATTCCGCAGCGGGAGTACCGGGGACAGCCTCTTCGGGCAGCACCATGATGCCGTCGTGGGAAGCGCCAAGACCGATTTCATCTTCCGCGCAAATCATTCCTTCGGAAGGCTCTCCGCGAAGCTTCGATTTCTTGATGGTGAAAGATTCGTCACCACTGTAAAGCACAGTACCGATAGTGGCGACCACCACTTTTTGTCCGGCAGCCACATTGGGTGCACCACAAACGATGTGCAGAGGTTCCTCCTCACCCACGTTGACGGTGGTCACATGGAGATGGTCGGAGTTGGGGTGCGCCTCGCAAGTCAGCACTTCGCCGATCTTGAGTCCGCGCAACCCGCCCTTTACGGTTTCAAACGTTTCAATGCCCTCCACTTCAAGACCGCAATCGGTCAAGTAGGCAGCGGTTTCCTCTGCCGTTAAGTTGAAGTTCAATAAATCTTTCAGCCATTTGTAAGAAATCTTCATATATCTAACTATTTAATTATAAGCATTTTAAATCAAAAATTCAGTATAATTTTTGCGGCTGCAAATATAATATATATAAATAAGATGCGGGCACTTTCTCCGAAATTTTTATTATCCTATTGATTATCAGACGATATGCGAGTAAAACAAAGACAAAGACGGATTTCAGTTTTTCTGCAATAATTTTTGAACTTTTTCGTTATGGGCGAGTCAATGAAAAACGATTAACCTCTGAATATGAAAGTACATTTTATCGCCATCGGGGGCAGTGCCATGCATAATTTGGCCATAGCCCTGAAAATCAAAGGATTTGAAGTCACCGGATCGGATGATGAGATTTTCGACCCTGCCAAGAGTCGATTAGCCAAATACCATATTTTGCCTGAAGATATCGGATGGCATCCAGAGAAAATCACCCCGGATTTGGACGCGGTCATTCTGGGCATGCACGCCCGCGAAGACAATCCTGAGCTCTTGAAAGCCAAAGAGTTAAATCTGAAAATCTATTCCTATCCCGAATATCTCTACGAACAGAGCAAAAACAAAATCCGTGTTGTGGTAGGCGGCAGTCATGGCAAGACTACCATCACCTCCATGATTATCCACGTGCTACAGCATTGCGGCATCGACTGCGACTATATGGTCGGAGCGCAACTGGAGGGCTTTGAAGTGATGGTACGCCTAAGCGACACCGCCAAGATGATGATC
>Ga0310690_10006096_pt1 | contig 16006 bp, 13 predicted proteins | sample AusTroGonzalo_MG_2_FD_207661 | JGI IMG/M metagenome (GOLD analysis project Ga0310690, IMG submission 207661) | Bovine rumen microbial communities from tropical cattle in Woodstock, Queensland, Australia - Gonzalo_04 (v2) (version 2) | ecosystem: Host-associated > Mammals > Digestive system >... | reverse complement strand
GATGCGTAGGGAGTCTTCGGAGAATATGTATAGGTAAGGTCTTTTACTTCAATCGACATAGTTCTTCCGCAAGAGACTTCTCGTCATAGATCTTTCCGGGGAGGTCGAAACCTACTTCCCGCAGTTTTTCCGCAAGGTAATCGGAGATCGGCAGTTCGAGATGATAGCGCCGCACCGCATCCCTGTTAGCAAATATTTCGGCAGGTGTACCGTCCATCACGACCGAGCCTTCATTCATCACGATGACTCTGTCCGCCTGAACGGTCTCCTCCATATAGTGTGTAATAAGTATGATGGTAATGCCCTGGTCGTTAAGCTCATGAATGACCTTCAACACTTCTCGCCTACCCTTTGGGTCAAGCATCGCGGTACTCTCATCCAAAACGAGGGTATTCGGACGCATAGCGAGAACGGCGGCGATAGCGATACGCTGTTTCTGTCCGCCCGAGAGCTTATACGGAGTATTATGACGGTACTCTGACATCCCCACCGCTTGAAGCGCATACGTGATGCGTTCCTCTATCTCCTCTCTCGGAACGCCGAGATTCTCGGGGCCGAAAGCGATCTCATCTTCTATGATCGAGGCGATCATCTGATTATCGGGATTTTGAAAGACCATTCCCACCTTTTTCCTTATGGAAAAGAGTGCGTCTTCATCTTCCGCATTCGTGGTAGCACCGTCCACAAGCACCTCACCGGCGATAGGCGTGATGAGTCCGTTCATAAGCTTCGCAAGCGTGCTCTTCCCGCTTCCGTTCTCGCCGAGCACGCAAACGAAAGAGCCGTCCGCTATTTCCAAGCTGACGTCTTTTACTGCGGGAACGGCATCACCGTCCGAGGGATATTCGTAAGTCACGTTTTTGAAAATGATAGGCATAATAATTCACAAAGGGAGCTCCGAATACCGAAGCTCCCCCATTTCTTTATGATAAGGAAATTATTCCTTTCCGGCAAGCTTCTTGTAACCGGCAAGTCTTGCCATGGAGTCTGCTTGCGTCTTAGCGAAGAGCTGATCCGCGATCTGCGGCTGCGTCTTCTTCAAGGAAGCGTATCTCGTCTCACCCGCAAGGAACGCCTGATAATCGGCAGTGGGATCCTTGGAATCGAGCGTGAAGGGATTCTTGCCTTCGTCGATCGCAGTGGGATTGTAACGATAGAGCTGCCAGTACCCGCAATCAACTGCCTTCTTCTCCTCGGTCTGGCTGTTCGTCATGTTGATACCGTGGTTGATACAAGGCGCGTAGCAGATCACGAGAGAGGGCCCGTCATATGCTTCCGCCTCAACGATCGCATTGAGGAACTGCTGCTTATTGGATCCCATCGCGCACTGTGCGACGTACACATAGCCGTAGCTCATCGCCATCATGCCGAGGTCCTTCTTCTTAGTCCTCTTACCTGCCGCGGCAAACTTCGCCACAGAGCCGGTCGGAGTGGATTTGCTGGATTGACCACCGGTATTGGAATATACCTCGGTATCGAGCACGAGGACGTTCACGTCTTCGCCGCAAGCAAGCACGTGGTCCAAACCGCCGTAACCGATATCGTATGCCCAGCCGTCGCCGCCGAAGATCCAAATGGACTTCTTGACGAGGCAGTCTTTATCCGCAAGGATCTCTTTCGCGAGATCATAGCAAGCGCAAGCTTCGGTGCACTTGGAAAGGATTGAGACGAGCTTCTCGGAAGCGATCTTGCTCCCTTCCGCACTCTTGCGGTTATCCAGCCATTCTTGTGCCGCCGCCTTGGTCTCTTCCTTGGTGGTGACTTCTTTAAGCTGCTCGATCTTTTCCGCGAGCTTCGCCCTTCTCTGCGCATAAGCAAGGTTCATACCATAGCCGAACTCTGCGTTATCCTCGAAGAGGCTGTTCGCCCAAGCGGGGCCATGGCCTTCCTTGTTCACGGTGTACGGGCAGGTGGGAGCGCTACCGCCGTATATAGAGGAGCAACCCGTTGCATTCGCAACGACCATTCTGTCACCGAACATTTGCGTAATGACCTTGACGTACGGAGTCTCGCCGCAACCTGCGCAGGCGCCGGAGAACTCGAAATAGGGCTGTTTGAACTGACTGCCCTTAACGGTCGTAGCCTTACAGCCGGGGCAAGCGCTGACATCTACGTCGGGAAGCTTCTTGCTGTAATTGTAGTTCACGGTCTCATCGTCCACGATGGAACCGAGCGGCACCATAACGAGAGCCTTATCTTCGGGAGCGGCACCCTTAAGACCGGTAGCCACTGCCTTCTTGTCAGCGCCTTCATTCACCGGGCAGACGTTCGCACACACACCGCAACCCATACAATCGAGCGGAGAGACCTGCATACGGAAGTTGTAGCCTTTGTTCCCCGTCATAGCCTTCGAGACGAAGGAAGCGGGAGCATCCACGCCTTCCGCTACAACAGCGGGACGGATACAAGCGTGCGGACAAACGAAAGAACACTGGTTACATTGGATACACTTCTCGGCATTCCACTTCGGCACCAACACCGCCACGCCACGCTTCTCATACTGCGTGGTACCGGTGGGCACGGAGCCGTCTGCATTAAATGCGGAGGACGGGAGCTTATCACCTTCCTGTGCAATGATGGGCGCGATGGTCTTCATGAAGTAATCACTGCCTTCCACCTTCGCCATATCGGCACCGGTGGTAGCCTCCGCCCAAGACGCAGGTACGTCTATCTTGACGAGATTCGCTTCCGCGCTGTCGATAGCGGCGTAGTTCATATTCACGACTGCGTCGCCTTTCTTCGCGAAAGACTTATAAGCCATCTTCTTCATGAAGTCGACGGCGTCTGCATAAGGGATGATATTCGCGATCTTGAAGAACGCGGATTGGAGAATGGTATTCGTTCTTCCCTTCAGTCCGAGACCCGCTGCGATCTTGATAGCGTCGATGACGTACAGGTTAACGTGCTTCTTGGCGATGTCACGCTTCACGGAAGCGGGGAGCACGTGCTCGAGCTCTTCCACCGTCAAAGCCGAAGTGTTGAGAAGGAAGGAACCGCCCTCTTTGATATCACCGGTCATATTGTAACGGGTGATGTAGGAAGGATTGGAGCACTGGACGAAGTCAGCCGCATCGATGAGGTAAGCGGACTGGATCTTGGTGTCGCCGAAACGCAAGTGAGAAACGGTGATACCGCCCGACTTCTTACTGTCATAGAAGAAGTAACCCTGCACGAACTTATCAGTGTGGTCACCGATGATCTTGATGCTGTTCTTATTCGCACCGACGGTACCGTCCGAGCCGAGACCCCAGAACTTACAGGAGATCGTGCCGGCGGGCGCCGCGTCATACTTCTCGGAGAAGTCCAAAGAAGTGTGGGTAAGATCGTCGTAAATACCGACGGTGAAGTGATTTTTCGGCTCAGCCTTCTCAAGGTTCTTATACACAGCATAGACCATGGAGGGGTTGAACTCTTTGGAGCCGAGGCCGTATCTGCCGCCCACGACCTTGATGTTCGTCATGCCATGCTCGAGGAGAGCGGAGCAAACGTCGAGGTAGAGGGGCTCGCCGAGAGAACCGGCTTCCTTGGTCCTGTCGAGAACGGCAAGCTTCTTCACACTCTTCGGGAGAGCGGCGAGGAATGCGTCTACCGCGAAAGGTCTGTACAAGCGAACCTTCAAAAGACCAACCTTATGTCCTTCTTTATTCATCTTATTGATGGTCTCTTCCACCGCGTCCGCACCGGAACCCATAAGGACGATGACATTCTCCGCATCGGGAGCGCCGACATAGTCGAAGAGGTGGTAACTTCTGCCCGTCAAAGCGGACACCTTGTCCATCATCTCTTGGACGATGGCGGGCGTCGCTTCATAGTACTTATTCGCGGTCTCACGGTTCTGGAAGTAGATATCCGCGTTCTGCGCGGTACCGCGCTGGATAGGATGCTCAGGGTTCAATGCACGAGCACGGAAGTCCTCGATGTCCTTCATATCCACGAGCTTCTTCATCTCGTCGTACTCGATCATATCGATCTTGGATACTTCGTGAGAGGTACGGAAACCGTCGAAGAAATGAAGGAAAGGCACTTTTGCTTTCAAAGTGGACAGATGCGCCACCAAAGCAAGATCCATTACCTCTTGCACAGAGTTGGATGCAAGCATAGCAAAGCCTGTCTGACGACAAGCCATCACGTCCGCATGATCACCGAAAATATTAAGAGCGTGCGCCGCAAGAGCACGAGCACTTACGTGGAACACGGTGGGAAGAAGCTCGCCTGCGATCTTGTACATATTCGGGATCATCAGGAGCAAGCCTTGGCTTGCCGTGTACGTGGTGGTCAAAGCGCCCGCAACAAGGGAGCCGTGCACTGCGCCTGCCGCACCGCCTTCGGACTGCATCTCCGCCAAACGGAGCTTCTGCCCGAACATATTTACGCGACCTTGCGCAGACCATTCATCCGCCACTTCCGCCATCGGGGAGGACGGGGTGATCGGGTAGATCGCCGCGACTTCCGAGAAAGCATACGCAACGTGGCTCGCAGCGGTATTACCGTCTACAGTTTGTTTGAAACTCATAAAGTACCTCCTTATAATGAGTGATGTAAAAAATAATCGACTTCATTATACGGGTATACGCGCGAGCGTGTCAAATATTTTTTGGCTACGAAAAGGTATTACGGCACAATTACTTTATTATCTCACAGTCGGAACACTGACTCCACATTATTTACAGCGCAATTCCCTATTCTTCATAAAAAAAAGGCGGCAGACGCCACCCTTCTTCCGCATTCAGCATCATTGAAGCAATAATCCTCTCTCTCCGTCCAAAACGCGCATGATCTTCAGCTCCTCTCCGGTCTGTGCGTCGACGTATACGAAGTATTTATCTCCGCTCGCGTCTCCTTTCGTTCCGAAAAATTCGTACGCAAGGATCTCCCCCTCTCCTTTTGCGGGAATCAAGGTCAGGCGACAGGACGAAACGACGAGATATTCGCTGATGGCTTCCGATGCTTCGTGCTCGGTGACGGTGGGCGCACCTATGATGCGAGCCGTGTGATTATAGATATAGTTCAAACAATCCATTCCCACGATACTCCCATCCTCGGCGGATACCTTCACTTTCACAAGATCGGGATAGAGGATAACGCCCTCCTCGTAAGCGGCGAGGTTTATATAATACACCTTATCGTAAAGGCTCGCCCATACCGCTTTCATCGAAAGGATACCAACGTCTTGCACGTATCTTTCCGCAAATGATTCAGCTTCCGCCGCTGTGATCGCCACCGACTGTGAGGTCGCCTCTGGCAACGAGAAAGAAACCGGCATCCCACCTTGTTTTGCGATGGTGATATACGCTCTGCCCTTCGCGGTATCCGCCTCCACGTCATAGGTTTCGAAAATATTCTTACTCCCCTCTTTTACGAGAATATTCGTTGTTCCCACCTCTTTCAGCACGCGGGCGGCGACTTCTTCGGCATCTACCTCGTCTACTCTCTCTTTTGAGAGGGCTTTGGGCTCTTTATCATTGAGTGCATCGCTGAACGGACCATCGTAGATCATAGACGGATAGGCCACTTCCTTATCGTCGAAAGCGCGCAATGTAGCACTGAATAAACTGTCACGCTCTTTTAGGGCGTCTACGAAGGAAAAATCTCCCCTTTGCACCTCATTTCCGAGTTCGGCGAGCGTACGTTTGATCTCTCTTACGGAGGAGGATATCTCCGCTATCGTTTCCCTGTCTTGGTCGGAAATGCTACCGCCTTTATTCAGTTTATCATCTAAATACTTAGCGAAGTCCCCCGATTGATTGATAAACTTCAATATCTTGGAATCTCCTGTTTCTTCAGAAGAGAAATTCGACATGTTTTCCGCCGCGGCGGTGGCATACGAGGTGATATCTGCAAGATATTCCTGCCTGGTAGCTTTGCCCGATGCTACCGACAATTTCTCAGTAGCGGTCTCGAGTCCGTCTATATTATAGACGAGAGCATAATAACTCTTGCTGTAAGTGCTCTCTGCCAGCGCACGATACTCGCGAACAGAATCCATCTGTCCTATTTTCGCAATAGCGAAAAGCACGCTCATCGTTATAAGTGCCGCCGTAAGCAATACGATGACGAGGATCCATCCTATCTTCCTATGATCTTTGCTCCTGTACAATCTCTCTCGATCCATATTTACTCCTTATACGGCAAAGTTATGCTTGCCGATGCTGAGCATCACCGTCCTCGACCATATCCAACTGCTCGTAGCGGTGGCGGGATTGTAATAATACAAACAACCGTTGGTGGGATCCCAGCCATTGAGAGCGTCCTGTGCCGCCTTCTTCGCTGTGGCGTCGGGCGTGAGGTTTATCTGTCCGTCCGATACGCACGTAAATGCATACGGCTGATAGATCACACCCGAGATGCTGTTCGGAAATTTGGAGGAACGCACACGATTGAGTATCACCGCGCCCACGGCGACCTGCCCCGTGTAAGGCTCTCCACGCGCTTCGGCGTATATACACTTGGCAAGCAAATAGCTGTCACTCGAAGAGTAACTGCCGCTCGTCGAAGATGTGGTCGAAGACGAAGTAAGAGTGACGCCCATTGCGGCAGCCGTCTTCGCTCCGATGATGCCATCCTGTATAAGTCCGTTTACACGTTGGAAATATTTCACGGCAGCAACGGTCTTCGTTCCGAATATGCCATCCACCGATCCCGTGTAGTACCCCCAATTTTTGAGTTTGGTCTGAACCGTCTTTACAAGGCTGCCGGTAGACCCCTGCTTCAGCACTTCCGCCGATGTTTCTTCCGATACGAAACAAGTGACGAGCACCGCTGAGAAAATAGCAATATATAAAACGAATGTGAAAAACTTTCTCATAAAATACCTCGCTCGTAGTATGGCGACGTTTCGGAAAATTATGTATAAAACAGTGCAAGTGCGAGAATAATCGAGATATGAAATGTTACATATTGATCTTTTTAATGCTCATTATATTCGCAGTTTGCGGCACTCTGCTCCTCATATCCTGCACACCTCAAGAAATAGACCATTCCGATTATATACGCATACACGTACGTGCTAACTCAGACAGTGAATCGGATCAAACGATAAAGCTAGCCGTACGCGACGCCATCATACAGTATCTATCGCCGCTCGCAGTACGCACGAAAAGCCGCTACGAGATGTGGACACTTATGAAAGAGAAGACAGCCGAAATCAAGAACATAGCGGACAGTACCTTATACTCTTGCGGATATTCTTACAAAGGACGAGTGACATTGCGAAGAGAAAGTTTTCCAACGAGAACGTACGGGGATCTGACGCTGGAAGCAGGCGAATACGACGCTTTGATCATAGAACTCGGAAGCGGCACAGGTAAGAACTGGTGGTGCGTGGCATATCCTCCAATGTGTTTTATCGCGGCAGAAGAAACGGGGAAAGAAGAAGTGATCTATCGTAGTTGGATCGCGGAATTATTCAACAGATAGATTATTATACTTATTCGTTATACAGCTTGTGAAATGACGACATAAGCCGATATTACGGATAGTAAAAAAAAGAGTTGTTCCGACGATGGTGCAACTCTTTTTTTACTGCAATATTTCTTTTTAAAGAAATATTGCAATCCGATAAACGGTAAAAAACCGTTTTACTTCGCCCGAAAGATCAACACTTTCTTCGGCTCGACAAGCGGTTCGGCAAGAAAGGGATTCGCACGTATCAGCGCACTCGGCGCTACTCCCATATCCGACGCTATTTTCCAAACGTCTTCGCCCGCTTCTGCAAAATACACACTGATACCCGCGCCGTCATCCACACGCGCCGGACCGAGAATAAGGTCGGAAGCGATCGAAAGAGACGCTCCCCTATAGACGTCCACGGCAAGAGCGATCTCCGCTGAAATTTCCCCTGTGCTCCTGCCCTTTACCCCGATCACTTTGGGACGCACGCGCACAAAGTCTCCTTCTGCCACATCCGCAAAAGGCAGTTCGTACACGAATGGCAATTCACCTTGCCCCGACATATACTCCTCTTCCGCACGATATATAACGGCAAAAGAAGCCACACCCTCTACTTTTATCTTGTCATTATCTGCCTCCATGCCCGCAACGGCAAGTCCGACGGGTCTTGTGATAAGCACCTCGACAGGGCTATCCGCCAAGACAACACTGCCAGACAACGTCTCTTTGTATAAGGTCTCCTCTATAAAACATTCGCCATCCGCAGTTTCCCTAACAAGGCTTGAAACGTTTTCGGGCAAGAAAACGTCTTTTATGACTTCCGCATTCTCCCGTTCATATTCGTACGCGGTCACCGCAACGCCGATCTCCACTTCGATAGCACTGACATTCTCATCTCCCGAGATCACAACACGCGCATTTTTTACGGCGACGTCATACGCGGCACGGATATCTCCTTTCTCGCCGCCGAACGACAACGCGAAAGCTTTCTCGCGGATTTCATCCTCTTCCGTGAGATACACCACCGTCGCGCGCGCTTCGCCGCCTCCCGCTTCAGTCAAATACGACGTAGCGTCGAAGAGCAATACTTTCTTTACGATACATCCGACTTCCTCTTCTGCGACAAGATCGTAGACGCATTCCTTCTTTCCGAGCAGTCGATCCGACTCAACGGACGTCGTCAACATCTCCGAACCTTCCACGGAAGCCAATCCACGTTTCTTCACGTCTTTATAAACGATCAAAGCGACGTCCACAACCGCCGAAACTTCCACCGTGTCGCCCTGTAAACGATATCCGCAATCCATCACTGAGAGCTTTTCTCTCCACTCTGCGTCAGCTACGACCTCCTCTCCGATGATCTTCATTTCAAAGTCTTTATTATAGTCGAGCCCGCAAAGCTTTCCCGCAGCATCCACATACAGCACTTTGAAATTCACCTTACCGCTTACGTTTGCCTCTCCCGCCACGAGCTCCACACCCGCAGTCTTAGTCTCAGCTTCTACGCTGAGTACCCGACTGACGCCACCGCGTTCTGCGGTATTGATAGGCGTTTCCACCGTTAGCTGTTTACCGTATTCGGCGCTTTTCCCGAACGAATAATCTCTGAATACCTTCTCCATTTTCCCCTCCCGAAGTTTTATACCCGATTATACGTCGTCCATCACAAAAATATGACAAGCCCCCATTTCCGCCTCATATTTCCCCTGTATAGAGGGGGAAAAGCACCATTATACATTGACTTATTATGATATATAATTTATAATAGAAAATTAAGAGGTTATCTTTATGCGGAGACTGATCAGACTTATACCAGTATTACTTATCATGCTTATGATCCCCATACTTGCCTGCTCCTGCAAAGAAAAGGAGCTCGGCTCTTTTGCGTTGTCCATTTACGGTCCGAATCTCTCTTGGGAAAATGTGGAAGGCGCCGAAAAGTACGGCTTGACCTGTACCACCCCCGACGGCACTTCTTACACCATCATAATGCAGGGCAATTCTTTCGTCGCGCCGCAAACCGCGACGGGAGATTACCTATACACCGTGACCGCCTATAATGCAAAAGAAAGCGTGATCGCACAGTCGGTTCCCGCACTTTACCACATCGGCACAGGCAGCTTTGCGGACCCCATTCCCATTTCTTCGGCAGATGAACTGTGCGCGATCACCTCTGGCAGCATCACCGCTACCTTCGGCACCACCAAAGTCTCGGCGCCTCTCTATTACATCATGACAGCCGACGTCGACCTAAGCAATGTGGAGATGACGCCTATCGGCACCCAGTCGGACCCTTTCCAAGGGTGTTTCGACGGCAATGGTCACACCATCTCGAATCTCACAATCACCATGAGCAACAGCGTAGGCAGGATCGGGCTCTTCGGCAATGTTTCGAAAGCGATCATTAAGAACCTTACCCTCGCAAACGCCTCTATGATTCTTAGCAGTAAGTCTAAAGTTACAGACACCGGACTTGAGTTCGGGCTTCTTGCTGCGCACACGATAGATACTGTCATAGATAATTGCCACGTAACGGGATCTATCGACATTCTTTCCGACGTGATGACGACTGGCTCCTACGGCGTGGACGTAGGCGGTCTCGTGGGAAATCTCTCGGGCGGAAAGATATTTGCCTCTTCTTTCACGGGAAGTATCAAGGCACGCTATTCACAAGTATTCGTCGGAGGTATCGTAGGGTACGCCACCTCCGGTACACAGAAATTCGTCCTGACTAACTGTTTATCCTCTGCAACGATCAATGCTTACGCCACCGGCGACAACGGCAATGCCAAGGCACGTGCCGGCATACTCATCGGCTCACTTTCAGGCGCAGAGAGAATCTCTACTTGCGTCGCGAATGGCAGCGTAAAAGCCATGGTATCGGGCAACGGTGCGAGTGGCTCGGACGCCAATATCTCTTCAGGCGTGTTCGGAAACACAGCAGGTTCCTCCACGGAGAACACCATCCCCATGATAAACATTTTCTATCTTGATACAATCCTATCCGTTTCGGGCACTCGCTCCGTACTCGGTTCCGGAAATACCGCCTACGCGCTCTCCGCAGAAGAGATGAAAGAGAAAAGAAATTACATCATCGGCGACACCACAGCGCTGGACTTCGATTCTATATGGACAATGGGCGCAGAGCACCCCGTTCTCAAAGGGATCGGACAGTCACTCACCCATAAGGACGTCTCGATCGTCGTATCGAGCGAATTAAACGAGAAAGAATATAATCTGTCCATGCAAGACACCTTCCTCCCTCTGTATTATTCTTTGACCATAAATAATCGCACGCAATACTTCAGCGGATACCGCATTAATGACCTTCTCACAAACCTCGGCATATCCACCGAGGGCGCAAAGGAAGTGATCATCTCGGGAGAAGGCATGAACGATCTCGTTATGCCTGTTTCGAACGAGTCGGTATTCTCATCCGTATATCTCTTGTACGGTTCCTACGGCGCATATTCCAAGCTGCCCGAAACCTTTACAGGTATACAAATTCTCAACACCAATAATTCCACTTTCTACGAGGTTACCGGGGACATCCTCTCCATCACCGTCGTGAAGAAAGCAGAAGAATAAAACCATTTAGGAGGTCATTATGAGCATAGCGGACGAAATATTTATCAAAAACGTTCGGGACATTTTGGAGAATGGCGTCAGCGACGCGGACATGCCCGTGCGCCCGCACTGGGATGACGGCACCCCCGCGCACACCATCAAGAAGTTCTGCATCGTGAATCGCTACGATCTGTCCAAGGAATTTCCTATAACGACGCTTCGATACACGAATTTCAGGGCCGCGCTCGACGAAATATTGTGGATCTGGCAAAAGAAGAGCAATAACGTTCACGACCTCAATTCTCACATTTGGGACTCTTGGGCGGATGAGACGGGTTCCATCGGTAAAGCATACGGCTATCAGCTCGGCGTGAAGCATCACTATAAAGAAGGCGAATTCGACCAAGTGGATCGCATTCTTTACGATCTCAAGAACAACCCCTCTTCCCGCCGTATCATGAGCAACATCTACGTGCACGCCGACCTTTCGGAAATGCACCTTTACCCCTGTGCCTATTCCGTGACGTTTAACGTCGCAAACGGGAAATTGAATGCGATATTGAATCAACGTTCGCAAGACTTCCTGACCGCAAACAACTGGAACGTGGTGCAATACGCCCTGCTCGTGCATATGTTCGCGCAAGTGAGCGGATTAAAGGTCGGTGAATTCGTTCACGTTATCGCAGACGCGCATATTTACGATAGGCACATCGATATGGTGAAGGAAGTCATTGCAAAACAGCCTTTTCACGCTCCCCAACTCATTATGGATAAGAGCGTCACGAATTTCTACGACTTTACGGTAGATAGTTTCTCCCTCGAAGGCTACGAGTATCATAAACTCGGCAAGAAGATTCCGGTGGCTATCTGATGAATGCGATCGCGGCGGTAAATAAGAAAGGCTATATCGGGAAGAACGACACCCTTCTCTATAACATCCCGGAAGATATGGCTTACTTCGTCAAGACGACGAGAGGAAAATGCGTCGTAATGGGACGCAAGACCCTTCTCTCTTTGCCCGGCGGTAAAGGACTGAAAGGGAGAAAGAACATCGTACTTTCCCGCACCATGTCCGAAGAAGAAGCGACGGCGCGCGACGTAACGGTCGTACGTTCCCCCGAGCTCCTTCTGCCCCTTCTTTCCGAGCAAGGCATTCCCTCCGAAGACGTATTCGTTATCGGCGGCAGTGAGATATACACTCTCCTGCTTCCTTACTGTGATACCCTCTATATTACACGAATAGAAGACGACGCTGTGGGCGACGTTTCCTTTCCTGTCATCCCTTCCGACTACACTTTAACAAAAGGCGAGCGCCTTGAATCGAGCGGCTATGTCTTCAGTTTCGATATTTATGCAAAACAACGTTCGTGAGCGCGCTTACGCGAAGATCAATCTCGCTCTCTCCGTCACTGGAAAAATGGGTGACTATCACTCGATAGAGACTCTCTTCCAATCCATTGATCTTTATGACGAAGTCACGTTATCCCGTCGGGACGATTCCCTTGTTACGAGCGACTTTCAAGGGGATAACTCCCTCGTCGTCCTTTCCGCTCTGCAACGCAAATTCTCACTCGGCGGCATGCACCTTTCCACGAAAAAGAATATCCCCATCGGCGGAGGTCTCGGAGGAAGTTCCGCGGACGCAGCTGCGGCGGCTCTCGCCTGCACGCACCTTTTCGACCTGTCCACCGCAGAAGTGTATGACTCCGTGAAGAATCTATTCGGAGACATCGCCTTTCAAATGATGAAAGGCACCGCTTTCGCACGTGGGATCGGTTCGGAAATAGAGCGCCTTGCTCCTTTGCCCCCTTACTACGTATTGCTCGTTTTCCCGCAAAAAGGCGTATCCACCAAAGACGCTTACGCCCTCTCTGACCGCTATCCCTATAACGGCGCCGACCTCTATCCATTGTATGAAAGGCTGCTCCGCGGCAAAAACGCGCAAGACCTATACGTTAATGACCTCCTGCCTCCCGCCGTCCTGCTGAACGATGAGATCACCCCGCTACTACGCGAAATGAAGGATCCTGCCGCATTATTGACGGGGATGTCCGGAAGCGGGAGCACTCTTTTCTCTCTGTACAAAACAGAAGAAGCTGCCCGCGCCCAAGCAAAAGTCATCTCCGCCCCCACCCTTATCACGAAGACTTTTTCACCGCGGGAAAACGAAAATAAGTGAAAACGCTTTATTTCAGAGCGCTTTCTCTATATAATAAATAAGTACTAAAACATTTTGGAGTACAATCATGCAAAAGCAAGATCAATTCGTAAAAGAAATTACAGATATGAATGTCGACTTCGCGCGTTGGTACACCGACGTGATCCTCAAGACTGAGCTCGTGGACTACGGTCCGGTCAAGGGCACGATGATCATTCGTCCATATGCCTACGCCATTTGGGAGAATATTCAGGCGGAGCTCAATGCCCGTTTTAAAAAGACGGGACATAAGAACGCCTATTTCCCGATGTTCATCCCCTACAGCTACCTCGTCAAAGAAGCGGAACACGTGGAAGGATTCGCGCCCGAAGTGGCGCTCGTCACCCACGTCGGCAACGAAGAGCTCCCCGAGAAACTCGTCGTCCGTCCGACCTCCGAGACAATCATCTGCGACAGCTATGCCAAATGGGTGAAGAGTTGGCGCGACCTGCCGATCCTCATCAACCAATGGGCAAACGTCGTCCGCTGGGAGAAGACCACCCGTCCCTTCCTCCGCACGTCGGAATTCCTGTGGCAGGAAGGTCACACCGTACACGAGACCCCCGAAGAAGCACAGGAAGAGACCTTAAAAATGCTTGAAGTCTACCGTGAATTTGCGGAGAACGTCCTCGCCATTCCCGTCCTCGTGGGAAGGAAGAGCGAGAAAGAGAAGTTCGCCGGCGCGCAGGCGACCTACGGCATGGAAGCGATGATGCTGGACGGCAAGAGCCTCCAGGCGGGCACGAGCCACTATTTCGGCGACAATTTCAGCAAAGCGTTCGATATCAAGTTCGCCTCCAAAGAGGGCGACCTGAAGTACGTATATCAGACCAGTTGGGGCACCTCCACCCGTATGATCGGCGCGCTTATCATGGCGCACGGCGATAACCGCGGCCTTGCCCTTCCCCCGAAGGTGGCGCCCGTACAGGCGATCATCATTCCCATCGCGGCGCATAAAGGCGGCGTGAACGAGAAGGCGGAAGAGATCAAGAACGTTCTCGAAGAGGCGGGCGTCCGCGTGGAAGTGGATTACCGCGATCAGAGCACAGGCTGGAAGTTCAATGAATGGGAGATGAAGGGCGTCCCCCTCCGCATCGAAGTGGGACCGCGCGACATAGAGAACGGCGTCGTCACCGTGGCACGTCGTGACGATTTCAGCAAGGATCAGATCAAGATCGATGAGCTCATGACGGCGATCCCCGATCTCCTCAATGTCATTCAGAAAAATATGCTGGAGAAGGCGCGCGCTTTCCGCGACAGTCATATCGTCATCACCAAGGATATGGACGAGCTGACCGCGGCGGTGAATAACGGCAACTTCGCCAAAGCGATGTGGTGCGGCGACCGCGCCTGCGAGGATAAGGTGAAGGAGATGACCTCCGCCTCCACCCGTGTGATGCCCTTCGACCAAACCCCCGTCGGCACGAAGTGCGTCTGCTGCGGCAAGAACCTTTTGAAGGACGACGGCACCACGGACGGCAAGGTTATCTATTTCGCGAAAGCGTATTAAACGGAAAAGAATATTAAAAAAGGCGGCTCAATGCCGCCTTTTTTCACGCAATCACTAGATGTGCAATCCGTTTTTCTCGAAGAGTTTCTCTTTCTCATCCCAGTATTCGACGATGTCATATTTATATCGAATATGCAACTGTCTCAGATCTCCTGCCATCTGATGTGCTTTCCAAAAGAACTTTTCTTGCTCCGATACTTCAGCCGTCCCCGAAGTGGATTTGTACACTCTCATTCTCTTGTAGAATGATCCGAGGATCAATGCAAGTATGTTAATGCTCGCACCTGTAAAATAGAGGACCAAACCATCATGCTCCATGTTCCCCTCCAACATCGCAATGATCGGAAATGCCTCAAATAAAGCAAAAACGATGAAGATCTGCGCAACAAGGGTCTTTTGGGGGTTCTTCTCCGCGATGACCATGAAGATCAACGCCACATACATACAAGCACTCCCTACAGTAGCGAGAATGCCGGTTTCCGGGATCTCCGGATCATTGTACAAACAGACCGTGCCGAAAATCGCAAGAATCATCGAAACGAACATGATAGCTACCGATGATTTATATATGATCTTTGTCGACTTCTTCATCTCCATATCATGCCTCCATGATCCACTTGCAGATCGCCTTAAATTCCGGTCTTGTAATGGCGCCCGAATTGAGAAGCGCTCTGTATTCTCCAATCAATTTCATTTTCTCGATAAAAGCGCTTATTCCAAGCCCACGTTTCTCCCCTTTCTCCATCTTCTCGCAATATGTCCGGAACTCACTTTCCGTCATACGGAAAAAGCGGACACCGTCCACAATACCTTTTATAAATAAAAAGAGAGTCCCGATGGGAAATAAAGCAAACAAAAGGCATAAGCCGGCTCGATTCGTATTTCCGAGATATAAATGATGCCCGCCGAAGACCCCGAAAAGCATCGCCAGTATACCTGCTACATTTTTATTTTTCTTCATATCGACCTCCATGCCAACAGTGTAAACCATATATGGCGAAACTGTCAAGGTGAATAATTTCGTCGACAATCCTTTTTCTCTCGTAGAATGATAGCTTTCTCTATTAAAAAAACAAATAATGTGACTATTTTCGCAATGGTGCCATCATTAATTACACATTTCGCATTCCGAATTATTTCATCGCGTCCGTTTATTTATAGTGGATTCTTAGCTCATCCCTGTCTTGGTAATACGTTGCTAATGCAATCGTCTTAACGGCTGCGTTATCTCCGACTTTTTCCCGTAACCACACGATATCTTTCCCTACTTCCGATAAGGCGGGGGCAATCACCTTACCGTCGGCGATGACGTCCTTACTGAGCGTAGGCTCGGGGGTGATAAT
>Ga0310690_10006093_pt1 | contig 16015 bp, 13 predicted proteins | sample AusTroGonzalo_MG_2_FD_207661 | JGI IMG/M metagenome (GOLD analysis project Ga0310690, IMG submission 207661) | Bovine rumen microbial communities from tropical cattle in Woodstock, Queensland, Australia - Gonzalo_04 (v2) (version 2) | ecosystem: Host-associated > Mammals > Digestive system >... | reverse complement strand
ATCCGGGATGTCGTTCTTATTGAAGAGCGCATGGACGGGGAAGTTGTCAACACTGTCCACGAGTGAGAACAGGGCCGAAACGCCGGTGACTGTTCCGCCATAATAAGTAATGGCGTTGACAGCCTGCATTACGCTCTTTCCGGTGGATACGGAAGAAAGAAGAAGCAGTACGTTCTTATAACGGATCCATCCGGCAATATTGTCACGGAAGATCATGTGTCCGTTGGAATCATGCTCCGGCTGCAGAATATACATGGTCTTGTGCGCATTCTTGGAAAGGATGCCGGCGCTCGTGAGCTCATCCGCCATATAGGCCCCTATGACATCCATGCCGTCCAGGCAGACGATCGAGTCGACGACAGTATCCGTAGAATAAAACTGGGCGAGGGCTTTTGCAGCCGCTTTCGCTTCCTTCTGCCTGCGCATGATGGCTGACATGTCCATAAAGTAGTTCGTGTGTGAGTTCGGAGTGACAAAATGACCGGGAACCACACGCAGGATTACATCGTTGAATCTTTTGGACGATAATTTGATATAATCGTTCATAGAAGCCTCCTTGTTCATTATTATAGTTCGTTTTAACGATTTAGTTCATTAAAATCTCTCATTTATATATTATATATATTTTTGCGAAAACGGCAACGGATTTTTGCGTATTATTCTGCTCTTTTGTATAAAAAAGAAATCTTGACACGGGAACCGGAAATGGCTATACTATTTTAGCATGCATCCGTATGCGCAGTTTTTGTGCGCACGGATCCGCAGGCAGTACATAAGCAGCCGTACAAAATAAAATAAGGAGGAAAAAGAATGCCTACATTTAACCAGTTAGTACGCAAGGGACGTCAGACTTCCGTTAAGAAATCAACGGCGCCTGCCCTTCAGAGAAGCTTCAACTCCCTGAAGAAAAAATCCCTGAATATGTCATCTCCTCAGAAAAGAGGCGTGTGTACAGCGGTAAAGACAGCAACGCCCAAGAAGCCGAATTCAGCGCTCCGTAAGATCGCAAGAGTACGTCTTTCCAACGGCATTGAGGTCACGAGCTATATCCCCGGCGAAGGACACAACCTTCAGGAGCACAGCGTAGTTCTGATCAGAGGCGGAAGGGTCAAAGACCTTCCCGGTACTCGTTACCACATCATCAGAGGCACGCTCGACACCGCCGGTGTAGCTGACCGTAAGCAGGCCCGTTCCAAATACGGCGCCAAGAGACCCAAGAAGAAATAAAACCGGATTGAAAGGTACATCGGGTATTCTGATCCAAACGGCTGCTGTGGTGATAGATTATCCGGCGCATACACATGACATTGATTCATTAATGTGAGTACCGTAGATCTGATCGATAATGATTAAGGAGGGAAGTAAAAGTGCCACGAAAAGGACATACTCAAAAAAGAGACGTCCTGGCTGATCCCGTATACAACAACAAAGTCGTTACAAAGCTGATCAACAATATCATGCTTGACGGCAAAAAGGGCGTAGCCCAGAAGATCGTATACGGAGCATTTGCCAAGATGGAAGCAAAGACCGGGAAACCGGCACTCGAAGTCTTCGAGGAGGCCATGAACAACATCATGCCCGTACTCGAAGTCAAAGCGAGACGTATCGGCGGCGCGACTTATCAGGTACCGATCGAGGTACGCGCTGACAGACGTCAGGCCCTGGCTCTTCGCTGGATCACGATGTTCGCGAGAAAGCGCAGCGAGAAGACCATGGAAGACAGACTGGCAAACGAACTTATGGACGCCATGAACAACACAGGCGCTTCCGTAAAGAGAAAAGAAGACATGCACAAAATGGCCGAGTCCAACAAGGCATTTGCGCATTACAGATTTTAAGGAGGGAAACCGTTGGCTGGAAGAGAATATCCGCTTGAACGGACCAGAAACATCGGTATTATGGCTCATATCGACGCCGGCAAGACGACTCTTACCGAGCGTATACTTTATTACACCGGTGTCAACTATAAGATCGGGGATACTCATGAAGGCACGGCTACCATGGACTGGATGGAGCAGGAGCAGGAAAGGGGCATAACGATCACATCGGCAGCCACGACCTGTCACTGGACCTTACAGGAAAACGGAAAAGTTAAACCCGGAGCCCTCGAGCACCGGATCAACATTATCGATACCCCCGGACACGTGGATTTCACCGTCGAAGTCGAGAGATCCTTACGTGTTCTGGACGGAGCCATCGGCGTATTCTGCGCGAAGGGCGGGGTCGAGCCGCAGTCGGAAAATGTGTGGCGTCAGGCCGACACATACAATGTTCCGCGTATGGCCTTTATCAATAAAATGGACATACTCGGAGCGGATTTCTTCGGCGCGGTGGATCAGATCCGCACGAGGCTTGGGAAGAACGCCGTCATTCTTCAGCTCCCGATCGGAAAAGAAGAGACGTTCAAGGGTATCGTAGATCTGTTTGAAATGCAGGCATACATTTACCACGGCGAAAAAGGCGAGGAAGTCACGGTGGAAGAGATTCCGGCTGACATGCAGGATGATGCCGAGCTTTATCATTCCGAACTCATCGAGAAGGTATGCGAACTCGACGACGATCTTATGATGCGTTATCTGGAGGACGATATTCCTTCCGTTGACGAAATGAAAGCGGTCCTGCGCAAAGCGACCTGCGATGGCACGGCCATCCCCGTCTGCTGCGGTACGGCTTACAAGAACAAGGGCGTTCAGAAACTCCTTGACGCCGTTCTTGAGTACATGCCTGCCCCCACTGACATTCCCCCCATCGAGGGCGTGGATGCCAAGGGGAACGCAGTAGTGCGCCATTCGTCGGACGACGAGCCGTTCTCGGCCCTTGTTTTCAAGATCATGGCCGATCCGTTCGTCGGAAGACTGGCTTACTTCAGAGTGTATTCGGGCACGATGGAATCGGGCTCCTATGTACTCAACGCCACCAAGGACAAGAAGGAGCGCGTCGGTCGTATCCTTCAGATGCACGCGAACAAACGTATGGAGCTGGACAAGGTCTATTCCGGCGATATCGCGGCGGCGATCGGTTTTAAATTTTCATCGACAGGCGATTCGATCTGCAATGAAAAGCATCCGGTCATCCTGGAATCCATGGAGTTTCCGGAGCCCGTTATCGAGCTTGCCATCGAGCCGAAGACCAAGGCCGGACAGGGGAAACTCGGCGAAGCGCTTTCAAAGCTTGCCGAAGAAGATCCTACGTTCAAGGCCCATACGAATGCCGATACCGGTCAGACCATTATCGCCGGAATGGGCGAGCTGCATCTGGAGATCATCGTAGACCGTCTGCTCCGCGAATTCCACGTGGAAGCCAATGTAGGCGCGCCCAGAGTAGCTTACAAGGAAACCATTACAAAAGAAGTGGACGTGGAGAGCAAGTACGCCAGACAATCCGGCGGACGCGGTCAGTACGGCCACTGCAAAGTCAAATTCGCTCCCATGGATGCGAATGCGGAAGAAGTCTATAAATTCGAATCCACCGTGGTCGGCGGCGCTATTCCGAAGGAATACATCCCGGCCGTGGACGCAGGCATACAGGACGCCATGAAGGCCGGTATCCTCGGCGGTTATCCGGTGGTCGGCGTTTCCGCGAACTGCTACGACGGTTCCTACCATGAAGTCGACTCGTCCGAGCTCGCCTTCCACATTGCCGGTTCCCTGGCGTTCAAGGACGCCATGAAGAAGGCAGGCGCCATTCTTCTGGAGCCGATCATGAGAGTCGAGGTCTCGACGCCCGAGGAATACATGGGCGACGTCATCGGCGACATCAACGGCAGAAGAGGCCGCATCGAAGGCATGGATGAAATAGCCGGCGGAAAGATGATCAGGGGACTCGTTCCTCTTGCGGAAATGTTCGGTTACGCAACGGATCTCCGTTCGAGAACGCAGGGCAGGGGCAACTATTCGATGTTCTTTGACAGATACGAGAAGGTGCCCGCATCCGTACAGGAGAAGCTCCTGGCTGCCGGATCCCTTTAAAACAGCTTATTTTAAAGGCTTTTTAGGCTTTGAAACCGCAATATTCAGCTTGCAATAAGAAATGAAATACCATATAATGGGCATTGACTGCAGGCGTGTGAACAAACACTTATTTTAAAGATCAAATAAAACGTATAGAAGGATTTCTTAAGGAGGAAATTTCAAAATGGCAAAAGCTAAATTCGAAAGAACCAAACCGCATTGCAACATCGGAACTATCGGACACATTGACCATGGTAAAACAACCCTTACCGCTGCGATCACAAAGACCCTTCAGGAAAGACTGGGCCTCGGCGAAGCAGTTGCTTTTGATAATATCGACAAAGCTCCCGAAGAGAGAGAACGTGGAATCACCATCTCCACCGCTCACGTAGAATATGAGACCAAGAACCGTCACTATGCACACGTTGACTGCCCAGGACACGCTGACTATGTTAAAAACATGATCACCGGTGCTGCTCAGATGGACGGCGCTATCCTCGTTGTTGCTGCTAACGATGGTGTTATGGCTCAGACAAAAGAGCACATCCTTCTTTCCCGTCAGGTAGGCGTTCCCTATATCGTAGTTTTCATGAACAAGTGCGATATGGTCGACGACGAAGAGCTTCTTGAGCTCGTTGACATGGAGATCCGTGACCTCCTGAACGAGTATGAGTTCCCGGGAGATGACACACCGATCATCCAGGGTTCCGCTCTTAAAGCCCTTGAGGACTGCTCCGGCGAATGGGGAGACAAGATCCTTGAGCTCATGGACGCTGTTGACGAATGGGTTCCCAATCCCCAGCGTGACACAGACAAACCGTTCCTTATGCCCGTCGAGGACGTATTCACCATCACAGGCCGTGGTACTGTTGCAACAGGCAGAGTTGAGCGTGGAACACTTCACCTCAATGAGCCGGTCGAGATCGTTGGTATCAAGGAAGAGACCAAGAGCACAGTCGTTACCGGTATCGAGATGTTCCGTAAGCTTCTTGACGAAGCACAGGCCGGCGACAACATCGGCGCTCTTCTTCGTGGCGTAGCAAGAACCGAAATCGAAAGAGGACAGGTCATTGCAAAGCCCGGCACCGTTACCTGCCATAAGAAGTTCACGGCTCAGGTCTACGTTCTGACCAAAGACGAAGGTGGACGTCATACACCGTTCTTCAACAACTATCGTCCGCAGTTCTATTTCAGAACAACTGACGTTACCGGCGTTATCAACCTTCCCGAAGGCACTGAGATGTGCATGCCCGGCGACAACGTTGAGATGACCATCGAACTCATCCATCCGATCGCTATGGAGCAGGGTCTTACATTCGCTATCCGTGAAGGTGGACGTACTGTAGGATCAGGCAGGGTTGCCACCATCATCGAGTAAGCATAAAAACCTAAGGTTTTACAGGGCTCCCGGGAGTTTTCCCGGGAGTTTTTTTGATGAGTAAAGCCACCCGGAAATGCCGGGTGGCTACAATTTGGCTACATTTTTTCAATTATTCTTTTGCGTCATCACTTTGTGAAGGGATTTCCTCTGCTTCCACCAGTTCTTTTTCAAGCTCTGCAGTTTCCTGGCGCAGCTGCATGAGCTTCTGATATTGCAATAATCGTTTATCTGATTCTGTGGGGACAAGTCTCCCATTGGGATAGTTAAATTTCCAGTTCTGGTACAGATCTTTCTTTTTCTGAAAAGAGTCCGCGTCATCATCGTCAAATATAGGTTTTGTTACTTCTTTTGCTTCGTACCATCGTTCCAATGCGTAAAACATTGGATTTTGCTGCTGCATGTCGATAGCTGAAAAACGAAGCGTATAATCCTTACCATCTTTTTCCAGACGGAGGTGTTTTGTTGCCTCGAGCTCGAAGAGCGCATGCATAATGGAGTCTTCGTTTGAAAGGTCAATTTCTGATAAGGCAAGGATATTGACATGAAGTGCGTCTGCGATGCTTTGCAGAAGGGGCTGTTTAGGATTTCTGACACCGTTTTCATATTGACGGATCCGGTCACCGGACAAACCGACCAGCTTTCCCAGTTCTGCCTGTGTCATATTGCGGAAGATACGGGCATTTCGTATTTTTTCTCCAATCGTCATAATAAATTCCCTTCTTAATAAAAAACGTTGAAGCAAGATTGTTCTGTATCCATTATAGCATGCACGAACGAAAAAGCAACAAAAATGTTATCAAAAAACGAAAAATAAAATACATATATGTACTTGCAAATAATAAGAATATGATGTATAACATACATATAAGCGCTTTAAAATCGAGAAAGGAGGAACAAATATGAGAAAAATGATGACTGCACGTGATATTTCGGATGAACTCGGCATCTCTGTAAGCCAGGCCTACAAAATTGTCAGAACTCTTAACAGAGAACTGGCTGAGAAAGGATTCATCGTTGTGTCCGGCAAAGTACCCAGAGCTTATTGGAACACAAAGTTTTTCGGTGAAGAAAACAAGGAGGTGAGCTGATGTCCGTTCAGAAAACAAAGGATGGAAAGTGGATGGCACAGATCCGTGAAAGACGTTGGGACGGATCGGTTAAGCATCGTAAGAAACGTGGATTCTTGACAAAAAGGGAAGCATCGGAATGGGAAAAGGAGCAGCTTGGATTGATTCATACAAAAGCGGATGTTTTATTAAAGGATTTTGTTGAGATCTATTACGAAGATAAAAAGAACGAGATCAAGCCTCGAACAATGGCGATGAAGAAAGACATTCTAAATCGTCATGTGATTCCTTATTTCGGAGAACTGAGAATGACAGAGATTATGCCGGAAGAGATTATCCGGTGGCAGAACTGCATTGTTGAAAAGGGGTATACACAATCTTACCTTCGGATCATTAACAATCAGCTCGTTGCTCTGTTTACACATGCGGCGCGTATTTACGATTTGAAGAACAATCCCTGTAAAAAGGTGAAGAAAATGGGAAAGAACAGTCGAAGAGAGTTGTGCTACTGGACGAATGATGAGTACCGGGAGTTCATAACTCATCTGGACCCGGACGGCAGGCCGTATATGATTTTCGAAATGCTGTTCTGGACCGGAATGCGCATCGGAGAGCTTCTCGCCCTGACAAAAAAGGATGTTGATCTTAAGCGGCTTAGTATCAGGATAGACAAAACCTTTTACCGGAGAAATGGACTTGAGTCTGTAACCTCACCGAAAACGGAAGAATCCAACCGAACGATTGATATCCCGAAGTTTCTTGCAGAAGAACTCGAGAGGTATATGAATCGTATTTATGGCCTGGAAGAGGATGACAGGCTGTTTCCGGTAACCTGTGATGCTGTGAGACTCAGGCTGCATTACTACATCGACAAATACGGTTTAAAGCCCATCCGAGTACATGACTTCAGGCATTCCCATTGCGCATATCTGATTCATCAGGGAGTGGATCCGATGATCATAAAGGAGCGGCTGGGACATAAGGATATTAAGATCACCCTGAACACATATGGACATCTCTATCCATCCAGACAGAAATCTGTCGCGCAGATGCTTGATGTGAAAAGAAAGGAAGAATTTGAAGAAGAAACCCCCTAAGCACCGACCGGCACTTAGGGGAAGGACTCTGGTAAAGTCCCAAATAGCAAATTTATTTTATCAGAGTCCTGCCGTTTCTTCAATGGAAATGGAGGCGAAATGGGAAACACTAAATTGAAACTGATCCATATGGAAGACATTGCCGTAGAAGAGGTGGAATGGCTTCTCTATCCGCTGATCCCATATGGAAAGGTCACGATCCTGCAGGGAGATCCTGGAGAGGGCAAGACCACTGCCGTTCTTCGGATCATTTCTTCCCTGACGAAGGGAGAGCCACTGCCGTTTGAAACGGAGAAAGAAGCGTTTGCTCCGGTCAATGTGATCTATCAGACCGCAGAGGACGGATTGGGAGACACCATAAAGCCCAGGCTTCTGGCAGCTGATGCGGACTGCTCTCATGTCCTGGTGATCGACGACACGGAAAAAGCGCTGACGATCATGGATGAGAGACTGGAAGAGGCCGTTGTTCAGACGGGAGCAAGGCTGGTGGTCCTGGATCCGATCCAGGGATATCTCGGGGCCGAAGTGGATATGCACCGGGCGAATGAAATACGGCCCCTGATGAGCAGACTGGCAAAAATGGCGGAGAAACACAAATGTGCAATTATGCTCATCGGTCACATGAACAAGAACGCGATGGGAAAATGCGCTTACCGGGGCCTCGGATCCATAGATATCACAGCCGCAGCACGAAGCGTCCTGCTCTGCGGAAGAGTAAAGGACGAACCGGAGATCCGGGTGATCTGCCAGGTGAAAAACTCTCTTGCACCGGAAGCAACGCCGATTGCGTTTCGTCTGGATAAGGAAACAGGCTTCAGCTGGATCGGCGAGTATGAGATCTCCCCGGAAGAACTGCTCACAGGAGACAACCGCGGCTCAAAGCTCCGGGAAGCACAGAACTTCCTTATGGATTTTCTGAAAGACGGGGAGAAGAAGAGCAAAGAGGCAGAAGCCGCCGCCAGAGAAAAAGGGATCCGGACAAAAACACTGTATAACGCAAAAACTGCCCTAAATATCGATTCCGTAAAAATCGGAAAAGAATGGTATTGGATGCGCGGAGATGAATGAACATGGCAAGATTCCCTTTTCCTAACAACAGGGAATCTTGCCATCTTGAAGGAGGAAAACCATGAGGAACGAAAAAAGAACAAAAAATGTAGAAATATCACAGGAGCTGTTTATCGATTTGATCAAATATCACTGCATCGAGGATCATCCGAAAAACGAAAAGATCTGTCAGGCCCTGGAAGATAAGATGGACCGCCTGGTGCGCCGTGAACTCTATACGCGTTCACTGACCGCACCGACGGAAGAAGAAAGAGAAGCAGCCCGGAAAGAATACCTTGACAAAGCAGGTGTTCCGGCTGCCTTCAGATGGTGACTCCGCATAGCTGCTCCTTAACGGCTGCGTGCCACGCATCCGTTAAGGAGCACGGAAGGAAAAGCCATACGGATTGGCTGCCTGCAGTTTCAAAGGCGAACATGTATACAGTTTTTACTACAAAAAATCACATGTAACTGTTCGCCTGCAAGCGACCTGAAATGCTATCACGTAACCGTGATGTGATTTCAGCGCTTGCAAGGGGACGACCCCTTTGAACCCCGTCCGGCCGCCGTAAGTATACTGATATAAACCACAAACGAAGGAGGAAAGCAAAGAAATGAAGAGAACAAAAGAACGATCCCGGCAGCTGATGCTGCGGCTCTCTGACCGGGAATACATACAGGCAAAACGCAAGATCCGGGAATCCGGAATGTCTCAGCAGGACTATCTTCTGGATGCGATTCTTGGAAAAAGAATTGTTAATCTGGAAGAACTCCGCGATCTGATCCTGGAACTGAAACGTCAGGGTGTGAACCTGAACCAGATTGCGAAACAGATGAACTCATACCAGTATCTGGATAAAAATGTTTTCGATCATACGATGAGAGAGGTAGGAAATACATGGGAATCATTAAGGCAGTATCTTCAAGGGCAGGAATAAGGCAGGCGATCCGTTATGTGACAAAGACTGAAAAAACAGAGATGCGTCTTATGACGGGCATCCATTGTTCTCCGTTTACGGCAACCGAGGAAATGCTGCTGACGAAGGAAATGTGGAAGAAAACCGGCGGCAGGACCTATAAGCATTTCATTCAGTCCTTTGCACCGGATGAGGTGATCGATCCTGAAACGGCACATGAAATCGCCGTTGCATATGCCGGTGAGTGCTCCCTGTTCGATGGCTTTGAAGTGCTGATCGCGACGCATAAAGACCGGGAACATGTCCATACGCATTTCATCGTCAATTCTGTCAGCGTCGAAGACGGACATAAATTCCAGATGTCCGCTACGGATCTGAAAAAGATGCGGGAGTTGAACGACCGGTTCTGCAGGAAGTACGGATTGTCAATCTGTGAAAAAGGAAAGACTTTCCACGGTGAGGCGCTTGAAGAGACAACGGCCTGGACGAAGGAAAAATACCAGTTCCTGCAGAAAGCGGAAAAGGGAAAGGTCCGGTCGTTTGTTCAGGAGACGGCTATGGCAGTCATGGACTGCCTGGAAGAGGCCGTAAGCAAAGAGGATTTTATAGACCGGCTAAGCTGTCTGGGCTACCGGGTGGACTGGCAGGAGAACCACAAATATGTGACGTTTATTGACCCGGAAGGGAACCGGGTACGTAACAGGAACCTGATGAATACTTTTCATCTGGACCTGGGAAAGGAGGATATGCTGAATGTCTTTCAGGACAATGCGCGAAGAGCGGAAATCCGAAGAGAAGAAATCCGAAGAGCGGCAGAAGAACAGCTTCGAAGAACGGAAGATTTCACAGTCCCCGGATACGCCCGGGAAGATCGAAGATCAGCCTGTAAGAACACAGACCGACAGGACTTCGGATCAGAACAATCTCGAGCTGCTGCTCCAAAGGCTGACAGAGAGCAACAGGAATTTGCAGAAAGAGAGGGAGCACTTATTATCGCGCCTCTCGACATTGTCTCAGACGAACTCGGATTTGACGACTACGAATTCAGATATCATGACGGAGCTTGGATCCTGGAAGTCAAAGACCGAAGAACTCGAGACAGAAAACTCCCGGATCATCCGCGAAAAGAACAGCTTGAGCGAGAGATGCCGGTCGCTGCAAACCTCGCTCCGGGAACAGGAACACATGGCCGAAGTCGTGAGAAAGGTATGCGGGATCCAGTCCTCTAACCAGAAAAAAGCAGAAAAGAAGGTCGGAAGCCTGAAAAAAATAAATCTGGTGATGCTTGTTTTTCTTGCGGGATTATCCATTGTGGAAACGTTCCGGGCAGATCGTTTCCGGGAAGGATTCGTCCGGGCAATATGTTCATTCGGATCTCTCATAAGTCTTGCCGGAGTGCAGATCTGGGAATTCTGGATGTGGCTGGCCGCACTCCCAGAAGGGCTGGAAATACAGATCCTTGCGGATATTCTTCACTGGGCGATCCTGATCGGATTTCCGGCAGCGATAATAATAATCCTTGTCCTTACAGGTAAAAAGTACAAGCCGATGCATCGGCTTGTGAAAAGAATCCGGGAGGCTGACAGAAAAGAGGAGAGTCTAGCTGCAATCATCATGGGATATCTGATTGTGGTTTTATGCAGTGAACTAATACCAAGATAATCAGTGACAGATTCTTGCAAAAGAAAAAGTCTGAAGCATAGTACTGGATTGCAAGGGATAAAGCATTGTATTATTGGCTTTTCGCATGTTATTATGATAGTACAATAAAAAACTCTTGATCAGACAAAAGCAGATGCTGCATGATGCGGCAGAAATGGAGGAGCCCCAATGAAGCGAAAAAGCAGATTTATTCCAATACTGACAGCAGTCGTTATGACCGCAGGGCTTATGCCGGTCAGCACATTTGCGGAAGAAATGCCCGACCCGGATGCCCAGGCCATCATCTTGGCCGAAGCGGAAGATCAGGATGACACGGCTATCAGTATGGATGAAACTGAAGTACAGGATGACACGGCTATCAGTATGGATGAAACTGAAGTACAGGATGACACGGCTGTCAGCATGGATGGAACCGGTGAAGAGCAGCAGGAATTCGAAGAGGAATTCCTGGAAGCAAACGCAGGGGAAGAGTCCGACGGGGAATCAACGGAAGTCTTAAACCCGCTGGATTTTGTCACTGATCCTTCCTCAAGATCAGGCGGCGGCTGGTCCTGGGACCAGGATACTGCAACGTTGACACTTAAAGGAGTGTGGGTGAACCTGACGGATTACGATCAGGATTACACTGCGGCAATTGTGCTTCCGGATGGTCAGGCCACCATTGATGTCAGCGATATCAATCTTATTAATTGTTACGGGACAAATCAGGGCGGAGACCGCAGGATCGGCATTTACTGCGCAGGCGATCTCGTGATTAAAGGCAAAGATGTGCTTCAGGCGTACGGAGATAAAGGAGCAGCAGGGATCAGGGCCGACGGTTCGATCACGATCGAAAAGCAGGGGGCGTCGTCCGATACGTTCCAGATTCTGGCGTCCGGAACAGATTACGCGGTCTCTGCCGGTAAGAACCTGACCGTGAACGATACAAGGCTCGACCTGAGGGTGACCGGCGCAGCCGGCGTCAATGCCGGGATATACGCCGGCAATACCGATGCAGCCGGTACGGGCATCGAAATGAGCGGCTGTGAAACACATATAACGACATATGGCCGTTCTGTGGCGGGCATCGTCACAGCCGGGGGCGAGATCAGCTTAAAAGACAGCGCTTACTTCCAGTATCTCGGTGATCAAACGGTTACATCGACAGGTATTGAGAACAGGAACGGAGATGTTTCCATTGACAATTCGACCATGGAAATCATGCTCGACGACAATGCTCCTGATTTTGGAAAACTCATTGCCGCATACGCAGACCAGGGTAATTCGGAAGCGAGCATTAAGATCAGCAATAATTCCGAGATTTTCGGAACTTCATACAATAAAGGGTTCGTCGCACAAAACGGCGGTATCGAGATCGGAGATTCGAACATCAATCTCAGGACAGTTAACGAAGGTCTGGAAGCAGGTTCCAAAAGCCTGTCGGTAACGAACAGCTACGTTTCTGTAAAAAGTACGCAGGGCGCCTGTGCAGCAAACTCCTCAGGTGCAGTATCGATCGACAATTCGCAGGTCTACTTAGAGGCAAACGGTGAGAACGGCTGTGCCCTGCAAACAGATGCCCAGGTCACGATCAGCAATAAGATGAGCTACGTCGATCTTACAGGTCAGATGGCTGCGATCGAGATTCTCACCGCGCCGAATGTGTCTGAGATGCCGTTGACCCTGTCAGACGGGCTGGCCGCCATCGAAGGCGGCACACAGCAGCATGTGGACGCGAAGTCAGGCAGGATCTTCAGCTATTCGGACAGCACGCTGGAAATGGAGGGGGATATACTGAAAGGCGCTTCGAAACAGGTCGTATTTGCCAATCCGTCAGAAGTGATCATCACAGGGCAGCCGGATGATGCGATCGTTGCCTATCCGGACGGTGCGGCATTTGAAGTAACGCTGAGCGATCCCTCGAAGGCGGAATCCTATCAGTGGTACGTAGAAATTCCGTCTTCACACACACAGACATTCAAACTGGATGGTCCCACATCGAATCAGCCCAGACTCGAAGTCCCCTGTACCAAGCAGAGCAGTCTCGCATGGTATTTCCACTGCGAGATCAAAACGACAGACGGAAATGTACTGACGAGCAGGCGCGCGGTGCTTGACATGAATAACCGCGACGACGACAAGACGGTCGTCTATGCTTGCTGGAACGCGATCGAGCCGGGCCAGAGCCTGGATCTTTCCACGGCCGGCTTAGGAAGCGGAACCATTCTTTTCGACGCAAACGGAACGACGATTACCTTTGACAATGTGAAATTCGACAGTACGGGTCAGATCTGGGACGACAGGCTCATACCGACTTATGGCATAAGGATTGCCAGGCATCTTGCGGATCAGCCTGAGTATGAACTTATACTGAAGGGGGACTGCAGCATCCTGAACACTTATATACAGGAAGGCGGCTTAAGCGGCATGGCCCTTGACTTCGAGTTTTACGGCACAGGCGGCCTGCAGCCGCTGGTACACATTAAAGAAGATCCCTCGGGCGGTTCCCTGTCGATTACAAGCGGAACCTATGACTTGCGCGTAATTGGAGATCTTGACGTGAATGCGGATCTTACGCTGAATCCGGCGCCCGGGACCAGTGTGCACTGTATCGACTGCGAAGGAGGTTTCAATCTTGGTTCCGGTCATACCGTGGATCTGACGGCGAAGGGCATCGCGCTTTCCGCAATGAAAAAGATCTCGATCTGTGACGGCGCGAAACTGAAAATCAATATGGGAACGCCGCCTTCTTCAGGCAGCACAATGGGAACAGGCGCAATCTTTGCAGGCGGAGAAAGTCTTGAAATCGGTGAAGGCGCGGAGCTTGACATTACCTGTCACATTACGCCCCTGGATGATAAAAGGGTAAGCGGTATCGCCGGCATCATGCTGGTGAACGGCACGAAGATGATCGCAAATGGAGCAAAGATCACGATCGGCATGTCCGCGGATCCGGGAAAAACATTGTACGCCCAGGAATTTGACGGCATCATGGGCGCGGACGGATCGGATATTTCCCTTGATCGCACGGAGCTTTCCATCTCCATTGACGGGACAAACATCGGAGACGCCGCGGCTCTTTACATGCAGGGCAATCTGGCTATGACGGATTGTGCGGTATCGGTCGATGCGACAGCGCAGGCCTCAATCAACGGCATCGTGCCGGAAGGCAATCTGACGATTACCGATTCGACCGTGGATGTCAATACCGAATACATACCGTTCCAGGGATCTGGCAGCAGCATCGCGATCGCGGCGAATATCATACATATTGATCTCGAAAAAGCAGATCACTCTGTCCGGGCGAACGTAAAGAATGCGGACGGCATCGCCATGCTGGCGAAAACCGGTAAGGGCGGTGATCAGCCGAAAGGCTACGATCCATCTTATGAGGCAAAATATCTTCACTTACAGGGCCTTGCAAAATGCACGACCCCTAAAAAGAATGCGATCAGTCTGACTAGCATCAAGGGTGCGCGTCAGCCTTACCTGTACCTTGAGACCTATTACGACCTGAACGACACCTCGAAGCCGGCCTCTGCTGTTACAATTGAGGCCGCAACGGACATTTCGGGCGCAAAAGTGAAGCCGGCGAAGACCAAGTACACTTACACAGGTTCGGCAATCAAGCCGAAAGTGACCGTGACCCTGGGTAAAACAACCCTGAAACAGGATCGTGACTATACGGTCAAATATTCCAAGAACAAGAACGTCGGCTGGGCGACCATTACGGTCACCGGAAAGGGCAGCTACACGGGCAAAGCCGCCTGTACATTTAAGATCGTCCCGAAAGGAACGAAGCTCACTTCCGTTACCGCCGGAAAGCAGAAGTTCACTGCCAAATGGAAGAAACAGGCGACACAGACGACCGGTTACCAGATCCAGTACAGTACGAGCAAGACGTTTGCATCCGGAAATAAGACGGTAACGGTAAAATCGGCAAAGACTACCGGCAAAACGATCAAGAACCTGAAAAGCAAAAAGACCTACTATGTCCGGATCCGCACCTATAAAAAAGTAGATGGAAAGACTTATTACTCCGCATGGAGTGCAAAAAAGTCCGTTAAGACTTCATAAAAGAAGAATGCAACAATAACACAGGGGGGCCGCATTTGCGGCTCCTTTCTTATCACGCTGTATGGTTGTTAATATGTTTCTGCCTAACTGAAGAGTGAGCCCACGTGTGGTTAAGCAGGCTGGAGCAGGTTTCCCACAGGACGTTGATAAGGTTCTTTTGTTTGCCGCGACGTTATCCTCGGTGAATCATATTTGAAAAAACTGTTGAAGGTTATATGAGGAGATGTTATTATAATTATTGAAAAGGAACGGCATTGGCTGTTTCGCGTCAATTAAACTTATATTATTTAACCGTCAGCGTTGCAGCACTGGCGGTTATTTCTTTATCTCGTGAATAATGATCCACAGGATTACCAAAACGATAATCAGGGAAATACCATCCATAGATATCACCCCCTTCCTTGGAAGAGAGTCGAAACAGCCGCCGCCGTTCCTTAAAAAGGAATTATGACATAATATAAATATTTTGTAAACATCTCAAAAAAGTACTGTTCCGGCTGCTGGCTACAATTTGGCTACAAAACAATAAAGAATCGGCACAACAGAGCAATTTCATGGCGAAAATAAGTACAAATATGTACTTAAAACAGGGCGAATTCGAGAAAAAATGGAAGGATTCATCCGTGAAGGCGGACGTACTGTTGGATCAGGCAGGGTTGCTACCATCATCGAGTAAGTTCAGAAACATAAGTATTTACAGGGCTCCCGGGAGATTTCCCGGGAGCTTTCCGTCAAGGAAAGCCCCTATATCAATTCCTGTGGCTATACCAATTCCTGTGGTTATACTAATTCCTGAGTTATTCAGGTTCATGCGAAAAATCGCGTTCTGTTATTCTAT
>Ga0310690_10006092_pt1 | contig 16017 bp, 29 predicted proteins | sample AusTroGonzalo_MG_2_FD_207661 | JGI IMG/M metagenome (GOLD analysis project Ga0310690, IMG submission 207661) | Bovine rumen microbial communities from tropical cattle in Woodstock, Queensland, Australia - Gonzalo_04 (v2) (version 2) | ecosystem: Host-associated > Mammals > Digestive system >... | reverse complement strand
TATCACCATAAATATGCTTATCAATAAAGTCGTAACAGTCAGATTCAGTTTTGAAATAAAAGAATGTGTTACCGTTTCTCTCGTCATATACAAACGGAGTATCAACAACAGTGCAAATTCTTTCAGGCTCACAATGGTAAGTAACATCGTAAAATTCACCAGTGCTATCAATAAGAACAATAAGTTTTGAATAATCTTTTACTTTTAATTGTCTTGCATAACGGCTGAATAATTTGAGTTCATCATCTAACTCATCATCATACATATTGCCTATCATACCACTTAACATATCATCAACTGTGGTAATGTAATAATTATCATACTCGTTCATTTTCAGTATCCTTTCACTATTTTTTCATTATTTTAATTATTTTATTCAATAGTTCATCTACACTGTCAGTATTGTGGTCTATTGGTATTGTTTGAATTTCATATTTGTCTAAAATATCAAGCATTTTATCGAATATGTTTGCTAATTGTTGCTCTGTGTGAACTCTGCCATTTGTATCGTATCCATCAGGCATAGGCAAGATGAGATTAATATTTTGATATTGTTCAAACATTTTGTATAAAATTATTTCAAACATATCAGGTTCTGGTAATCCGTTAAGTCTATAATAAATTGGTTGTAACATTAACGGTGAATCCGTTATTACTACATCTACCTCGTCTTTTAATCGTTCAATTCGATAACATTGGTTTCCCGTAATGTACATTTGATTTGTGAGTGCCTTATTATTCCTGTCCCACACAGCATCTTTTGCGACTTCTGTTACAAGTTCACAATTTATTTTATTTGATTTTAACTTATAAAATATGTATGATGCCATTGTAGACTTTCCCGAACCAGGAACACCAAAAATGTTTATTACTATCAATTTATCTCACCACCTTCTAATATATATAATACTTTAAAATTCATTTTTTATTCAATTATGCAAGAAAAATTTTTATAATTGAATTGATTGGTACCTTATCTCCGTCAACCGATTCTATTATAGTATTTTCATATTCTTTATTTTTTATATGTAAAGAAATTTGTTTCATTTCTTTGTCTGTGATTTTTGCATAATAATATTTTTCTTTATTTTCTGCATACACGACAATTTTACATAATATTTTACCGTTCTGCATAGGCGTTCTCTCAATAAGTTACTAAATTAACGGTCTGTAAATACAGAAATGTAAATTGTATTTCCTCTTGGAGCAATATAAATATTAACATTATGATATCGTAACATTAATATCAGTTTAGAAAACTGTTCTGGGTCATATTCATAAAGGCTGTCTCTTGATTTTGCGCCATTTGCTAATAATTTGTTAGCAATATCACACCCAACTTTATTATCATATTTTTCATCTGGATTATGGACAGTAATTTCAGTACCCCGTCTGCCTTTTGGATGTTCATCAACATCATAATGGAAATCGTTTCCAATAGCATCAAGAACAAAATCTACAACTTCTTTTTCTTCACCGTCAACATCATCATCAGTAAAGAAATAACTTATTTTATCCATATTATTATCAACTTCGTCTTTATCAAAAATATATGTGTGATTAGCAATGTACCAGTCACTTTCGCTATTTTCAATTTCTTGTTTCTTGACTGTAAGATACGGTATTTCTTCACTCACAACCCAGTCTGCTCTGGCGTGGTCGTGTTTCCAATCGCCGTCTATCTGTATGGTGACTGTATATGCAGTTCCCATATCTCGATAATCAACTAATTCAGATATACCACCGCATTTTGCAGAAATTAAATTTTGAATATAGTATGCTAACATTTCAGGCTTGCTGTAATCTCTTTTTGCTTCTACAATTTTAATCATTTTAATTACCCCCAGATTTAATAATTATATTCAATATTATATTTGTTTATATCATATTCACACAATACATACCCACCACTTTCCGTTGTGGTTGTATAATCAGAAATATTTTGGGTGATTTCTGTTTGAATTAAATAATCCATTTCGTTATTTATTTCTGTTGAAGTTTTTATAATCATATTCTATACTCCACGCAATGGTAAGAAAATTAATACAAAATATCTAAAAACATAGGTATTCCGACATCTTTACCGCCGTCATTAAGATACTGAACATATGCTATATCTTCTGCAAGTTTGTTCACATCTTGGTTAAGATTATCTAATGACACGGAGCCAGATATTGCGTATTTACCATTTCTTGCATCACAGAAAATATAACCGTTGTACATTAAATATTTTGGTGATGATTTTATTACATTTACTTCACCACCATATTTTTTGAAAGTGTTTTTGATGTTCTTGCTTAAATTAGCATTGACACCAGATTTAATATCGTCTGCTATTCTGTTAATTAATTTGCGATATTCGCTGTAATTAGAGTTATCATTTTCATAAATTTTAAGCACTTAAATTCACCGCCGTATTTTTTAATAAGTTGTTTCAAAATTAACTGATTTTGAAATTGTTTTGTATATTTTTAATATTTTAATTTCAAAATTCAAACAATGGTAAAAATTTTATAAAAAGAAAAATCCGTTATCATCATTTTCATATGGATTAAAAGGATTTTTTGTACCACTCGGTTGTAGATTAGGATTAATCGGCTCTTGAACTGAATCATTTATACTTGGTGCCTTAACCTGTGGTAATATTTTTTGCAAGAGCGACAACCTGTCATCATCTTCGTCTTCTGATACATTGGTATCAAAAATAACATCGTACATATCAGAAGCACCAAGATTTAATTCCTGTTCGTGTAATGATGCATTATACACAGCCCCTGCGACACTATCACTCAAATCCTTACTTTTGTCTACATCGTGGTCCACTTTACCTGTTTGATTGTCTTTTGCTAAATTAATAATTTCAAATTCGAGTTCTGGAATGTGTAAGTGTGTGATTCTCTGTTCGTTTATCGCCGCTTTATATGCTATATAACCATCTGGACTTCTGTCAAGTGAAACTATTTTGGAATCTGTAAATCCCATTGTTATTAATTGTTGTTTTGTATCTGCTGATTGGAATCCGTCAGTAGACACTGCTCGTATATTCCAATTGCACTGGTATCTTAAAAAATATATAAAATCTCTTGTTTTTTGAAATGAAATCTCACTGCTTGATGGACACTGAATGCCAACAGTAAATATGTGATGGTAATATAATTCTTTCGTTGTTTCTATGTCGCCCGATTGTATGCTGTATTCATTCACATTCTTATAGCCCATAACGGCAATAGCGGAAATTCCCGTTTTATCCCCCGTTAATGATGTGTCTATATGTATGAATATTGGTCTCGTATAAATTTCTGGCGGAATTTGTTCTGGATGAAAAAAATCTTGTATTCTTAAAGTGTCATACATACCAATAGTAAGTATTGCACTATCAAATGGGTTTTGATTGTTTTTATAGCATCTTGCTAAATTTTCATATGATATAAATCGTGTGCTGTTTGATATTGAAATACCTGCTATATTCATTATCGCCGCTTGTATGTCTAATTCAAATCGGTTTCTGAATTCTATTGGGACTTCAATCACATCATATCCCTGTTTAACATATGCGTCAGGGTCTTCGTCATCCTGGACTATTCTGGATGGTCGGTTTGCTCCGCCTATAGCAACATTAAATTTCTTGCCACAGTATGTTTGTGACGGCTTAACTTCCCACAATTTAGCATCACAGACCATAACGCCAGGTTTACCCTTTTGTTTGCGTATGTAAGACTCAAGAAAATCGTATTCTGATTTTTTGGACGACACAATAAAAAGTTTTCCTGCAATTTTGCCGTTTACCATAAACCTTGAACCCATACGCTCAAGGACTCCGTTATATGTCTCCATTATTTTGGATTTTTCCATTTGAACATTTGCACCCTGTTTGAAAGAAACTTCATCCAGCATTGCGGCGATTATGTTGGTTCCGAGTGCGTGTGAAGCAGTTGAGCCAACACGAAATCTTATTAATTTGTTAGGAACATACTCCAAATTCTTACTGCCAGATATTGTTCCCCGTTCCATAAACCACGGTGAATTTTGAATAATATTTTGCACTGTTCCATATCCTACAGAAGATGATAAGTCCAATGTATTATTGAAAAATGCAAATACAATTGTAGAGCCAGCCGCTAATCTAAAGTATTTTTGTGGGTCTTTTAAACACATTACCCTATATAAAAGATATGCCATACCATAACAAGCGACTGTACTCTTGCCTGTACCTATCGAACCCGTGATTGCAACTTCTTGGTATTTATTAGGGTCTTCAAACAGTTCTCTTAATCTATCTCTCCAATACGGATAAATTAATTTACCACCATCGGTAGTTCTTCCACAATATTCATTGCTTTCAATAAAAGTATCTATATCTACTGGAATTTCTTCATAATCCTCTTCATACAACGCTTGTAGTAATTCTGAGTGACCATCACAGTCACTCATTTCATTGAGTATTTTAATCGCATTTGCCCGTTCTTCTGGCGTTAATCCACTTAAAATATCTTCAACTCGGTTTAACATAAAAATAGTCCTCCTGCAAAAATGCCCTCTATTATTCTTTATAAATCTAAGAATTCAAGAGGGCATTTGACACTATTAAATCCGTTCTTTCATTTCATCCACTACAACAAAATAGTCAGTATTAGCCCATTTCACAACATCTGATTTCTTTAAAAGATAGTCAGATAGGTATGCATAATCTAATATATCAGGGGATGATAATGAAAAAGAACAAGTATGGTTAGAATCATCATAATATACAGTTAAGTCTATTTTACTGTTATTAAGCCTTCCTTCAATTTTTGTGAAATTCATCATATTAGCATCAGACGAAATAACAGACTTAAAACCGTGTAGCCTTAAAACATCTGAAATAATGTCTTTTGTTAAACCCTCAGTTGTGGTTTCTGTTTCATTTAATTCTTCAAAAATTCTAATCAAAATAATTACCGCCTTTTGCGATTTGTTTTTCTTTTTGTGTAATATTGAAGTTCATTGAGAATTTCAGCATCGTCATCGTCATCTACATTAGGAAGTAACATATCCTCACTCTCATTCTCATCATCAATATTTATATTTCGTGTTTTCTTTTTATTTTTCTTACCATTACAAGAACTTACAATTCTTGATTTGACTTGCCGTCTACAGTAAAATGATTCATCCACGGATAACTGTTCATTTTCTGTTTCTGCTTTTTCAGATTTTTCAATATCATTGACATATTTCATTAGATATGAACTTCTCATACTATCAGAATTCCAATTACTCCCTGTTATACCTCTACTATCAACTTTACGCCAAATATCATTACTATCCTTATATACATATAACACTTCATTAGATTCTCTATCAAATACGAAATCCTTATTACGATATTCAGTATATTCATACCTATCAGTGTCAGTTACATCAACTATGGGGAAAAATCTGTCATCAAAACTTGCCATATTACTTACCTCTTGTTATCCAACTGTTTCAAATTCTTCTGTTTCTATGCCTAATCCATCATCATTATCAACAGCAATTTCATTTAATTCTTCTGTGTCACCGTTTTCATCATCATTTTTACCTTTTACAACATCTATTACATATTCTGTAATTTTTAACATACCAGTAATTGCTAATTCGCCAATCAAACAAGTAAATATTCTTTCTGTTAAAGTATCTGAAAGGACATTCCCCGTAACTGCTTGGAATATAATTGCAACAATGGTATATACGGTGATAAAAATTAAACAAAATAATACAACTTTCTTAGAAAATCGTAATAATGAAAATTCTTTTATTTTCTTTGCCATTACTCAACACTCCAATTTATGTTGATTAGATATTAGTTACACCTTTTGCCATAACATCAAGAGCTTTGGACGGATAATCGCCAGTTTGTGGCATATCTTTTCTGTCGGGTGCTTCGCTATTAGGCTTATTATTCTTTTTGAGTTCCATACCATTCGCAACAAGATAATCAATAACTTCTTCCTTACTCTTGCAGTTAGTATTTTTAATAAAGCCCTCAACGGATTTGTCAGTAATTTTATCTTCAATATATTCTCTCAATTCTTTTTCTGAAACGGCATAAAGATTGTGAGAACTTACCTTTGCTGACGGAACATCTTTAGTAGCGACTGCAATTGCACCCTGTGTGTCTCTCAAACACTGAAGTGGTGAAATTTTATTATAATTAAAATTAATTGCCGTGATGTCTGCTTCTGGGTTAGCAATAAGTAATTGACTCCACCTGTGGTGTCCATCAATAATCCAAGTTTTATTAAATGTAACAATAGGTGCTTTAATTGTTACGGGATTTGAGAAGTAATTATCTACATTACCTGCGGTGAGAGGATAATCAAGAGAATTTTCAAGACCAATTTCATTCTGTGACGGAAGCAGTGCTCTAACAGGAATGGAAGTTTTTGAACTGCTCATTTTAACCTGTGCCAAATCGCCAGAACCGAAGCCCGCAGAAAGAAGTGCATAAAGTTTAGGGTCATTGCAAATTTCTTTTAAAGCGTCATCAAGTTCATCATAGTTTTCACCACGAAGCTGTTTAATCAGGTTATTAAAATCCTTTTCTACATCACCAGAAAGATTAACATCGTTTTCGTCTCCCTGTACATTTTTATCATTAACTTCGTCTGCCTCTAACATACGGCTGTAAGGTGTTTTTTCTTCATAAATTTTAAGCATAATAAATCAATCCTTTCTTTACATTCATACTGTGGGGTAATAAATTGCATCACCTGTAATGCCATACCACACATTATTATAATACCAACAATAGAGATTGAAATGTTGATAATCTCCTGTGCTTCCTGTTTGTCTGAAATACGCACAGTCTTCAAAACAGCAGAACAGTGAATTAGCGGGAATAGTAATTGTAACTCCAGGTGTTACTGTTATTCCTCTATCTTCTCCTAACAACTCGGATTCGGTATACAGTGGTACAAAAAATTCTCCTTCAGCACCCTCTGCTTCAAACACACTGTCTTCTGATAATTTTACATATTGCCCAGATTCCATTACAGGAGTTATGTCAGATGTAATGGTAATTTCTGGTGCTTGTCCCCATATAACTGACCCCGTTTCTGTGACTATCATATCGACTGTGTGGGGGGGTTGTATATTATCTACCGTTGCTCCTATTTCTTTTGCTATGCTCTGTAACGCAATATCCTGAATAGAATTATCGGCATTAATTTCAATTTCTTGCTGTGGCTTAATAGTAACCTGGAAATTACTGCCAGGAATTGGCATAGTCATATCATTAAACATATAATCAGACTTTTTAGCTCCTGTTTGTGAACCAGGATTAAATATTACCTTGCCATCTTTATAATCGTGAGCAACTAATTCTTTGTCACTTTTTGTGTTTTTAATTTTTATCATACTACATCACCTTATCTTATATTATTACATAAAATCCTTGAAAAAGCAAGGACAATGGTAAGAAAATTAATATAAAAATTCTACGCAGTCGCCGTTATCTAAAAACACAAAAGTTCCGTCATATGACATAGCATCACCGAATGACTCATAGTCAAAATAATAATCAGCATTAGGAACTTCACTTACATCGCCACCATAAAAGTCATCTACTGCCATTGCACCAAGTTCGTAATCACTCATATCATCATATGGTGATTCAAATTCTTCGTCTTCATCGTGTTCGTCTTCTTCCCAAGATTCATATGCCATATCATCCATATCAGTGCGAATATCACGACCATACATATCATAATCAAAATAATTTTCTGGGTCGTTTACTGCATTTTCAACACCACCGAGGTCGTCAACATAAGCAGTAGCAACATCTTCCATAGTACGGCAGTCATAAAAATAATAGTAATCATTATCCTCAATTACTTGCAAAGCCTCGTCAATGTCATCACCGACATTTTCAAGGTATGCTTCCATTATAAGAGTTTCGTCTTCACTTAACCCTTCAAGTTTTTCTGCAATTTCATTTAATTCATAAATATTATCATATTCTCCGACAGAATAACCATAATCATTTTCGTAATCAGTAATAAACCACTCTTCATACGGCTGACCAAACTCATCAGTCGTGCCAATACCAATATCAGCAAAGGCTTTTTCAAAATCATCATCAACAGGTAAGTCTACCCATTCGCCAACTAATTCACCCTCATTGTATTTGCCAAGATTTGTTAAAAATATTCTAAACATAATTAATTACCACCTATATATATATTATTCTTCGTATACTTCTACGGCTTGAGAATTTGTAAATGACCTGAATTTATTAACTGCATCTTCTATCTTTGCTATATCATATATGATAACTGATATGATGTTTTCATCAATGGCATTTCTGATAGCATCTATAATCTCGTCATCAGAATATTCTTTATCAGTAGCTACTCTGATTTCATTTACCATATTATTATAACTTACAACATCAATGTCATAAATATCTTTCAAATAATAACTTGCTTTATTAAAGATAGACGGTGCAAGTCCTGCAAATTCAACAGGGTCATTTCCTATCATTATACCAATATATGTGTATATATTTTCAAATGATTTCACATAATCATTTTTTAATAAAACATCATATACATATTTGTATTTGCTCGCATAATCTTTTACTTCGTTTATTTTCTTTACCATATTAATACCCCGTTTATGCGAAATGGTCTTCTAACCCTGTGATTATGTCATCATAAGTTTCTGCTACAAAGTTTCCCCGACTGTCTACAATTAAGCCACAGGTTTCATCGCCGTAATATTCGTGTTCAAGTAGGAAATATTTTCTACCATTGTAGATTGCAGAATCAATAACATACCAGGTGCCTCGATATCCATCAACTTTGATGTTTTCTGAATTGTTGGTGATAACTGCAGATTTACTTTCTCTTTTCGTTCTTGATGTTAATTCGTTAAATTGATGGATTGCTTCTCTGTCAGTATCCGCAATAATATCTTTTACAAAATATCCGTCATTAAGAACGAAATATCTTGTGTATCCTCTTTCTTTTTCTTTATTTAACGAATAAAAATATTTTCTTGCAATTTCTTCTGAACGGTCATAGCTTTCTGAAATCCAGCCACCATTTGGAGCCACATCTGGGTTGTCCACAAAATTAAGTATCATTGGGTCTGCTATATCACTTACTGTGTCAAATCCTATTTCATTTATAATTTCTTGCATATATTTATTATTCATAATTAAATCCCAGGCTTCATTATATGACATTGAAAAATCGCCGTCATTAGCAAGGATAGACATTATCATATCTTTGCAATCTCTTTCAGCGTAGGACATATCTTTTTCTTGCATAGAATCTGACCAGGCGTATTTATTCATCCTGTTTTTAAATTTTTTATAATCATTTGTATTTCTTCTGTGCACTAAATCTAATTTTGGCATTGTGTTTACCCCCTAAATTACTATATATAATTCTGATGTATATGGATTAACAGTGGCAATTAATTTACCATTATTATAGCAATTAATGTCACCTGAATTATTTTCGTTTTTTAAGTATTCTATTTCGCCACACTCATATTCAATACTTGATATCGCACTTATATAAAATTCTGCAAGAGAATATATGTCATCTAAATTTTGGAATTCTGCTGAGACAAATGGTATATAGTATTTTTCATAGTCATACCCAAATGCATTTTTGAATAATTGCATTTCATCAAAATTATCATTGGGATATAAACTTAAGTCCCTTTCTATGGTTTCTTTGTCTAAATAATCTTGTAATCTAAACATTTTTCTTGCCGTTAATCTGTATAATCCTCGATAGAAGACATAGCGTATTCAAGATAATCCATACATTCTCTTATGCAATCAATTTGCTCATCAATTGCATCATATCTTTCCTCTTCCCGTTCTGTCATATCTCTGTCATTATCAAGTGCTTTTTGCTCAATACCATCTCTCTGCTCTTCAAGTGCGCCGATTTTTTCATCAGCACTGTCTATAATTGCTTGTATTTTATTATATAATCCTGTAAGTTTCATTTTAATCAGTCCTCATCGTCATCATATTCTAAAGCGTTGTAAGAAAGACCCTCGCTATCAGTAAATACATTTCTATGTACTTTGCCTCTTTTGCAGAAATCCTCTGCCATATCCTCTGCTATTTCTAATACAGCATCATAACCTAATTTAATGGTAGGTTGACTTCCGTATGAACGACCATCTATTCCCGTAATATACGGTTTTATATATTCATTATTCATTAAAATATCAACTACTCTGTCAACACCCATTTCTGGGCTACAATTATATGCAAGAATTGAGGACATCATATCACGGCAACTCCACGATTCTTTTTCTCTTTTTTCATCATCATTCAGTTGTTTGAGAAAATAATCTGTTTTATATTTATTTCCCATTCGTCTGCCAAATTCAGTTCTGCCCTTTTTAATCTGATTGTTTGTCATTTCATATATTTTAATCATATTATTACCCCCTAAATTATTTAAAATCAACTAATACATACATATTAAATCCACTCTGTGCATAAATATCAGTAACAGTTCCTATGTTGTTCTTTTCTATCCAGCGAACCCAAGTATCTTGAACATACGCAGAAGTTTCATTTGCTGGAACTCTTGCATCAGGTAAATTAGTTGTGAGAGTGTCAAACGGCTCCCAGCCGTCAAACTCATCATCCCAAAATACCATTTGGACTGCTAATGTGCCATTATTTTGATAATTCTTAGCAAGAAGTTTTATAGTGTATTCTTCTTTTGTCCAATCACTTACATATTTGTATTCTTTGTTTTCAAATCTAAATTTGCCCATATTTATTTACCTCAATTCATTCCGAGTTTACCTTTAACATATTCAATAGCCCAATCAATATATTCAGGGTATGCTTTTTTAGCATATTCTTCTATTTCTTTTTCATTCGTTACTGTTGGAACAACGATTAAAACGGGGAACATTTTATCTTTTCCGAATACTTCTGCACCAGCCAACATTCTGTGTCTGCCTTCTTGACCGCCTGATATTATATCTATGTATGGTAATGGAAATTTATCACCGTTTCTCATCATTTCTGCATATTTGAAAACCTTATCAGTTATAACGCCTGCATACGCATCTCTGCCACCAAATATGTATTTAGAACATAAATCCATATATTCATCTGCTGTCATATATTCAATATAACTGTCTGCACCTTTTTCAAATTTTTTATACTCTCTGACAGTTGCATCACCTTTTAATTTTTTGTTACTTAACAAACTGTCATACTCTGGCAGTTGGGTATTGGCGGTAAAAATATTTAATTTTTCAACAGACTCATATATTTTAATCATAATATTTCCCCATTATTTCCAATATTGTCTGTAAACCCCAACAACATCATCTTTGTCTTTATCAAAATTTTTGCCTTTTTTATAAATTTCAATGTGTTGTGCTTTTATATTATTGTTTAACCATTTTATAGTTTTAAATAATTTATCAGAGCCGTAAACAGTAAAGCCTTCGGATTCTCCATTGCTATCAGTATAATAAATAATATATCCAATTTCTTCTAATACTTTAATCATAATTAATCACCTGTTTATACCCATTAAGGTATAATTTATATGAATTTATTATAAAATACACCCTAATGGGTATAAAAATTATTTTACCCATTTTTGTTAAAAATTTCGACAGAAGTTAAATTCGATGTTTTATACCGTTTCTTTAAAGTGATTTCGTATTCACCATAACGATTGTAATCACTTATGCCTTTTGAACCTGTGTAAAAGATGAAATTAGATATTGTTAATTCATTGTTAATAATATTTGGATTAGCTATTTTTGCAGTGACAATTTTATCACAATTTCTAAATATACTGTTTATTTCTTTGTATATATTAGGATTTACTGTCCAAGACAAGCCATTAACACTGTCTACATTCTCATTTTTTCTTAATGCTCTGTAAACAGTTAGTGGGAAATCAAATGAATGTAACCATTTAGTGCATTCATCAAAATCACTCATATCAAACCTTATATCAGATAAACAATCTTCAACGCTGTTATATTGTTTTGCGTTTTGCATATACCACATCCAATGAATGGCAAATATGTATGCAACTTCGTCTGCTGTTAGTGTGTTTATCGGTTTTTGCATAAGTCTTTTGAATTTTGAATCATTTTTAGGCTCATATTTTATATAGCCATATTTATCTGTGCTATATATTTTTTCAAGTATCTTAATCATATTTAATCTTCCACATAAATGACTGAATAATATGTACAATCTGGGTGTCTTGATATTAACCAATCTTCAATATTTTGCTGTCTTTCTTGTTCTGATTTATAATCATCATTCTCACCATATGCAAACTTTCTTTCAATTTCTGTTCCGTCTGCATATTCTGCTTTTGCATACCAGTATCCAGATTCATATACTTTAATCATAACTACTCACTCTCACTTAAACTGTATTAATAATATTTATCTATTGTCTGTGTAATGCAATCTGCCCAGTCCAGCATTGTAACAAATGGCTGTTGGTTCATTTATTGACACTTTTATGTTATTATTGTCATATCTATATTCAACATATATATTAAAATCTTTTAAAGTTCCTGCATATATTGAGCGTGTGAATTTATATAAATCATAATCTGTGTTGCCCCCATTTGTATATTCTACAAAATCGCTCAATTCATAATCTAAATTATACAGTTTTTGTGAAATTTTGCTTAAATCACCCTTATCTCCGTTTCTTTTGCTATATATCATATTATGAAGTCTTGCGAAACCACTATTTTTTAAAAATTGTTGCAAATCATTTAATTCACTATTAAAATCTTCAACTATTTTTTTTACCATATTTAATTACCACCTTTTTCATTAATCATCAAAATATTTTTACTATTTTTAATCATTATAGTCATCAACATAATGACCACTAAACACCATATTGTATGCCTCTGTGCCACAATCACCACAGTCGTCACATTCATAATCATAAATAAATAATTCACCGTCAAGGTCGCTTAATCCTAAATACTCAAGATTACCGCCCTATGTTCTAACAGTGCTTAATTCATTTGCACAAATATCATAAAACAAATCTGATACTATTTTCTTATTACTAAACTTAAAACCATCGTCTACATTTTCATATATTGGTATCATTAACACTCACCAACTTTAATTTATATTAATTCATTAAAAATTTAAACTAACTTTTTCGCCAACGCCATTCAGAATCTTCTATATTTCCGAATAAACTTTGTATGCATATATTGTGTCACCGTCAATTTCGCCTAACACAATCTCTTTATTATTATATGATAATTCGTGTGCTAAACCATATACATCTTCTACTAAATACTGTGCCAACTCTGATATATCGAACATATTCATACGCTCTGCATATTCTAAAGACTGTTCATTCATACCATAAAAATCTAAATAATATTTCCATAAAGAGCCATATTCATTAAATATATATTCTGTTCTTGCATTTTTGTATGCTTCACATATATCATCATTTTGCAAGAGTTCTTCGTCAGTCCAGTATTTTGCTTCAGATTCATCAATTATACCATAACTAACGAGTTCATCTTTAAATTCACCATTATTGACCATTTCTTCCATCGGTTCTTCGAGCCAATCTTTGTACCAACGCTCTACTGCACTGTCATCCCAAGCATAATCAAGGTATTCTTTTATTCCTTGTTGTTTGAGCAATCCCACACCAACTTCGTCATATTCCTCACAAAAATTATCTATTGCAGATAAACGCAAATCATAATAAGTGCCTACATAATAAGTACCTTTTGGTGTGTGTACTAAACTTGGGTCACCATACCCATCGCCAGTTATTTCATCTTCATCAATACCAAGATAGTCTGCTAATAATCCGATTTCAGTTATTTCATCATCATAAAAATAATCCATAATAACCCACCTGTCTGTGTAAATTTGTATGTTTACGCTAAATTATATAGTTTAGATAACATTTTAATAAGTGTTCTAATTAACTAATATAAATATTATAATCGTTTTTAGTAGTTTCATAATTCCCCTCATAGCAATCAAATACTAACATAGAGTTATCACAAACCTCACCATTGTATTCAAAAGGCTGTGTGACAGTCCAACCGCCAGCACCGTTTTCTCTGCGATTAGTGAGCATACCAACATCAATGCCTAATTCAAGTAATTCATTCCAAAGATTTCTTATTTCACTGGGGTCGTGCCAGCCACTATACTTTTGGCAAATAGTATTAGCTTTTTTACGGATATTTGCAGGAATTGGATTACTGTATTTTGCTTCTTGTATCTTAATCAAAATTTCTCACCCCAATAATCAAAATAATCTTTTTCTTTAATCACTAAGCCCCACAAATTATTATTGTTATCTAACAATTCCCAACCAAGTTCATCACAAAAATTTTCAGCATCTTCATAAGATTTGAATTTTTTAATTGGGCGTTCATCACCGTTTCTTGGAGATTGTATTTTAACAATATAATTCAAATTATCACTTTCTGTTATGTTAATCATTCTTAATCACCTATTATTCTTTTACTATGAATTCATCATAGCTGTCTGCCCATCCCCATCTTATAAAAGCATCCATAATATCTTTTGCACTTTTAAAACTGCTTAAATCTTGTATTGCTCTTGCATTTTGTATGTATGCATTATAATTTGATTCTGGTGTTCCTTGATATTCACCTAATACCTTATAGATTACATATTTTTCTTTTGATTCTTGTATTTTAATCATAATTAATCACTCCCAGTTTTATTATTTAACTCTTACAATTTTAGCATCGCTGTATTCTCTGATACCAGCACGGTTTTTAGCATCGATAATTGAACGAACTTTTTTCTCTGCTACTGCTTTTGTTTCCACATCAACAGAAATGGTTTCATAAATTTCACTTGCCATCGGTTTGAATACAATAACATCAAATTTCATTAAATTTTGTCCTCACTTTTCTCTATATGATTAGCTTTCTGAAAGTTGTTCGCTGATATTAAGCAAATATTTATCATATTCAGATTCCAAATAATTCGCTACATCCCAAAACTTATCTGTAGTACTCACACGGCTTCGGCGGGTTGATTCTATACAATCTACGCCAGAAAAATTTTTACGGCTCAATAAATCATAGTATTCGTTATTAATTTTTATGAACCACCCATCCAATTTCTTTCCATCTTGATATAAGTCACAAAGAACAGGATTAGCAAACGCTGAATCACAAATATTATTTATTGCAACAGCTACATCCATTGAAGCATCATATTTATTATCATATAATGATTTAATAAAATTAATAAAACTATCTTTCTGTATAATTTTAATCAGCGAAAGCCCTGAACCTGCTTTAACAGATATTGACATTATGCTTTCATATATTGGTATCATTATTTTCACACCCCGCCTGTGAGATTATTTCGTCTATTTTAATTTTCTTTGTTGCATATAATTGATGTATTTGTTGCTCATCGCCCCGTTTGTGAGCAAGAATAACAGCAAAATCGTCCGTATCACTTTGCAATATAGCGTTCATTAAAAGAGTTATATCAATATAATTTTCTGTAATATTAACCTTACTCATACCATTGTCAGTTAAAAGCCACAATAATGTTATTTCCGTATCAGTGTCTTTTGGAATATAAAAAACACATTGCTTTGTTGTAGATACAGAAATAATCATAACATCTTTAATTATATTTTTATTTAAAGCATTAGCAATAAAATCTGTTGAATATTCGCTATTAAAAAATCGGTTATCAAATTCAATATCTGTTTCATTAAATGGTACTAAATCTTTTTCGCTTCCCGAAAACTCTATATTGACATCTTTGGGATTCAGAACTTCCAGATATTCTTGGCTTTCAGAATTTATATAAAGTGTTTGAAGTATATTTATGTTGTTAAGGGAATTGCGAAAAATATATATTATTACGCTGTTTAAAATAAAGAACAGTAAAATATAAATTATTTTTCTGGCAATACTGCAGTTACCCCAATTTGAAACCGAAGCCATAACTACTATTTCACTCAAAACATAT
>Ga0310690_10006091_pt1 | contig 16017 bp, 11 predicted proteins | sample AusTroGonzalo_MG_2_FD_207661 | JGI IMG/M metagenome (GOLD analysis project Ga0310690, IMG submission 207661) | Bovine rumen microbial communities from tropical cattle in Woodstock, Queensland, Australia - Gonzalo_04 (v2) (version 2) | ecosystem: Host-associated > Mammals > Digestive system >... | reverse complement strand
GAAGCTACCGGGCCAGACGACATTCAATCTGCCGCCTCACGGGCCTGTGGCCTTCGCAGCCACGCTGCCGGAATGGGTGGATATAGACTTCGTGGACGAGAACGTAGAGGAGATAAACTTCGATGACCCGTGTGACATAGTGTCGCTCTCCACGATGCTCTCCACGCAGGTGAAGCGCGCGTGGGAGATAGCTGCGGAGTACCACAAGCGCGGCAAAACTGTGCTTGCGGGCGGCATCAGCGCCATGCTCCACGCCGAAGAGTTCGTCAACCATGTAGACAGCCTCTTCCTCGGCGAGAGTGAAGGGCGTTCGGAACAGGTGCTGCTTGACTGGATGGCGGGCAAGCTGAAGAAGGTCTATAACTTCCTCGGCAAGCAGCCGCCTATAGAGAGCGTAGGGCCCTGCCGCCGTGACCTCTACAAGCGAGAGTTGTACAACCACAAAGGTGTGCAGATGGTCGACCTGTTCCACGCCTCACGTGGCTGCCGATTCTCATGCTACCCCTGCGCGGTGAGCTACCTCGGCGGTCGCAAGTTCCGCCCACGCCCCATAGACAAGGTAGTCGAGGATATGGCGGCCATAGACAACAACCGTCTCTTCATCGTGGACAACTCGCTGGCACAGGACAAGGAGTGGGAGAAAGAACTCTTCCGCGCCATTGCGCCACTGAAGAAGAAATGGATAAGCCACACCATAGAGGATGACCCCGAAGTGCTGGACCTTGCCGGAAAGGCAGGCGCATGGTACGTATACCAAGCAGTGTATGACACCTCGGACTACATCAAAGAGCGCGTAAAGCGCTATCACGACAACGGTATCGGCGTGGAGGGCACCATACTGTTGGGGTTGGACAACCAGACTGTCGACGACTGCAAACGACTGGTGGACTTCCTCGGTGAGATAGACCTTGACTTGGCCGAATTCACCATCATGACACCATTCCCACACACCAAAGCCTACGACGACTACCTGCGGCAGGGGCGCATATTCGATTTCGACTGGAACCACTATAATGCCGGTCAGGTGGTCTTCAAGCCCGCCAAAATGACGCCCGAGGAGTTGCAAGATGTCTACGACTACGCCTGGAAGAGCTTCTACGCCAGCGAGACGCAGGAGTCGAAGATGTTCCGCCTCTTCTGCAACGTAGCGCTGCGAGAGATGAACGAAGGTACCTACCGCCCGCGCAACCGCGCATTGGCCAACAAGAGTTTCGGCAAAGATGTGGACCGCAGCATAAAGACGCACCAAAACAGCTATTAGAAATGAAAGTATCGGAAACATATTACGACGAGCAGTTCCCCTTCTGCGGACAGTGGGACATGGAATCGCTCTGCGGTCTAAAGATACGCAAGGTGGATGGCCGCACATATGTCATTGTCACGGAACTGTATCAGGAAAACCCCGGCACATCGGTAACCTATGCTGGACAGTCGCTCCGTGACCAGATATGCGAGGCTAAAGGGCTCAAAGCTGATGAGATTGTATATCTGGAGTGCAACCCCAACACCAACTCAAAGTTGTCGTTCTACGACGAGGAGTTCTTCGAGGTTGACTTCAGCGCCGACCCGCAGCACCGCTACCGCCAGCTGACCGTTGACGAAGTGAAACATATCATAGGATAATGCGACGCATTCTTACCATACTGATTATCCTATGCCTGTATGCCACCATACATGCCCAAACCATTGTGCACCTACCCGGAACCAAGGCCACGCTGGAGTGCTACGATGCCGAACAGCCCATAGCCGCCATTGTCGTCTGCCCCGGTGGCAGCTACAGTTGGCTCGACTATAAGGTAGAAGGCGTCGAGGTGGCACAGTGGCTTCAGGCACACGGCATCTCGGCCTATGTGCTGCGCTACCGTGTGCAGGGGTGGTGGGCATGGGCCACACACTACCGCTTCCTCTTCCGCGGCAACCGTTATCCCGACCCGCTCCGCGACGCCGAAACGGCCCTCGACTGGCTCACCGCCAATGCCGACAGCCTTGGTATCACTCCCTCCCGCATTGGCATTATGGGCTTCTCCGCCGGAGGACATCTGGCAATGCTCAGCACCTACACGCGCCGACCGGCCTTTGTTGCGCCCATCTATCCCGTAGTCACCATGCGGCAACCCTGCTGTCACACACGCTCAAGAAGAGCTCTTCTGGGCGAATATGGCCAATGCCGTCAAACTATGCGCGACTCCCTCTCGCTTGAAGAGCATGTGCGTCCCGACTGTCCGCCAGTGTTCCTTGTCAACTGTGTCGATGATCCAATTGTTGACTACCACAACTCCGTACTCCTCGACAGCGCCCTCACGGCCAACAACATCCCCCACCGCTATATCCAGTACCGCACCGGTGGCCACGGTTTCGGGATGAACGAAGCCAAAGGCACTCCTGAATGTCGCCCATGGAAAGAAGAATTCATCAAATGGCTAAAAACCGTATTATGAAAGATATAGAATACAGCACCCCCGAAGAGATAAAGGCTTTTCAAGTGCAAAAGCTGCACGAGGCACTGACATACCTTGAGGCTCATTCGCCCTACTACCAGCGCATGTTCGCCAGCTACGGCATCGACATCAACAAGATACAGCACCTTGAGGACCTCGTGAAAATTCCCTTCACCGAGAAGAAAGACCTACAACTCTTCAACGATGACTTCCTCTGCTGCCCGCGCGAGAAGGTGGTCGACTATATCACCACCAGTGGCACCCTTGGCGACCCCGTCACTTTCGGCTGCACCGAGAAGGACCTGCAACGCCTCGCCTATAACGAGAAGAAAAGCTTCGAGTGCGCCGGACTGAAGCCAGGTAATATAGTGCAACTCATGACCACACTCGACAAACGCTTCATGGCCGGACTAGCTTACTTCCTCGGCATCCGCGAGATGGGAGCCTCCATCATCCGCGTCGGCAACGGCATCCCCGAACTCCAGTGGGACACCATACGCCGCATCCATCCCGACACCATCATGTGCGTGCCGTCGTTCATCCTCCGCCTCATCGAATATGCCGAACAGCACGGCATCGACTACCGAAACTCATCCATACGCCGCATCATAGGCATCGGCGAAGGACTTCGCGAGCAGGACTTCAGCCTCAACCTCCTTGGCCGACGCATCAAGGAGAAATGGGATGTCGACCTCTTCGCAACCTACTCCTCCACCGAGATGGGTGCCACCTTCAGTGAATGTCCCTACGGCTGCGGCGGCCACGTGCACCCCGAGCTTATCATCGTGGAGATTATTGGCGAAGACGACCTGCCTGTGCCCGACGGACAGCCGGGTGAGATAGTGGTCACAACCCTCGGCGTCGAAGGAATGCCGCTGCTGCGTTTCCGAACAGGCGACATCGCCTCAAAAATTACTGACCAATGCCAGTGCGGCCGCTACAGTTACCGTCTCACGCCTCTCATCGGCCGCAAGAACAATATGATAAAATTCAAAGGCACAACCCTCTACCCGCCAGCCATCAACGATGTGCTCGACAACACCGACTATGTGGCCAACTACGTAATAGAGGTCTCCACCAACGACGCCGGCACCGATGACGTGAAAGTCAAGATAGGCCTGCGTGAGGGCTACAACGACAGTGTCGTCAAGGAGCTCAAGGACTCTTTCCGCTCACGTATCCGCGTGGCCCCCGAGGTAGAGGTGCTGCCCGTCGAAGAGGTACAGCGCATCAACTTCCCCGCCAAAAGCCGCAAACCCATCAAGTTCATTGACCTCCGAAAAAAATAGTATGTACGACAACATCCGCCCCCTCCTCGACAGTGAGCTGCCCGAAGCCATGTGCCAGATAGCAGCCTCGCCGCTACTCGCCCCCATAGCACGTTTCCTCTACCCCAATGAGGAGCCCACCACCGTGGCCGAACGTCTATGCGCCCTCAAGAACATACATACCATGCAGGACACCGTCATGCGCGCCGCCATCGACCGCATCCTCGCCACTACCGTCACCGACTTCACCCATTCAGGCACCGACATGCTGCTCCCCGGACGTCCCTACCTCTTTATCTCCAACCACCGTGACATCGTCCTCGACGCCTTCCTGCTCCAGTACCTGCTTTTCGAGTACAACGACCTCTACATCACCTTCGGTGCCAACCTCATGCAGGACCCTATCATCACCCTCATAGGGCGCGCCAACCGCATGTTCCGCGTAGAGCGCGGCGGCACCCCAAAGGAGTTCTACCGCAACATGCTGCAGGTCTCGCAATACATCCGACAGGTTATCGTCGGCGATCAGCACTCAGTGTGGATCGCCCAGCGCAACGGACGCACCAAAGACGGCCTCGACCGCACCGAAGTGTCGCTCCTCAAGATGCTCGCCCTCAGCGGACGCGCCACACGCGAAGCGCCGCTCTCTCCTCTCAAGGCTCTCAACATAGTGCCCGTCTCAATCAGCTACGAATGGGAGCCCTGCGACCTGCTCAAAGCCCACGAGCTGCACATGCGCTCGCTTGGTCCCTATCGCAAAGCCAAAGGCGAAGATATGAACAGCGTGCTTACCGGCATCATGCAGCCCAAAGGACACGTGCACCTCAGCGTCACCGCCCCCATCACCGACGAAGAGATAGACCGCTGCTCGGCCACCGACAGCCCCTTCGAAAACCTCGCCGCACTCATCGACCGCCGCATCATAGGCGCCTACAGTCTACACCCCACCAACTTCGCAGCATTCGACATCAAACTCCGCAGCACCCACTTCGCTGACCACTACTCCCCCACCCTGCGCGACCAGTTCCGGACACGCCTCGAAAGCGTACCTCCCGCCGAGCGTTCCATATTACTCGACATCTACGCTCACCCAGTGAAACAAATATACAGATAAAAAAGGAGCCTGTGTGGCTCCTATTCAGCGGAGAGACAGGGATTCGAACCCTGGGACCAGCAAGCTGGTCAACGGTTTTCGAGACCGCCCCGATCGACCACTCCGGCATCTCTCCTCGGGATTTTTGAGGGTGCAAAAGTACATACTTTTTCCGACACCGCCAAATTTATTTTATAATCACCTCACTTCCACACGCATCGAATCCTCCGCCACAACGGTGTTGGGGAACTCGGCCGTAGCTTGCTGGAGCAATATCTCAGGCTCACGGTAGCGGGCGCTGATATGCGTCAGGAGCAGTTGTCCGACCTCTGCCTGTCGAGCCAAACGCCCCGCCTGACTCGCAGTGAGGTGGCACCGCGTCTCGGCCAGCTCCGCCAAATCATCCGCAAAGGTGCATTCCAGACACAATAGGTCAGAACCCTTTATATACGGTAGTATGGCCTCAGTGTAGGCTGTGTCGCAGCAGTAGGTGTACACCTTCGGCATGTTGGTGTTGCGCGGCACTTCGGTGATGCGGAAGCCATAGGTAGGCACAGAATGCACTAGCGGGAAAGCATCCACGGTGAGGCGCTTGCCTTCGAACACCCGCTGCATACCCTCCTCGAAGTCCATCTCACGCCACTCTATTGGGAACTCTACGTGGTTGCCCGTCAGTTCAAAGGTGGTTTCAATCACCTCTTTAGCGCCCTTCGGTGCCACGATGGTCATGGGCTCCGTGCGTCCGCAGAGGTGCATGGTGCTCAGCAGACCCGGCAAGCCGAAGAAGTGGTCGCCGTGCAGGTGCGAGATAATCACCGTACCGAGGCTTTGCAGCTTCAGGTGGTTGTAGCGTATGCGGTCCTGCGTACCCTCGGCGCAGTCAATGAGCAACTTGAAGCCACCCACGTTGAGCACCTGCGCCGCACAGCGCCGCGCACCCGTGGGCAGCGCAGCGCCCGACCCCAGTATTGTCACAAATACATTCATCTATCCACGTTTAGCGTTAATCGACGACAACCACAGCAGCCCGAAGGTTATCAGGCCGTTAACCAGCAGTATCTCGAAACCGAAGCGGTAACCAAGCCACACCGGCGAGTAGAGTTTCAGCACATAGCACACCACCGGCGACAGCACTGCTATCACCGGCACCCAGCGGTCGCGTGCCTGCCGTTTGGTGAAAAGGCCGAAAGCGTAAAGGCCCAGCAGCGGTCCATAGGTGAAGCCCGCCACGTCGAACACCGTGTCTATGAGCGACTGGCGGTGGAACGGCCGGAAGGCCACTATCACCAGAAGGTACAGCAGCGCAAAAGCCACATGCACCCAACGGCGCACCTTGACATCACTGCCTTTCGCAACATTCTTGCCGAAGCCTAAAAAATCATAGCAGAATGTCGTCGTCAGCGCCGTCAGCGTACCGTCGGCGCTACTGTAGCCCGCAGCCACCATGCCCAGCACAAAGACCACGGCTGTGAAGCCACTGAAGGAGAAAGCCACCGAGGGGAATATCTTGTCGGGCACCACGACACCGGCTTCATTCACCGGCAGTGCAAAGCCCGTCTCCGCCGAATAGGCCAACAGAGCCGCACCGAGACTCAGGAACAGTATGTTTACCACTATAAATAGTAGGCTAGAGGTCATCACGTTCTTCTGAGCGTCGCGCAGGCTCTTGCAGGTGAGGTTCTTCTGCATCATATCCTGATCCAAACCAGTCATGGTGATGGTGATAAACATTCCCGCCAGCACCTGCTTCACCCAGAACTTCGGCGCCGTGGGGTCGGTGTCGAACATGCGTGTGTAGCCCTTCTCCGACGACACTCTCATCAGCTCGCCGAAGCTCATGTCCAGATTGTTGAGTATAGCCAGCACCGTGGCCACTGCCGCCGCCAGCAGGAAGGTGGTCTGCAGCGTGTCAGTCCACACCACTGTCTTGATGCCACCGCGGAAGGTGTAGAGCAGTATTATGGCTATGAACACCACCGCAGGCACCCAGAAGGGCACTCCCCACGCACGGAACACGAACTCATAGAGCACAAAGACCACCAGATACATCCTCAAGGCAGAGCCCAACAGGCGGCTCAGTATGAAGAACAGAGCTCCTGTCTTCTCGCTGCACACGCCGAAGCGCTGTTCCAGATAGGTATAGATGGAGGTGAGGTTGAGCCGGTAGTAGAGCGGCAGTAGCAGCAACGCTATCACCGCGTAGCCAAGCACATAGCCGAACACCAGCGGCATGTAGGTCCATGCACCGCTGTAGACACCGCCAGGCACCGACATGAATGTCACTCCGCTCAGCGAAGCGCCTATCATGCCGTAGGCCACCACGTACCACGGTGACCTTCGTCCGGCACGGAAAAAGGCCTCGTTGCCCTTGGCACCGCGCCTGCCGGTGAGCCACATCACCGCGAACAGCAGCAACGTGTAGACGGCAAAACACAATAGTATAGTGAGTTCCATGTATCGTATCCTATAGTTAGCGAATGCAAAGATACGAAAAAATCCTCATCCTAGCACCCCGATGACGCCGTTAATCTAATCAATCATGTCCGGCGGGAAGGGGTAGTCCACCAATACTACACGTACCGAAGCGTTCCCTGCAATCATGCGCGAGTGGGCGACATTGGTATCGTTGCAGCTACGTGGAGTGTCCCAGATATGGATGTTCTGGTCAGGGAAAGAGTCAGAAAGCCTTGGAAAGTTGTGATAGTCGCCGCTGATGGCATCTGGGTGCAGAAAATCTATCTGCTGCTGTGTCTTGATGCGGAACTCCTCCTCGCTGATGCCAGACCACCAGGGGTTGTCAACCCAGAGGATGACGTGCAGACCCGAATCCTTTACGACATGCAGTGCATAGCGGTCCCAATTCTCCACCATCACGCGGTCGGCGATACCGTGGCGACGGACCGCCTCGAGAATGAGGTGGGCAGTACGCGAGGCGTTGTCGTACGCGAGGCTCTTGGTGTCGAGCCACAAGCAATTGGTGACGGGCTGCGGCAGCGAGTCAAGCCACATGTCGAAGGTGAGCCCGTTGATGGTGTCCTCCAAATCGTGCCCCACGAACAACTGGTCCTGCCAAGCGCTATAGTTAATGTCGACCTCAAGACCGCCGAACAGTGGAGCCTTCTCACGTCCCAACTCAACGGTATTCACACCGTGAGCCCAGTATTTCGATTCCGGGTATGGGAATGACGTCAGGGCGTCACCTTTATCCTGAGTGGCATCGTGATGGCAAGCCACAGAAAACAGTCCCACTGCCACCACAGCAAAAACTTGTATTAACTTGTTGTTTTTCATATATATGCAGCAATTAACAGGCATACCAGTATCCTATAGTTAGCGACTGCAAAAATACGAAAAAAACCTCATCTCAGCACCTCGATGATACCGTTTTGGCGCACAATGCCGTATTTGTTCCTGGCCATGAAGCGGAAGTAGTAGGTGCCGTCGGGGCAGCGGCGGTCGTTGGGGTTCCAGCATTGGTCGTGGCTGTCTATGTCCCTGGCATGGAAGACCAGCACGCCCCATTGGTCGTATATCCACAACTCGCTCTGCGGGTAAAGCCCCATCTCCACCAGGTTGACCACCTCCCACGTGTCGTTGATGCCGTCGCCGTTGGGCGTGACGAGGGTGGGAAACTGCAGGAAGCAGGTGACTATGGTGACCTGCCGCACGGCAGTGTCGCTGCAGGTGTGCGTGATGGTGTCGTGCTGCATGGTGAGCATCGCCTTGAGCGTCACCTCCACATCGCCCGGAGCGGTATATCCCTGCAAGCGGTAGTAGGGGGCAAAGGCCGTGAGGCTATCCTCACCGATAAGCCACAGCCAGCTGCAACTGTCCGGCATTGTGTTGTTCACAAGCTGCATCTGCGCATCCACGTCCATGGGATGCTCCGGCTTCCACTCAAAGTCGGCTTCTGGCGCGGGAAACACCACCACCGGCCACACCACGGTATCGTGGCAGCCGTAGACGCTCACCACGTCGAGCGTCAGCACAACGGTCTCCACGCTGTCTTTGCGCACAAAGATGAACGTCGCCTGCCGCGCGTCGCTGCTGTCGGTGTCACCCAGAACCCAGTGCCAGGCCGTACCGCCCTGCGTGGCGTCCCGTACCTGCAGCTGCTCGTTGGAGCACAGCACCACGGGCACCGTGTCGGCCCACTCCGTGCCGTCGATGCTGTGCCAGGCTTGCGGGGTGAAAGCGCTGTCGCGCGGCGCAAGGGTTACATGCATCGTCGAGTCGCAGCCGTCAACTGTAGTCATCACTGTGTCGAAACTCACCGGACCGCCATAATCTATGCTATCATAGACAAACGCCCTCCACGGGCATATAACCACTGTGTCGGCCAGCTCGTATGCCGGTGCCTCTACGGTCACGTAGGTCACCACGCTGTCGGCGCCGTGCATGTCGGTGTAGGTCACCTCCACGCTGTCTGGTCCGCCGAAGGTGTGTCCCTGCCACACCACAGGCCACTCGTCGGGACACACGCGCAGCACCTGCCTCGTGTCCTGGTTGTGCCACACATACAGCACGTAGTGTACCACCGTGTCGCACCCCACGGCGGCAGAAACTGTGAACATGGTGTCAACGGCGCCGCCAAAGACTATGCCGCGGTAGATATGAGGCAGATCGTTTTCCACCACCGTATCGCGCGCCTCGACCATCTCGCCTTGCAGCACCTGACGGCTCACCATATGGCCACAGCTTGGATTGAAGCGGTCTGTCAGTTCGCAACAGTAGAGCGACCCATCGATGGGAACCCTCACCGTGCGCTCTGTGCCTATCGTGTCGCCGTCACCATCACGCCACCAACGATACCGGAAGCCGTAGGGAACGCTCAGTTCCACGCTGTCGCCCTCGCAGTCGCTCACCGTCTCGCGGCTCTTTATGCACTCGAAATTATAGTAGGCATAACACCAGCGGTTGTTGACCACACCGTCGCAGGCCGTCACCCGCAGGTGCACCCTGCGGCCGTGCCAAGCACTCAGGTCAAAGGCCATGCCGGTGAAGTCGCGACGCTTGTACATGTTGTTCATCTCGTCCCAGCCAGCGGTGTCCCACATGTCTATATAGAACTGGCTACAACCATCCGGAGTCTGCGCCATAGTGTCATCCAGCAGCTCAATGCGGAACCAGGCGGGGCGTAGCGTGTCGCTGTGGTAGGCTTCCGCTGGGCCTTGGAACGTGCCGAAGGCCATCGCCACGGTGTATTTCATAACGAGAATGTCGGCCACGTTGGTGTCAACGTCCAAAGTGTAGAGCATGGACGCCGACTCCCAGTCGCCCAGGCGGTTGCCGAGGCGTAGGGTGGCATTGTCGCCCGGCGGGATGGTACGTGGGAACACCATCATGCCGCCGTCGGAGCCGGGATTTGTATTGAGGGTGTGCGAGCCGGCATAGATGCCGGACACCCCGGGGGCGGTGGTTGTGTAGGTCCCCGTGCTTAGATAAGGTTCCACCGGCGTGCCGTAGTAGGGAGTGGCCATGGACGACATATAGTCACTGGCGTCGAGGCATGCCCCCTCGCGGTAGCGGTAGACGGTCACCTCGCTGTATGGCTGTATCGGCATACAGCCTGTGACAGGGCATTGTGCGATGAGGCTGGTTGAGTAGCTGTTATTGGCGTTGCGGGCGAAGGTGTAACTGTTGCCTGTGACACTATGGGGAATTCCGCCAACGGTGAGCGTGACCGTCGGCGAACCAGCCGACTCCCATTCCAGCCGCACCGAGTCCTCACGGTTCTCAGCCACACGCACCCCCCACGCCGCGCAGGGCGAATAAGTGAGGTGAATATCGTCAATCCAGAAGGTGCCGTCATTGCAGAAGAGGTCATGCCCCAAGAAGGCCATGCGGGCTCCAGTGGGCACCGACGAGAGGTCGACGGCTGCGAAGTGCCACTGCTGCTGCCAGCCGTGCACAGTGTCAAGCACATGGAACGTCGAGCTGTCGGTAGCGTCGGTCAGGTAGCCCACCTCCACCCAGTCCGTGTTCAAGTGCAGATAGTACCAGAAAGTGAGCCACACGCTGTCGGCACCGTAGTTGATGCCTTCGTCGGGCATGATGGTAAAACAGGTGACACCATTGTTTCTCAGCGACTTGCTGCCAGTATGGGCGGTGTTGTCGTAGGCATCGATGCCCACGTAGTGGTAGTCCAGATTCGGTAGTGCGCCCCAGCCCACGGGGCGCGAATTGCCGACTGCGTCCTCAAAATCATAGCAGATGTCCACCTGGCAGCGCACGCCTATCGGCGCAGCCAGCAGCAACAGCAGCGACAACATTATCCTCAACCGGTGGGTCATAACATCTTTATAACACTATAGACGCAAAAAAGACGATTTTGTTACTCGCTTTACTTTTTTTACATAAATTTCCCTACCCTCCACCCATTCTCATCCGCCCCTCCTTCGGCATTTCAACCATAGTTCAACCATCGTTCGACCATCGTTTAACCATTATATATAGTAGAAATATAGTTAAACAATAGTCGTACGATAGTCGAAATATCCTACCAACGCCCTGCCAACTCCATACTGCAGGCCTGCTATCATCATCGTTTTCAAAAAAAAATCACGGCACACACAATAATACAAAGCCGCACGCGTTATTGAAAGCATATAAAATAAAAAAAACCGAAAGAGATGAGAATTAGCAAAATACTGACACTCATTGCTGCCTTGGTGACAGGGCTCTGCGCCACCGCACAGACTGGCCACGACCTGCAGGACGACGAGATGCACGGTGCCGTGAAGCGCGTGGACGCCGTGATGTACGAGGCTCGCTACGACATGAACGACAACCTCGAGAAGGGCGACCAACTGGAGCACCTCATCACCGAATACAACCAGAAGGGTCAGCGCCGCCAGCAGGTGTACCTGTCAGTGGCCGAGGACATTATCTTCCGCACCCGCTACAAGCACGACGGCTTCGGCCTCACCACCCTTGAGCACATCGTCGACAACCAAGAGCAGGTCATCGGCCGCACCTACTACATCTACGATGCCGACCACACCCTCACGGAGACCTATGTCGAGGATGCCGAACGCCAGATTGAGGGTCGCCTGCTGATAGCACACGACGGACAGGGCCGCATCACGCAGCGCAGCTACAACGACCATGTGAACGATGTCTTCAAGCGCGAAGTCTACGTATACAACCCCGACGGCAGTATCAACAAGGCCGTGGTCTACGACCGCTCGAAGAAGAAGGTACAGGAGAAACGCTGGGAGTATGACGAGCAGGGCTATCCTACGAGCTACACCCTATACGACTACACCGAGGAGGAGCCCGAGATGTTCATCACCGTCTACCAACGCGAGTACGACTCGCACGGCAACTGGGTGAAGTGCACCGAATACGAGGTGCTCGGCGACCGCATGCTGCCCACATACACCACCATCAGAACCATAGATTACTTTTAGACCATGCATAAAGCAGGGTTCGTGAATATCATCGGCAACCCCAACGTGGGTAAGTCGACACTGATGAACGCTCTCGTAGGGGAGCGTTTAAGCATTATAACCTCCAAGGCACAGACCACACGCAAGCGCGTGATGGGCATCGTTAATGGAGATGATTTCCAGATAGTATACACCGATACGCCCGGTATCGTAAACCCGCACAACAAGCTGCACGAGCAGATGATGGGCTTTGTGGGCACCGCCCTGCAGGACGCCGACCTCTTCCTCCTCGTCACCGAGGTAGGTGAAACGCTCAAGAACCGCCACGTGCTGGAGAAGGTCATCGACAGCGACACACCGGTAATACTGGTCATCAACAAGATAGACCTCTCCGACCAGGCCACCATCTCCGAGAAGATTGCCTACTGGCAGGAGCAGATACCGCGCGCCGTCGTGGTGCCCTGCTCGGCTACCGAAGGCTTCAATGTCGACAAGCTGTTCGACCTCATCCTCGAACGCCTGCCGGAACACCCGGCCTACTTCCCCAAGGACGAGCTGACCGACCGCACCATGCGCTTCTTTGTAAGCGAGATAGTGCGAGAGAAGATACTGCTCTACTACCAGAAAGAGATACCCTACAGCTGCGAGGTGGCGGTGGAAAGCTACGAGGAGCGCGACGGCATAGACAACATCTCGTGCCTCATCTATGTGGAACGCGAGAGCCAGAAGGCCATACTCATAGGCCATCAGGGCAAAGCCATCAAGAAACTCGGCATCGAAGCTCGCAAAGAGATAGAGGAGTTCACTGGCAAACGCTGCTTTCTCAGCCTCCACATCAAGGTGCTCAAGGACTGGCGCAACAGCGACCGCGCCCTCAAGAGCTTCGGCTACAGCCTCGACGACTAAACTTCTGTAACCCGTAACCTGTAACCCGTAACCCTTCATCCATGACTAAACTGAGTGTAAATATTAACAAGGTGGCCACCATACGCAATGCGCGCGGCGGCAATACCCCTAATGTGAAGCAGTTTGCCATCGACTGCGAGCGCTTCGGAGCACAAGGTATCACCGTGCATCCGCGTCCCGACGAGCGCCATATACGCTACAGCGACGTGTACGACATAAAGCCCATAGTGACCACCGAGTTCAACATCGAGGGCAACCCGAAAGGCATACGCCCCCACCACACTGACTCCTCACCCGATGGCTTCATTGACCTGGTGAAGGCGATACGCCCCACCCAGGTGACGCTGGTGCCCGACGCCGACGGCGTGCTGACCTCCAACGCCGGATGGGACACGGTGAAGAACCAGCAGTATCTGTGCGACATTGTCAAGGAATTCCAAGCCTGCGGCATACGCGTGAGCATCTTCATCGACGCCAATCCGCAGATGATAGAGATGGCCGCCAAAACTGGTACCGACCGCGTGGAGCTATACACAGAGAGTTATGCCTCACAATATGCCGCCGGGCGTGAAGCCGCCATCGCCCCCTTCGTCGAGGCCGCCAAGGTGGCCCGCGACTGCGGCCTCGGCCTCAACGCCGGACATGACCTGTCGCTCGAGAACCTCGCCTACTTCCACCAGCAGATACCGTGGCTGGCCGAAGTGAGCATCGGCCACGCACTCATCTCCGACGCCCTATACCTCGGCATCGAAGAGACAATACACCGCTACCTCTGCTGCCTGGAATAGGTTATACAACAAAGCCTCACTTACTAACCTCGACAGTGACATCGACGTTGTCGAGGGTTATATGGATAGATGGTATCCAGTCGTCGTCATTCCACGGTGTGATAAGCATGACGGAAAGCGTGGTTGGCGTAGTGTCCAAAGAGTATTCTTTAGAGAGCGCCAGATGGAACGTACCGGTGGTCTCACACGGATTGCCCGAGAGGAACTTGGACAGACGGTCGCGCTCGGACACAGACTGGGTTCCATCGAAACGGAAGCATAAATCGGGGAACTGCAATATCTCCAGACTATCGCGGATTGTCACATCGGCCTCCACCTTGACGCGCACGGAGGAATAGCCCTCGATGTTGTCGAGAGGCGTAGGCGGCAACAGATTATAATTGATGCAACCCGTCACAGAGGGTGGCAAATCGGGATTGTAGTACTCGATTGGTTCGGTATGTTTGAGCCGGCTGTAGACCGTGTAACGGTTGGCATATACCGGATGAGCGTTGAGACGGTCATTATTATAGGTATACGCGTACAGGTACTTCATCAGTTGCAGCTGTCTGCGGCATTCTGCCAATGCCTGCGAGTCGCCGCACGGAGTCAGCTTCATGTCGTTGCCGAAAGAGTAGAGTGCCTCATGGCCAAGCATTGGGTCAGACTCATAGTAGTAGTTATGATAAACAATATCGGTAATATCATGCATATAGTTCACAATGAGGAGCGTCTTGGGAGTTGGGGCTAGGCCGTCACCGAGCCAGTGGACGGTAGGATGAGACACAAGGCCGTAACGGGCTGTCAACAGAGAGTAGATTGCTGGGGCAATATCATTGTGGGTGACCACATGATTGAAATGGGCGTGGCTCTTGACGAGTGGCGACCAAATGATAAGCGGGACATGGTGGTACGAAAGCTGGTCGCCACCCTGACGTCCCGAAGCGTGATCACCGGTGATAACGAAGATTGTGTTCTGGAAATCGGGACGGTGGCCGTATGCTTGGAAGAAACGGCGAAGACAGTCGTCAGTAAAAAGTGCGGCGGGGAGAGAGGCCTCGACTAATGGTGTGCATGCCGACAGATGGGCGGTACGGCGCTCGTATTTGGCCTGCTGTGCCTTGTCTGTGAGCTGCAGATTGTCATGCATGGAGAGTGTGGTGATGAGTGTGAAATGAGGACAGGTATCAGTACTTTTGTCCTCACTTATGTCGCGGAAAGTACGTGCAAAGAGGGTGTCGTCGTTGTAGCCCCACCAGTTAGGACGGGCGCTGGCCGGAAGGGTCTTATACTCCTCGAAGGAAGATGCGAGACGGTCGATGTGCTGTGCTGTCAGATACTCGTATATACAGTCGAACGTATAGTCGCCGGAGAAGTAGGAGCGGGTGGTGTAGCCAGCATTGCGGAGCAGGGATATCAGGCTGTTATGCGCCGGCATGCTGCCGAACTGGAAACACTTGGGGCCTCCCACAGAACCGGTGATAGCCGGTATTGCGCCATATGAGCGATGGGTTGTTGAGAGACAGTTGGGCCAGTAGAGACCTGTAGCAGCAAGCGAATCTACGAAAGGCATTGCGCCGGTACCCATATACTCATGGCCGAGAGACTCAACAATGACGACAACGACGTTGGGGGATGATGCGTCATGCCCAGTGTCCTTGAAATAAGAGTTCAGAAATGTATCCGGCACAAAAGGGCGTTCCAACGGATATATGGGGTTTACGGGGCTTCCCCATTCTGGATGGGTGGCATGCAGTTCGGCCACGAGAGACTTGTCGAACGCCACGACAGCATTTGCCGATTGCTTAGTGTTACGGATATAGTTATAACTGTCAACGCATAAATAATGGGTCTTGTGGAGGATGAAATAGCTGTACTGTGGATAGACCAGATTAGAGGTCTTAAGAAACAAGGACAACAATGCGAAGACGAAAGCGACCACAGGGACGGCCCATACAGCGCAGGACGGCTTGTTTGCACGCCATAGAGCCAAAGCCATGAAGCCGCCCAGCAACACTATTGGCAGCACAATAGGCAGTACAATTCCCACTGCGCCACGGATAGCCATCCAGGTCTCGTACAATGGTCTGGCCACTAATTCGCAGCCCAGCAGGAACCCATTGTGTATCGAATAAAACAATAGTCCTACTTCCG
>Ga0310690_10006089_pt1 | contig 16022 bp, 14 predicted proteins | sample AusTroGonzalo_MG_2_FD_207661 | JGI IMG/M metagenome (GOLD analysis project Ga0310690, IMG submission 207661) | Bovine rumen microbial communities from tropical cattle in Woodstock, Queensland, Australia - Gonzalo_04 (v2) (version 2) | ecosystem: Host-associated > Mammals > Digestive system >... | reverse complement strand
AATGGCATTTGGAGGACATCATTCGCGACCCACATATCAATCCTGTCGAGGCACTGGCCTTGAAGCGCAGAATCGATAAGAGCAATCAGGATCGTACCGACTTGGTGGAGCGCATTGATTCCTATTTCCTCTCGCTCTATGGCGGCGTGAAGACCCAACCCGATGCCACCATCAACACTGAGAGTCCTGCCTGGGCGGTCGACCGTCTGAGCATTCTGGCTTTGAAGATTTACCACATGCAGGAGCAGGTTCAGCGCGATGATGCAAGCGACGACCACAAGGCACTCTGCCAGCGTAAGTTGGATGTGTTGCTCGAACAGCAGCGCGACCTTTCGTCGGCCATCGACCAGCTCATCGACGACATCTCTGCCGGACGTAAGTACATGAAGGTGTACAAGCAGATGAAGATGTATAACGACCCCAGCACCAATCCTATTCTTTACGGAAAGAAGTAGCCGCTTCTGTCCGAGATAGTTCATTATTCTTACCACTTCGATGACGCGACTGCTAATCATACGGTTTTCTGCCATGGGTGATGTGGCCATATCGGTGCCTGTCATCACCTCCTTGGCGCTCAGCAATCCAAAGTTGGAGATCACGGTGCTGACTCAGCGCTGCATGACACCTCTGTTCTCGTGGATGCCCGACAATGTCAATGTGTTGGGTGTCGACTTGCATGACTTTCATGGCATTGGAGGCTTAGGCCGTCTGTTCGACCTTCTGAAGCCTTATCACTTCGATGCAGTGGCGGATATTCACGACGTACTACGTACCAAGTATCTTTGTATGCGGTTCCGTATACAGGGAACGAAGGTTGCCGTCATCGATAAGACGCGTTCAGAGCGCAAGGCATTGTTGGGACATGGTATCGAACATCCGGCCTTGAAGTCAGTCACCGAGAAGTATGCAGACGTGTTCCGTTCCTTGGGGCTGTCGTTCACTGATTCCTATACTCCACCTCGTATTCCCGACACCGAGTTGACGTTTCCATTCACGGTTACCTCACCAGCTGTCGGCATTGCTCCCTTTGCGGCCCATTCCGGCAAGATTTATCCGTTAGAGATGATGCGTCAGGTGGTCGATTCGCTCGCTGATAGGGGCATTCAGGTGTTCCTCTTCGGAGCCGGAGAGGACGAAAAAGGCATTCTCCAGTCGTGGGAACGTGAGCGGGTCTTGTCGGTAGTCGGTAAGTTGGGAGGATTGCGCAACGAACTCATCCTCATGAGTCGGCTCCGTATGATGATTTCGATGGACTCCAGCAACATGCACATGGCAGCGATGATGGGTACCCGCACCCTGTCCATTTGGGGCGCAACACATCCCAAAGCAGGCTTTGTGGCATGGAACCAGCCCGATGATTCAATCGTACAGGTGGCCGACTTGGCGTGCCGTCCCTGTTCCATCTATGGCAGTAAGCCATGCAGCAAGGGCGACTATCCCTGCCTGCGTGGAATCTCACCTCAAGTGATTATTGACAAGGTTTTGCAGTATGGAAGTTAAAGGAGCAGAGAGAATATTATATTGTATCGTGTGGGCACTTCTGTACGTGGTGTCACTTTTGCCATTACGAGTGCTTTATGTGCTGTCCGATGTGGCCTATCTGTTGGTTTCGAGCTTTTATCGCAGGAAACTGGTGCGTCAGCAGCTTACGGAGTGCTTCCCCGAAAAATCGTTAGAGGAGATTAAGGAAATAGAGCGTCGCTTCTACCATCAGTTCTGCGATCAGATTGTCGAGATGGTGAAGGAACTCTCAATAGGGCATGATGAGATGATGCGGCGAATGAAGTTCGTTGATGGCGATTTAATTTTCGATGCGGCTCATAGCGAACATCCGATAGCATTCTTGATGTTAGGTCACTTTGGCAACTGGGAATGGATTGTGTCGTTGCAGTATTGGGCAGGAGATATCCATTGCTCTCAGGTTTACCATCCATTGACCGATGACATTCTTGACACGTTATTCCTGAATATGCGTAACAGATTCGGCGGCGAGTGCATCAAGATGAGGCAGGCAGTTAGAAGGTTGATTCAACTGAATGCAGCGCATCAGCCTACTATATGCGGCATGATAGCCGATCAGCAGCCCCGATGGGATGCCATCCACCATTTCAGTCCCTTCCTCAAACACGATACGGCCGTGTTCATCGGCACAGAGGAGGTGGCAAAAAAGATAGATGCTACCGTGTTCTACGGCAGTGTACGTCGCATCCGTCGCGGCTACTACGAATGCAAGTTCATCCCCATCACCCTGCATCCCAACGAACTGCCCGACTATCAGATAACCGACCGCTATATGCAACTCCTCGAGGCCGACATCCGTCAGCATCCTGAGCTATGGCTGTGGACACATAAGCGTTGGACACGAACCAAAGAAGAATGGGAGGAACGGCAGTCGTAACCATTGCTAAAATATGCATTATGCATTATGAATTCTGAATTAATCAAGATGTTCTTCACTTTTGCCAAGATCGGGGCATTCACCCTCGGTGGCGGATATGCCATGGTGCCCATCATGGAGAAGGAGATAGTGGACCGCAAGCAATGGTTAACCCGCGAAGAGTTCATGGATATCCTTATCGTAGCACAGAGCACCCCCGGTCTGTTCGCCATCAACATGGCCAGCCACATCGGTAACAAAGCCCGTGGAGTCGTCGGAGGCATCATCGGTTCCTTAGGAGTCGCCCTCCCGTCCATCCTCGCCATCCTGCTCATCGCCATGTTCTTCCGCGCCTTTCAGGACAATATCTATATCGAACGCATCTTCATGGGCGTGCGCCCTGCAGTCGTAGCCTTGATAGCAGCCCCCTGCTTCTCCATGGCACGTTCCGCCCATATTACCCTCAGCAACCTCTGGATACCCGTCGTTGCCTGCCTCCTCATCACCCTCTTCGGCATTTCCCCCATCTGGATTATCCTCGTCGCAGGAATAGCTGGCTACGTTTGGGGAAGAGTAAGGTGCGAAGAGAAAAAATGAACAAATAAGGAATGAATAAAAAACAATAGTAAATAGTAAATTGTCAAATAAAAAATAAGACAATGATATTTTTGCAACTCTTCATCGTATTTACCAAGATAGGCGCCTTCAATTTCGGAGGCGGTTATGCCATGCTGTCCCTCATCCACAACGAAGTAGTGGAGAAAAATCAGTGGCTCACCTCTTCTGAGTTCACCGATATCGTCGCCATCTCGCAGAGCACTCCAGGCCCCATTGGCATCAACTGCGCCACCTATACTGGCTATACCGCCGTTCTCAACGAAGGTTATCCCGAATGGATGGCCGTCCTCGGCGCCGTCCTCGCCTCCCTCTCCGTGCTGTGGGTACCTTTCCTCCTGATGCTCACCATCAGCAAGATACTGTTGAAGTATAGCAAGACCCAGGTCGTCGGCAACATCTTCTCTTTGCTCCGCCCCGCCATCGTCGGACTCATCGCCGCCGCCGCTATCCTCCTCATGTCAGCCGACAACTTCGGAAGTCCCTCACAGAGCACCTTCCAATTCATTGTCAGCATCCTCATCTTCCTCTTCGCCTTCATCGGCACCCGTCTCTACCGCATCCATCCCATCCTCATGATCATCCTTGCCGGTCTCGCCGGGCTCGTCATCTATTAATATATATTATGGTGTCAAATTTTTCTCATGGTTTGCTCTATGCTTGCTCTATCCCTTCTCAGGGGACAATCAGGGGATAATCAGGGGATGCTCTATGCCAGCTCTATGGATGCTCTATGCGCAAGTGTATGAGAAGGGTCTGTGAGGCACATTTTAGGGGTTTCGCATAGAGACTTCATAGAGCGGATTATGCTGTAGGCAGGTTTTTTGATGAATTTTCAATCGATTAAAGTAAAAAACTGAGGGTTTACCCCTATCAAGGAATAGGGAGTTTTTGTATTTATTCCAACACGGTTTTGATGTTCCGCATGAGGCCTTCGTATTTGGCTCGTTTCACGGCGGAGCCGCGGAAAAGGGTCTGGTATTGTTCGCGGGTGAGGGAGAGCCATTCCTCGGAAGTCGCAGAAAGAGGAACCTCGTTGGGCTTATTGGCCCCATTGACCTTATTGGCCTTATTCCATGGACAGGCCAATTGGCAGCGGTCGCAGCCATAGATGTATTTGGGATTGGGTTGGTTGCGCACGAGGGAAGCTTGCTCGGGGCTGAAGGAGCCGCGGTGCTCGATGGTGAGGTACGAGAGGCATCGGCGGGCATCGATGCTTCCTTCGCTTAGTGCGCCTGTCGGACAGGCATCGATGCAGCGGTGGCAGGTGCCGCAGCGGTTGGGGATGGGTTGATCATAGTGGTCGACTTTGGCAGTGAGGAGGAGTTCACCGAGGTTGACGAAGCTGCCGCAGCCAGGGATGATGAGGTTGTGGTGGCGTCCTATCCAACCGATACCTGCCTGCTCTGCCCAGTAGCGTTCGAGGAGGGGGGCGGTGTCGACGGCGATGCGAAATTCTTTTTCGGAGTACTCGGAGTGTTCTGAGTACTCCGATTTTGTTCTGATTGCCTCTGCCAGCTCCCGTATCTTGGCCTTCATGGTTTCGTGGTAATCGGGGCCGTAGGCGTAGAAGGCGAACTGGGGTCGGTCAGCTGAGATGGGCTCGGTGGGGGTGTAGTCGAGGGCAAGGCTGACGAGGGTACGGCAGCCGGGGAGGACACTTTCGGGATGGAAGCGGGCATCGCCGTAGCGATTCATGTAGTCCATGTCGGCGTGATTCCCATCGGCTATCCAGCGGTTGAAGGCTAAGGCTGTCGACTCATCGACTGGGGTAACTCGTGCCAAGCCACAAGCAGCAAAGCCGAGGCGTGCGGCTTCGGCTTTGATGAGGGAGGAGGAGAGAGGGGCTTCTTTCATTTCAGATGTCTACTCCTTGGTTGGTCGGCATCGAAGAGGCGGAACTCGTAGCCTTGCGACAGAAGCCATTCGATGGACTGGGGCAGGGCAGTTTGGAGTTTGTCGATGCTCTTGAGGGAGTCGTGGAAGGTGATGATGGAGCCGTTGCGGGTGTAGTTCTTTACGTTTTCGACGACTTCGTCGGCGGTGAGGAGGCGGCTGTAGTCACGAGTGACGACATCCCACATGATGATGGTGAACTTGCGGCGCAGACGCATGTACTGTGCCCAGCGCATCCAGCCCCGTGGGGGACGGAACAGGTGTGAGTGGATGAGTTTGTCGGCCTCGTAGGTGTCGCGCAAGAATCGGCGGCTGGTGCATCCGAACCCTCCGATGTGGTGGAAGGTGTGGTTGCCGAGCCGGTGTCCGCGTCGGGCTATCTCGTCCATGAGTTCCGGGTACTTACGCACGTTGTCGCCCACCATGAAGAACGTGGCCTTCACCCCGTAGCGGTCTAAGACGTCGAGGATGAAGGGCGTTGCTTCGGGAATGGGGCCGTCGTCGAATGTGAGATAGACGGCCCGTTCGTTGTGGGGCATGCGCCAGATGGCACTGGGATAGAGCCATCGGAGCCACGTGCTGGGTTGCTCGATAATCATAGGTGACTATGGATTGATGCCAAGATTCTCGGCACGTGATGCGAGCAATGAGTATGAATGGTTGAGGTAGGCCATGAGGTCTTCGGCCTGCTTGGCATACATGGATGCCTTGGTGCCTGCTTCCTTTGACTTACCCAACGACTCGAGCATACGTTGCATCTCTGCAATGGTGTAGATTTCGCTGCGGCAGTCGCGCCATGCGGCTGCGAAGCGGGCATTGCTGAGCGATGCGTAGAAGGTGATATACTCGCGTGAGGTCTTCTCCATAGCGTTGATAATCTCGACGCCCTTATCGATTTTGCCACAAGCGAGGAAGCCTTCTGCGATCTCCAGACCTCCGTTGTCACCCTTGTAAGGTACGTTGTAGGCAGGAATCTCTGTGTCACACTTCTCGAGTGCCTGGAGTGCCTTGTCCTTCTTGCCCTCGTCGAGCAGGGTGGTGATGAGGTGTGCAAACCAGCGACGGTGGGTCCAACACATGCGCATGGTGGTTTCGTCGAGGTAGAGGTCGGGTTGCTTGAGGTTGCCGTAGTGGTACTTGTTCATCATGTTGTCGAACATCTTCTCGGAGTCGGCTACCGACTGCTGAGGCATGTTCTCGTTGAAGGTGAACGGTGTGATGCGCCAAGCAAGTCCTTCCTGTACGAAGTGGTGCCACAGGTTTCCATAGTTCTGCGGACCGACGGTGGTCGATACGTAGAGTGGACGCTGGAAGTCGCTTTGGGCAATCATCTCGAGCATCATGGTGAAGTTCTTGAGGATGTGGTCCTGACCAGCGAGGCTAATGACCATCTTGTCGGGGATAGAATCGCCTGGAATCATCATACCCGACTTACGCACTGCATCCTTGTTGACGGTGACGTAGAGGGTGTCGGACGGCAGACAGGACGGGAGGTCCTTGACCATGTCGGCAAATTGGGCGGGGATGTCTTCCTTGAGGAGGAACTTCTTGATAGCATTCTTCAGTTCGAACGGCTCGTCGCCCCAAATGGCATGTGCAGTCTCTGGGTCTTGTTGATACATGGTCTCGACGAGTTCCTTCATGCTGATTGGTTTTCCGCCGATGTAGACTGGTGGGTTCACCTCGGTCATCTCGTTCTTGCCCGATACGTATTGAATACGCTTCCACGAGATGGGCAGCGGTGATGACTGCTTGTCGCCCTCGAAGGCCGGACGCTTCATCTGGTCGATATACCAGTCGGTCTGGAGATAGGAGAGGTTGCAGACGCGCACATCGGTGCGGTTACCCTCTGTGTCCTCATTATACCAGAGTGGGAAGGTATCGTTGTCGCCATTGGTGAAGATGACACCGTCGTGAGGAATGGTCTCGAGGTAGTTGAGTCCGAAGTCGCGGCACATGTAGCGTCCGCTGCGGTCGTGGTCGTCCCATGTCTGGCTGACCATCTGAAGCGGTACGGCAATCGCAGGAATAACAGCGATGACGGATGCAATGATGGCTCCGAGACGTGGTTGCAACTTCTTGCTCAGCAACTTCTCGATCCATGCATAGATGGCAGTGACTCCGAGTCCACACCACATAGCGAACGCATAGAACGAACCGGCATAAGCATAGTCACGTTCACGAGGCTGACCTGGTGTCTGGTTCAAGTAGAGCACGATGGCAATACCCGTCATGAAGAACAGGAAGCAAACGACCCAGAACTGCTGGATGCCCTTCTTGCCACGGAATGCCTGCCACAGCAGACCGAAGATACCGAGCAGCAAAGGTAAGCAGTAGAAGACGTTGTGACCTTTGTTTTCCTTTAGTTCGGTAGGCAGGAGGTCCTGATCACCGAGTCGCATGTCGTCGAGGAACTTGATGCCTGTAATCCAGTTGCCGTGTTCGGTCTCACCGAGGCCCTGCAGGTCGTTCTGGCGACCGGCAAAGTTCCACATGAAGTAGCGCCAGTACATGAAGTTCATCTGGTAGGACAGGAAATAGCGTATGTTGTCGTACTGAGTAGGAATCTCAATCTGCTGACTGCCTTGACCCGGAATGTTGTAGTTGACGGTCTTGTAGTGCATGTCTGACAGCCACGAAATATACTTCGAGGCATCGCGTTCCTCATAGATACGTGGGAAAAACATACACTGGTCGGATGGGTAGACGTAGTCGAACTTCTCGCGGATTACCTCATACTCGTCCTTCTCGTCGGGGCTTGCCTTCTCTTTCTGCTGGTAGACAGGTGCACCTGTCGAGGTGTTGTACATCAGCCTGTCGCCCTTCTGGATAATCTCTGCCTTTGATTTGAAGGTAGGACCATAGAAGAGCGGACGGTCGCCATACTGTTCACGACCGAGGTACTCTTCGAGGGTGAACACATCCTCTGGTGAGTTCTGGTCCATCGGAGGATTAGCGGTCGAACGGATGACGATGAGTGCGTATGATGAGTAGCCAACCACCATCAGTGCCATACTGAGGAGGATGGTGTTGAGGCTCTTCGATGTAATCTTTTTAAATTTGAAGACGACGCCGGCAAGGATGGCAAGTACCACCATACCGATGACAGCACTGCGCCAGCCGAAGCTATAGAACGGAATTCCAAGCATCGCTACGCTGAGGAGGAAGGCAATGTTCATGCGGGTCTTGCTCACTGCTTTCGTCGACTCGATGATGGCCCATACGAGACAAACTACGAGGAGGAACAAATAGACGTAGAGACCGGTATTGAATGACATTCCGAGTATGTTGACAAACAACAACTCGAACCATCCACCTACCTTCATGATGCCAGGAACCACACCGTAGAGTACGGCTGCCATAATCACACCTGAGATTGCAACGGCGATGAGGGAACCGCGGCCTGTGGGGTTCTTTGAACGCTTGTAGTAGTAGACCAGTACCATTGCAGGGATGCAGAGCAAGTTGAGCAAGTGAACGCCGATGGACAAACCTACGAGGTAGGCAATGAGAATCAGCCAGCGGTCGCTACCCGGCTCATCGGCCTTGTTCTCCCACTTCAGGATGAGCCAGAACACGAGGGCGGTGAGGAAGGACGAGAAAGCATATACTTCGCCTTCGACAGCACTGAACCAGAAGGTATCGCTCCAAGTGTAAATCAATGCACCGCCGATACCGCTTGCCATGATGGCGATAATTTGACCGATGGTAGGTTGCTCGTCGTCCTCGCAAATCAGTTTCTTAGCGAGATGGGTCACCGTCCAGAACAGGAACAGGATACATCCTGCACTCAAGAGTGCCGACATGGTGTTGACCATCTTGGCAATCTGGGTGGCATCGCTGGCAAACTGCGAGAACAGGTTTGCTACTAACATGAAAAATGGTGCGCCAGGTGGGTGTCCTACTTCCAGCTTCGCTGCTGTACTGATGAACTCTGGACAATCCCAAAAACTGGCTGTGGGTTCGATCGTGGAGCAATAGGTGAATGCAGCTATTGCGAAGATAATCCAACCCGTCACATTGTTAATGATCTTGTAAGTCTTCATTTCGTTTTTGTTTATGTTTAATGTTCTATCTTACTACTTGTTGCCACCCCTCGTAGGTCGATACACGGACGATGACCGAGTCGCAGTCGTACTGCTTGAGAGGAATGCTGAGGAACATATCCTTGGTATAGGACTCCGCATCTTTCTCGGGTCGTGCATGCAAGAGGGTGATATATACTTTCCGATTGACCACACTGTCTTCGCAGAACCCGAAGCGGTGAGAGCCTTCATCGGTGGTGAGCAAACCTATTCGCAGGTTCAGATACCCACCCGACTTCCAACTGCTGGTCAGTTTTACGGGGTCGTAAGCAAAGGTTTTGAAATCGGCTCGCTGACGAGGATTCGCGGAGAAGACATGCGTCAGTCCATACACGCTCAGCTTCTGGTTGGCATCGACGATGTAGGTACACATACAGCGGTAGGTCGTATCGGCTGTCTCGGCTGTAATCTTCTGCTCGATCGTGTAGGTAGCACCATTGTCGAACCGAACGACCGTCACACGTCCTTCGTGGTCGGTGTCGATTTCTGCCAATTCCATCTTGTAGGCAGGCATCGAATCGTCTTCATCCTTGCTGCATCCACACAGACATAGTAGCATCAACGCAAAGAAGATGGCTGATGTGGTATGTCTGTGATGAAAAATGCTCATGATGCTCATAATGTACTGGTTTTAGATGCTTTTCGCCTTTTGTTGGTTACGAGCTGGATTGGCATACATTGTAATCATCCGTTCACGCAGGAACGGAGTGTCGGGATTGTCGAGTGTTACCTTACTCAACTGTGCGTCAATGTATGTATTGAACTTAGCTACCGCTTCGGCTGATGTTTCCATACCAGCAGCAACGAGGTTGCAAGGATAGAGGCGGTAGTGGGAGTGAATTTCAGTATCGATATGCTCGGCAATGAGTGGGAACAGCTCTGTTTTCGGCATTTCAGGGTCGAGGGTGTCGAGCCACTCGTTGATGCACGGAGCAGAGTGGTAGTGGATGTGTCCCTTATAGCCGAAGATACCGATGCTCATGTTGTTCAGGTCGTCTTGTTGGCTCTTCTTGAATCCTTCGATGTCGCGCTTGTTCTGGAACTCCTCAGCTTTGAGGTAGTCGCAGGGGTCGAACTCGTAGGAGATGGCGAGCGGCACGATGTTGAGTGACTTCAGACTCTTGATGACATCTTTGTCACCACCGATGGCCATCATCTTCAGCACACTGTCCTGTGTGCGGTCATCGCTATCCTTAGCGCGGCCTTCACGCTGTGCAATCCACAGATTGCCACCTTTCTCTTCAACGACATAGTGCATATATTTCGACATCTTGGCTGAAGCCATCAGCATCTGGCGCATGGTGAGTGCACGCTGTACGATGAACGAACGATTGATACGTACCAAGTCCTTTATCCAAGGATACACCAGCAGGTTGTCGCCGATAGCAATCTCAACCGTATCGCGCCCTTCGTCCACTAATGCCATATCGAGCAATGCAGAGTCGAGCACAATGTCGCGGTGGTTGGAGATGAATGTATATCCATTTCCTTGAATAGCAGAGAAATCGGCTGTCAGTCCTTTACTTGCTTTAGCGAGCAAGCCTTGAATGACAGGATAGATGCACGTCTTCTGGAACTCCAGATTGGTTTTTCCCTTATGCATCATCGCAGCAACTTGCTCGAAGGGAACGCCTGGATAAATCATAGGCAGAATGGCCTTGAATTGTTCGTCGCTCAGCAACCGGTCGTAGGCTGCGGGGAGTTCCTCTGGTAGGAACGGACGTATGTCGTCAAATTCGTGAATATCTGTCATTATCAATTATCAATTATCAATTATCTGTGCCAAGTTTCTCTTCGATGATTTCCGTTAGGATGTCCTTCATCTCCAGTCCGTCAGCATGGGCCTGCTGGGGGATGAACGATGTCTGTGTCATACCTGGTGTGGCATTGATTTCTAATAGGTTGATGACGTCCTGTCCGTCGTTCTTCGTGATGATGTAGTCTACTCGCATGATACCGCTACCACCGAGGATGGTATAGATGGCTTTCGTCAGTGCCTTCACACGTTGGGTGGTATCGTCCGAAAGACGAGCAGGCGTGATTTCCGTTACCTGACCGTTATACTTCGCATCGTAGTCGAAGAACTCATTCTCACTGACTACTTCGGTGATAGGAAGCACATAGGCCTCACCGTTCTTCTGCTTGTAGACACCATTCGCAATTTCTGTGCCTTTCAGTTCGGCTTCAATCATCACATCGTCGCTCTCCTGGCGGGCAAACTCGATAGCTTTCTGGATGTCTTCCTCCTTCACACAGCGAGTAACACCGAAGCTGCTGCCCGAACCGTTCGGCTTGATGAAGCAAGGCAGACCAATCTTGTCCACCACTTCTTCGTCAGTAATCGTCTGGCTTTTGCGCAGCAGAATCGATTCGGCAATCTTCACACCATAACCTTTCAGATATTGGTTGAGGGTGAACTTGTCGAACGTCAATGCTGCTACGAGCAGGCTGCAACTCGAGTAGGGGATATGCATCAGGTCGAAATAACCCTGCAGAATTCCGTTCTCGCCTGGGGTGCCATGAATGGTGATGTAGGCAAAGTCGGGTTTCACTTTCTGTCCGTTCTCCATAAACGAGAAGTCGTGACGATTGACTTCTGCTTTCGAACCATCCTGCAGGTGAGCAGCCCAGTCCAGACCCTTCACCTCGATGGTGTAAACAATAAATTTTTCACGGTCGAGCCATGAACTGATGCCCGCCGCACTACGGAGTGAGACTTCAAATTCTGATGAGTCACCTCCTGCTATGATTGCAATTATTTTTTTCATCAATTATCAATTATGCATTATGCATTATCAATTATCATTCTTTCCCCTCCACTTCTCTATCAATGCCTCCATATCGGGTGGCAGTTCCGATGAGAACATCATCTCCTTCCCCGTCGAGGGGTGTACGAACCCCAGAGTCTTGGCATGGAGAGCCTGTCGGGGACATATCTTGAAACAATTCTCTACAAACTGACGATATTTCGTGAAGGTGGTTCCTTTCAGAATCTGGTCACCTCCATATCGCTCATCGTTAAACAGGGTATGCCCGATGTGCTTCATATGGGCACGTATCTGGTGGGTACGTCCTGTTTCCAAGATACACTTCACCAGCGTGGTGTAGCCAAAGCGTTCCAGCACATAATAGTGTGTCACCGCATGTTTCCCGATCTCTGAGTCGGGTGGGAAGGTCATCATCTGCATCCGGTCTTTCGGATTGCGAGCGATGTTTCCTTCTATTCTGCCTTCATCCTCCGTGAAGTTACCCCATACCAGTGCGTTGTACTCGCGTTTGGTGGTCTTGTTGAAGAACTGCAGTCCCAGACTGGTCTTGGCCGCTGGGGTCTTGGCGATGACAAGCAGGCCACTGGTGTCTTTGTCGATACGGTGCACCAGTCCTATCTCAGGGTTGTTGATGTCATATTGCGGCTTGTCTTTTAGATGCCACGCAAGGGCGTGTAGCAGGGTAGCGTGCCAGTTGCCGTGACCCGGATGTACCACCATTCCTGCTGCTTTGTTCACCACCAACAGGTCGTTGTCCTCATAGACAATATCCAGCGGAATCTCCTCCGGTTTGATGGTGTTGCTGTACACAGGGCGGTCGAGCATCACCTGTATGACATCGAAAGGCTTTACCTTGTAGCTGCGCTTGATAGGGCGTTCGTTACACATGATGAACCCTGCATCGGCAGCTTTCTGTATGCGGTTGCGTGAGATGTTAGCCAGATGATCAATCAGGAACTTATCGACTCGCATCAGTCCCTGCTTGGCATCTGCCACAATGCGGTAATGCTCATAGAGTTGTGACGACTCATCATCGTCGGCATCCATGTCCTCAATATCGAGTTCGTCCAGTTCCTCTAATTCGTCTAAATCCTTCATTACGCTATACTCTTCACTCTCCTCTCTTCACGTTACTACAGCTGTTCATCAAAGTTGCTTTCACTGATGTCGGTATCAATATCGAATCCTTCGCTGCTGTCATCGAAATAGAGCGAATCTTCCTCAATCTCGCCTGCACCGACGAAGAGGGTGAGCGAGCGTTCCCGCGAAATCGATTCGCCTGCATGGACGTCACGATTACCTTGACGGATTTTCAATATCTGGTCCTTGTCGGCTCCTTCGACATATTGAGGCTCAGTGAGCTTGAATCCCATCGATTTCAGGATGATTTCTGCCTCACGGTACGAACTGTTACCTACCAAGTCGGGCAGTTTCACCATTGGTTCACCCTTCATGTTGACGGTGAGATAGACGATACGTCCGCTCTTAATCAGCGTACCCGATTTCGGCGTCTGTTCGAGTACCGCTCCTGGTTTGGCTGTCTTCTTGTAGGTAGAGTCGGTGATGACTGCTTCGAATCCGCTCCCTGCGAGTGTCTGCGAAGCCTCATGGAAGGTCTTGCCCACTACTGACGGCACACTGATTTTCTCGCCATGATGGGTGTACGAGTCAAGTGTGTTGAAAGCAATGACAGGTATGCAGAACAGCAGACCCAGTGCCACCACTACGTTGACCCAGAAGATGACCCCCGTCTTACCTTTGAAATACTTTTTTAATCCCATTGTATATCATTCGTTTTATTAGTTGCTACTATTCAAGATGCAAAGGTACGAAATAATTAATAAATGACAATTGATAATTGATGTTTTTTAAGTATTTACCACAAAATAGACAAATATTTTTGTTTCTGTGTACGGCCACAATAAAAAAATATTCAGAAACCTTTTGTTATAATCAAAATAATCTGTATTTTTGTGCCACCAAAGAGATAATTCGTAAACTAAGCATCGAATCAAATTTTTTTATCAACCATATTATTAACAATTTAAAAACAAATTTAGTATGAAGAAAATCTTACTTTCATTATTCGCAATGATTGTAGCATGCGGAGCATTTGCTGCAACCAAGACGGATGTGCTGAATCAGAGTGTAACAGGCGTTACTGGTACAAGTTACACTAATTTCTCTGACAAGGAAGCAACCTCTAAGGCTGTCTATGCAGGACAGTGTGCAGGTGGCAACTCTTCTATTCAGTTGAGATCAAACAACAACAACTCAGGTGTTATTACAACCCAGTCTGGCGGTAAAGTCCGTAAGGTAACTGTGACTTGGCAAGAAAGTACTGCAGCAGGAAGAGTATTGAACATCTATGGTAGCAACACTGCCTATACTGCTGCTACCGATTTGTATAATGATAATACCGCTGGAACATTGCTTGGAACCATCGTTAATGGTACATCTACCGAACTTGAAATCGAAGGTGACTATGAATATGTTGGTTTCCGTTCAGCAAGTGGAGCTATGTATCTTTCAGAAGTGAAGATTGAATGGGAGGTTGAAGGATCAAATAAGAAACCTGTTGTTGTCGAATTTGCTGGTAAGACTTCTTACACAGTGTTCGTAGGCGAATCTTTCCCATTCCCACAAGCTTATGTAAAGGATGGTGAGGAAACTCTCTATAACTTGGCTGTATCTTATACAGTAGATAACGAAGACCTCGCAACAATAGAAGAGGGAACAGGAGAAACTCCTGTTGTAAAGATTCTCGCTCCAGGTCAGTTTACGATTAAGGCAACCTTTGCTGGAAACGATACTTATGAGGATGCATCTGCTACTTGTTCTTTCATTGCTTACCAGAAGTTTGCATCTATCGCAGAAATCCTTGAGGTTGAGCCAGCAAATCAGCTTGCTGCATTGACTCTCAACAATGCAGTCATTACTGATATTTATGTAACAGGCAGTGGTAGTCGCAATGGTATTTACATACAAGACGAAAGTTCAGAGGAAACCATTGAGATATTCTGCTACAACGTTCCGGAATCATGGGAAGTTGGTGGTCTGGTTTCTGGTACAGTATATGGAAACTGGAAAGACTACAAGGGTACCAAAGAAATCTGTCCAAACAACTGGGATGGATTGGAATATACTCCAGTATTCTTCATCCATTTCGAACGTGTTGTTAATCAGGGTTATGCACCAGATGTTGTTGAGTACGATGATGACGCAGTTCTTGAGGCTCTTGGTGTAGAATCTTATGAAGGTGTTCAGTATTATGCAATCAACCAATCTGATGGTGAATGGGTTCAATATAACGGAATAGCTACCGCACTTGGAAACACGGATGGTTGGTTGAATTCAGAAGGAGATGTCACTATGTGGGGAAATGGTTCTTATGTATGCTTGAAGTATCCTGAAGATGGAGAAATGGCACTATGCACAATGCCAGGAAATGAACCTGCTTTGGATTCAGAATTTTCTGCACAATGGGCACTTGTTGCAGGTGATAAAACTGTGATTTTGGATGTAACAATTGTCTTCGTTGAGGCTCCAGAAGTTGAATTGGCATTGTCGGAGACAGTATATGCGACAAAAGCAGTTGTCTACACCACTGAAGATGGTAATTACTTAGAAAAAACCGCTACATTGTCAGACGAATCAATCGCAGCAATATGCGAAGAATTGGGAATTCAATCCATTTCCGATGCTACTATCTATGCTTACAATCCAACAACGAAGGAAGTCATTACTGTCTATGCTGCTTTTGATGGATGGCGCGACGCTAACGGTGACTTCCATGAATGGTCTGGCACACTTGATGTTCCATTCTGTGTGAAGGATGGTGATGGTGCTACTTACTATTGCTATAACATCAAGCATAGCGAGGCTGCATCTTACAAAGCATATTGGATTTTAGCAAACGAAACAACCATGAAGGGAGTTCTCGTTGAGATTCCAGTAGAGTTTACCCTCTCAACTGGCATCAGCTCAGTGAAGACTGCAAACGCTAAGTCTGCTATCTTCAACGCTGCTGGTCAGCAGTTGAGTGCACCTCAGAAGGGTCTCAACATCATTGATGGCAAGAAAGTTTACGTGAAGTAAGGAATCGTGAAGAAGCTTTTATTATCTGGAGTCATGTTGTTCTGTACACTCTGTGTGTCGGCGCAAACATGGCTCCAGAGTGTTTTGAATGCAAATGGAGACGTTATCGACTCCATCGTGGTTAACAAAGACGACGTGTATGCAGGCCGATACGGCTATTCCAGCTATCGCGTCTACTACCAT
>Ga0310690_10006088_pt1 | contig 16024 bp, 9 predicted proteins | sample AusTroGonzalo_MG_2_FD_207661 | JGI IMG/M metagenome (GOLD analysis project Ga0310690, IMG submission 207661) | Bovine rumen microbial communities from tropical cattle in Woodstock, Queensland, Australia - Gonzalo_04 (v2) (version 2) | ecosystem: Host-associated > Mammals > Digestive system >... | reverse complement strand
ATGAGCAGGATGACACCTTCGCCTACGATGTCGACGAGGTGATTGAGTACACCAACCGCGTGCATCCCCGTATGCTACTGCTGGCCTCGCCCAACAACCCCACAGGCAACGGCCTGACCCCAGAGGAGATCGGCCGCATTATGGAGCACATCCCCTCCGACACAATGGTACTCATCGACGAAGCCTATGCCAGCTTCATCAGCAGCGATACCGACTACATCGCTCCGCTGATCAACAAGTACGATAACCTTATCATCTCGCGCACACTCTCCAAGTTCTACGGATTGCCCGGCCTGCGCTGCGGCTTTGGCTTCATCGGCAAGGGTCACGACCAATTCCTCAGCTACGTCAACAAGTATTTAGGCTACAACCGCTTCTCAGAGGCCGTTGCACTGGCGGCTCTCGACAGCGACGAGCACTACCGCCACGTGGCCGACGATATGGAATGGGGGCGTCAGCTCTACAAGCGTGAACTCGGCCATCTGCCCGGCTTCAAGGTCTATAAGTCGGTGGCCAACTTCATCCTCATCAAGTATCCTATCGAAATCAAGGATGCCCTGATGCAGGCCCTGAAAGTACAGGACTACAAGATCAAGTTCATGGCCGACAAGGGGCTGGAGTCCTGCCTCCGCATCACGCTGGGCCGCAAGGAACAGACACGGACCGTCGTTGATACCATTCTGAAAGTCGTGAACGCATGATTGGAGTAATACTTGCTGCAGGCATGGCCAAGCGCCTGCGTCCGCTCACCGACACCAAGCCCAAGTGCCTCCTGGAGGTCGACGGCCGCACCTTGCTGGAGCGCACCGTTGATGCCATGCGTCAGACTGGTATCGCCGAATTCGTCGTCGTCACCGGTTACCGAGGCGACATGATTCGCGACTTCCTCACAGTCCAATATACTGCTGTGCCACAGCAGTCCCCCGTTTTTCATTTCCTCCACAACAGCGACTATGAACACAACAACAACATCTACTCCCTGTGGATGGCGGGACAGGAGGTGCGTGGGCGTGAATTCCTGCTGATGGACAGCGACATCCTCTGCGACCCTGCTGCCGTGGCACGCATCGCCCAGGAACCGGAGTCGGCACTGGCCGTCAACCGTCACGAGTGTGGCGAGGAAGAGATGAAGGTGGTCGTGGATGGCGACATGCACATCACTGAGATCAGCAAGACCTGCCGTCCTGAGGATGCCATGGGCGAATCTGTGGGCATCGAGAAGATGACTGCCGATTATAGCGAAGCCCTCTACCGCGAACTCGACCAGATGATCCTTCAGGAAGGCCTTATCGATATCTTTTATGAGCGCGCCTTCGAGCGTCTCATCCCCCAAGGCCATACCTTCCGTGTGGTGGATACCACCGCTTATTTCTCCTACGAGATTGATACACCGGAGGATTACCAACGGGCCCAGGCATTAGCTGCCGAAGCACTAAAAAGGTGAGGACACATCGTTCTCACCTTTTTCTTATATTACACCTTATTATATATATATTATACAGCGATGGCAACGTCTGGACGCCAGAGTACCGTCTGACCGCTGTAAAGCGATGCCTGCACATCGATGATGCGCTGGTTGCTGCTGCCACGGAACAGCAGGTCTGGATCGCGCAGCTTCTCCACATAGGGGCCGTCGACGAGCACGTCAATCTGCTCCAGCAGTTCCCGTTGGTCCTCATGGATCAGCGTCTCGTAGGTGAAGCCCGTGAAGCACCAGATGTCCTTATTGGTACGCTTATGGATTTCACGCGCCAGTTCGGCAAACTCCGCAGCCTGATACATAGGGTCGCCACCGGAGAAAGTAACGTTGGCGAAGGGATCGGCCTCAATCACGCGCATCACCTCTTCCGTGGTCATCTCCCGTCCCTGGTCAAAGGCCCACGACTGGGGGTTGTGACACCCCGGACACTTATGCTTGCAACCTGCACAATAGATGGAGGTCCGGAAACCCGGACCGTCCACCATCGTATCTTCAATGATGTTCAGAACTCTCAGCATGACTCGTTTCCGAACAAATCCTGATTACCGTCGTCAATATGTGTCACGCGGTCGTTCAGCTCCGCCAGCTTACCACTGTTCCAACGGTCGGTGGTACCCACCAAGTAACCGGTGATGCGCTGCAACTTATCGATGTTCTTCGAACCACACTTCGGGCAGACCTCCAAATGGTCGTCGGCATTCTCGTAGCCACAGTCCATACAGCGGTTGCGGTTGTGGTTCACAGAGCCGTAGCCCATGTCCAGCTGATCCATCATGTCCACCACGCTCATGATTACCTGCGGATTGTGGGTGGCATCGCCGTCAATCTCCACGTAGAAGATGTGTCCGCCGCGGGTCATCTCGTGATAGGGAGCCTCCACCTCAGCCTTATGACGGGCAGAACACTTGTAGTACACGGGTACGTGGTTCGAATTTGTATAGTAGTCGCGGTCTGTCACGCCGGGGATGATGCCGAACTCCTTGCGGTCCTTCTTGGTGAACTTGCCGCTAAGACCCTCTGCCGGTGTGGCCAGCACGGAGTAGTTGTGATGGTAACGCTCACAGAAGTCGTTGATGCGCTGACGCATATAGCTCACGATCTTCAGACCCAGTTCCTGGCTCTCCTGGCTCTCGCCGTGGTGCTTGCCCGTCAGGGCCACCAGACACTCTGCCAGTCCGATGAAGCCGATACCCAGGGTCCCCTGATTGATGACGCTCTCCACGGTATCTGTGGGACCCAGTTTGTCAGCACCGATCCAGAGGCTCTTCATCAGCAACGGGAACTGCTTGGCAAAGGCGGTCTTCTGGAACTGGAAACGGTCATCAAGCTGCTTGGCGGCTATCTCCAGCACGTTATCGAGCTTGGCGAAGAACATGTCAATGCGCTTCTGCTGGTCAGGCTCTTTCATGCACTCGATGGCGAGCTTCACGATGTTGATAGTGGTGAACGACAGGTTACCACGGCCAATACTGGTCTTCGGTCCGAAGCGGTTCTCATACACACGGGTACGACAGCCCATCGTGGCCACCTCATGGATATAACGCTTGGGGTCGTCGGCCTTCCACTCCGGATCCACGTTGTACGAGGCGTCCAGGTTCAGGAAGTTGGGGAAGAAGCGTCGTGCCGTCACCTTACAGGCCAGCTGGTAGAGGTCGAAGTTACGATCCTCGGGCAGATAGTTCACACCGCGCTTCTTCTTCCATATCTGAATGGGGAAGATGGCGGTCTCGCCGTTGCCCACACCCTCGTAGGTAGAGAGCAGGATCTCACGCATGATGCAGCGACCCTCGGCGCTCGTGTCGGTACCATAGTTGATAGATGAGAAGACCACCTGGTTACCACCACGCGAGTGGATGGTGTTCATATTGTGGATGAAGGCCTCCATCGACTGGTGTACGCGGCCCACGGTCTTGTTGATGGCATGCTGCTGGGCACGCGCCTTGCCGGTCAGCCCGTCGAGCGGCTGCTTGATATAGTCCATCAGCGGCTCATCGTAGAGATCCTTGTAGTCCTCCCCGTTCAGGTCTTCCAATGCTTTCAGCTCCTCGATATAGCTCATACGGACGTAGGGAGCCAGGTAGAAGTCGAAGGCAGGGATGGCCTGACCGCCGTGCATCTCGTTCTGGGCGCATTCCATCGAGATGCAAGCCAGGACCGAAGCGGTCTCTATGCGCTTGGCAGGGCGGCTGGCTCCATGTCCTGCTATGAAGCCACAGTTCAGGATATTGTCCAAGGGGTGCTGCACACACGTCAGCGACTTCGTGGGATAGTAGTCCTTGTCGTGGATGTGCAGATAGTTGTGTGCCACAGCCTCACGGCTCTCCTCTGACAACAGATAGTCGTCAACGAAGGGTTTCGTGGTCTCCGAGGCAAACTTCATCATCATGCCAGCGGGCGTGTCAGCATTCATGTTCGCATTCTCACGGGTCACATCATTGTTCTTGATGTTGACGATGTCGAGGAACACGTCGCGCGTCTTGGCCTTGCGGGCCACACTGCGCTGATGGCGGTAGGCGATGTACTTCTGGGCCACGTCCTTGCGGCTCGATTTCATCAGCTCCACCTCCACGGCGTCCTGGATCTGCTCTACGGTCATCTGACTGTCACCGCGCTGTGCTATGTGGTCGGTGATCTGGAATAAGAGACGCTCGTCTTCACCCATGTCGGTGTGAAGCATGGCTTTGCGGATAGCTGCCATGATTTTCTGCTCGTTAAAGCCCACGATGCGTCCGTCGCGTTTTACAACTGTTTGGATCATATTTCTTAAAAGTTTTTAGTTTATGCTTTCTTGAAAGTTGTCATTCCGACTGTTATGCCGAAAACGGTGCAAAGGTACTATAATTATTCCTGAGTTTATCTTTTTGGAAAACTTTTCGAGTGTTAAAAAAAATTAATCGCCTGATTATCAGACGATTAATTTTTGAAAACGGAAACTTTTGGTTTAGTTTCCTGTCTGTAAGTTTTCCGTTTTGGACAACAAGGCCAGGGCATACATCCTCATTTGCTTTACCATTGCGAGCAGTCCATTGCTTCTTGTTGGCGAGAGATGTTCCCTCAGTCCGATGGCCTCGATGAAGTAGAGGTCGGCGTCCAGAATGTCCTTCGGCGCTTGTCCGCTGAGCACGCGGATGAGCAGGCTGACGATGCCCTTCACGATGAGGGCGTCGCTCTCAGCGGTGAAGTAGACGAGACCGTCCCTGTAGTCTGCCACCAGCCACACGCGGCTCTGGCAACCGTCTATCAGGTTCTGTTCTGTCTTGTATTTCTCGTCCAACGGTTCCTGGTCGTTACCCAGGTCTATCAGCAGCTGGTACTTGTCCATCCAGTCGTCAAAACCGGCGAACTCCTCGATAATCTCTTCTTGTATCTCATTGATGGTCATACCTTAATATATATTTAGTTGTCTTTCTTCATGTCGTTTGGAACGTTTGCCCCCTTTATTCAGCACGCAAAGGTAGCAACTTTTCCCCACATCGCCAAAAAAATGAGAATGAAAATTGAAATATATTTGGCGGTTCCGATTCTTTTTCCTACCTTTGCACGCATCAAAGATAATAATTTAAACTTAACGCAATATGAAAAAGCAATCTATCAAATGGGTCTTGGCCCTCGGCACTATTGTCGGTGGTTTAGTATCATGTGGGTTAGATGTCCCCAAAGAAGTCCATACATCGTTCGAGACGATGATTGTAAAGAAACAAGACATTGAGGTGCCGATTAAGTTCAGTGCTAAGATGAAGGGCCAGACCGACGTGACCATCACGCCTCAGGTGAGCGGTCAGCTGGTGAAAATCTGCGTGACCGAAGGCCAGCTGGTGAAGAAAGGGCAGACGCTCTTTGTCATCGACTCGCGCAACGCTCAGTTGAATCTGGAGTCTGCCCAGGCCAACCTGCAGGCAGCCCTGGCCTCGGAAAACAGCGCCAGGCTAGAGTACGAATCGAACAAGAATCTGTTTGAGAAGAAGATTGTGAGCCAGTACATGCTGGACAACGCTGAGAACACCTATAAACAGGCAAAGGCTACTGTGGCACAGGCGCGTGCATCAGTAAACAACGCGAAGGTGAACCTGGGGTTCTGCACGATTACGGCACCTGTGACTGGTCTGATCGGCGAGATTCCCGTTCGTACGGGCGACCAAGTGTCGCTGGGCACGCAGTTGACGATGGTGAGCGGCAACCTGCAGATGGACGCGGAGTTCTCATTACCAGAGACACTTGTTGAGAAGATGGTCTCTGCTGGTGCGAAGGCATCGGACAGAGCAAAAATCATGGCCTCGCTGCCGGAAGTGACATTCTTGATGAAGAACGGTACAGAGTACACACACAAGGGGCGTATCAGTAGTCTGACAGGTATGGTAAACGCCACGACGGGTACTATCTCCTGTAAGGCCACGTTCCCGAACCCTGACGGTCAGCTGTTCTCTGGTATCCAGGGTACGGTAGTGATGCCGAATGCTCAGAAGAATGTGATTGTGATTCCTCAAACGGCCGTGGTGAAACTGCAGAGCAGGCAGCAGGTGTATAAGGTGAAGGCTGACAGCACGGCAACGGCCATCGAGGTGAAGACTGAGGACATCGGCAACGGCCAGGACTTCATCGTCACCAGTGGTCTGAACGTCGGTGATAAGATCATCACCATAGGCGCCAATAACGTACAAGAAGGTCAGAGAGTCCTCTTCCCGGAAGAAGGGAAAAGTGAGAAGTGAGAAGTGAATAGTGAAAAGTGAATAGTGAATAATTTGCTTCCGCATGAAAAATAATATATTCATCAACAAATACGTGATGGCATGTGCCATCAGTATCGTGATTGCGCTGGTGGGCTTCATCTGCATGAACTCGCTGCCCGTCGAGCAATACCCCAGCATCGCACCGCCGCAGGTGATGGTCATGACGAGCTATACCGGTGCTGATGCGAACACGATTATGAAGTCGGTCATCCAGCCTTTGGAAGAGAGTATCAACGGCGTGCCCAACATGACCTATATGACCTCGAAGGCTACTTCGACCGGCAACGTGACTATCAACGTCTTCTTCGAGCAGGGTACCGACCCCGACATGGCAACGGTGAACGTGCAGAACCGCGTTTCGAAGGCTCAGTCGCAGCTGCCCTCCGACGTGACGAAGGTGGGTGTTCAGGTGCAGAAGATGCAGAACAATATCCTGCGCATCCTCGCCCTGAGGAGCAGTGACGGCAAGTATGACGACGATTTTGTGTCCAACTATGCTGATATCAACATTGTGCCGCGCCTGAAGCGCATCACCGGCGTGGGTGAGGTGACGGCCTTAGGTAACACCTATGCCCTGCGTATCTGGATGAAGCCCGACGTGATGGCACAGTATGGCCTGGAACCGAACGACGTCTTTATGGCCATCAGCAACCAGAGTTTCGTCACTTCGACGGGTTCGCTCGGTGAGCTGTCGGAGAACAAATACCAGTACTCAATGGAATACAAGGGCACGCTGAAGAGCGTTGAGGAGTTCAACGACATCGTGCTGAAGACCACCGACGGCGGGCATCTGCTGCGTCTGAACGATGTGGCCGAGGTAGAGATAGGAGCCCAGAGCTACAGCTTCGTGTCCGACATCAACGGCGCGCCGGGTACGATGATTATGGTCTTCCAGTCGCCGGGTGCCAACGCCACGGAGGTAAACGCCCGCATCACGAAGATGTGTGAGGAGGTGAAGGCGACAATGCCTGCTGGTCTGGAGTTTGTGACCATGCAGACCTCCGACGATTTCTTGTTCGCGGCCATCCACAACGTCGTGGAGACGCTCATCATCGCCATCATCCTCGTGATTCTCGTGGTGTTCTTCTTCCTGCAGAGTTTCAAGGCCACGGTCATCCCGTCTATCTCGATTGTCGTATCGCTGATGGGCACGTTCGCCGTTGTGTCTATTGCAGGCTTCTCGCTCAACATCCTGACGCTGTTCGCCCTCGTGCTGGCCATCGGTACAGTGGTCGATGATGCCATCGTGGTCGTCGAGGCCGTGATGGGTAAGATTGAGGCGGGTATCACCGATGCCCGCGAGGCCACACGCCAGGCTATGGCCGATGTGTCGGTGGCCGTCATCTCGTGTACCTTGGTATTTATGGCGGTGTTTGTTCCCGTCACGTTCATGGGTGGCACGTCGGGCACCTTCTTTACGCAGTTCGGTGTGACGATTGCCTCGGCCGTCGGTCTGTCGTGCGTGTCGGCCATGACGCTCTGTCCGGCTCTCTGCGCTATTATGATGAAGATAAAGGAGTCAGGAGACAGGAGTCAGGAGAGAAAGAGCCTATCATACTATACAAAGAAAGCCTATGACGCGAGCTTCAATGCGATCCTCAAGAAATACTCGAAGTCCGTTCAGAAGTTCATCAAGCGCCCCGCACTGGCATGGGGCCTGCTAGCGCTGGCCGCCGTGCTGCTCGTCTTCTTTATGAAGAACCTGCCGTCGGGTCTCGTGCCGCAGGAAGACCAGGGCGTGTTCATTGCCGAGATTCGTGCACCGGAGGGTTACACGCTGCAGCAGACCAGCGACCTGGTGAAGCAGGTCGAGGAGAAGGTGAAGGAGATTCCTGAGCTGGAGAGCTACGCCGTCAGCTGCGGCTACGGTCTCATCTCCGGCAACGGATCCAGTTTCGCCACCCTTGTCGTTCGCCTGAAGAACTGGGACGACCGTCCGGGTATGAATCACCTCATCGACCTCGTCATCGGTCGTTTCTACTACGCCTGTATGGATATTAAAAATGCGAAGGTGCTGCCATTCCAGCTGCCACAGATTCCGGGCTATGGTACGAGCAACAACGTCAGCCTCATCGTGCAGGATCCGACCGACGGCGACCTGTCTGAGTTCGCCGCACAGACCGACAAGTTCCTGGCCAAGCTGACTGAACGCCCGGAAATCGCTTCGGCCATGTCGACCTACTCCGAACGTTATCCGAAATATAAGGTTGATGTCGATGCCACCCAGTGCGACCGTGCCGGTGTGTCTCCCAAGGCTGTGCTCAGCACCCTTGGCAATTACTGCGGCGGCTCGTACATCGGCAACTTCAACCAGTTCGGTAAGGTCTACCGCATTATGGCCAGTGCCACGCCCGAAAGCCGTCTCGACCCGTCATCGCTGAAGAATATCTTTGTCAAGGTGAAAGGCGGCAAGATGGCCCCGCTCTCCGAGTTCGTCTCGCTGAAGGAGATTGTCGGCCCGTCAAACATCGAGCACTTCAACCTGTTCCAGAGCATCACCACCAGCATCACCACCGCCAGTGGCTATAGCGAGGGTCAGGCGCACCAGGCCATCGAGGAGGTATTCCGCCAGGAGATGCCCAACACCGCGACCTACGAATACAGCGGCATGTCGCGCGAGGTTGAGGAGTCGGCCAACTCCAACACCACCACGCTTATCTACTGCATCTGCGCGGTTCTCATCTACCTGATTCTCGCATCGCTCTATAACTCGTGGTTCACGCCGTTGGCCGTGCTGCTCAGCGTGCCCTTCGGACTGATGGGCGCCTTCATCATGGCCTACCTCTGTTCGCTGTTCAATCTGCCGGGCTCCGACAACAATATCTACCTGCAGACGGGTGTCATCATGTTGATCGGTCTCTTGGCCAAGACAGCCATCCTGATCACCGAGTTCGCCTCTGAGCGCCGTGCCCAGGGCATGAGCATCAGCGATGCAGCCTTCGAGGCCTGCAAGGAGCGCTTGCGCCCGATTCTGATGACGGTCATCACGATGATTGTGGGTATGATTCCGCTCATCATCGAGGGCGGCGCCGGTGCCAACGGTAACCGTGCCCTCGCCATGGGTGTTGTCGGCGGTATGTCTGTCGGCACCATCGCCCTGCTCTTCGTCGTCCCTGCCTTCTTCATCGTGTTCCAGAAACTCCACGAGCGCTTCCAAGGCAAACAGCAAGTAGAAGTAACAACAACTAATGAAGTATGAAAAAGATATTGTTATTCTTCGCCGTAAGTGTCCTGTTCACAGGCTGCGGCCTATACAATAAGTACGAACAGAAGGTGGAGGCACCGGCCGATGCGTTCGGACAGTTGAACGGCAGTGCCGTTGCGGGCTCCGAGTCCCTGGCACAGATGTCCTGGCGCGAGTTCTTCACCGACCCCTTCCTCCAGCAGTTGATCGAACAGGTGCTGGCCAACAACACCGACCTGAACACCGCCCGCATCGCCGTCGAGAAGAGCGAGGCCTCGTTGAAGATGGCCAAGCTGGCCTACCTGCCGTCGCTCTATTTCTCACCCCAGGGCACGCTCGCCAGCTTCGACAAGAGCGCCTTCTCGAAGACCTACTCGCTGCCCCTGCAGCTGTCGATGGACGTCGACGTGTTCGGTTCCATCACCAGTAAGAAGCGCGCCGCAAAAGCCGTGCTCATGCAGGCCCAGCTGAGCGAGGAGGCCACGCGCTCCAATCTCGTCAGCGCCGTCGCCCAGCAGTACTATATGCTTCTGCTGCTCGACCGAAAGCTCGACATCCTCACGCAGACCGACAGCCTCTGGAACGCCTCGCTCGAGACCCAGAAGGCACTCTATGAGAACGGTAAGGCCTACTCCACCGCTGTCAACCAGCTGGAATCGTCCTACCTGAGCGTGAAGACGCAGATTGTCGATACCCATCGTAGCATCCGCGCCACCGAGAACGCCCTTTGCAAACTGCTCGCCATCACGCCGCAGACCATCGCCCGCAGCCACTGGGCCATTGCTGCCGACTACCATACCTCGTCGGCCAACCAGCGTATGTTCGACAACCGGTACCTGCGCCTCGGCGTACCCGCCCAGATGCTCGAGCAGCGTCCCGACATCCGCATGGCCAACGCTGCCATGGAGGAAGCCTTCTACAACACGCAGGCCGCCCGCGCCGCCTTCTTCCCCAGCATCACGCTGACAGCACAGGGCGGTTGGACAAACTCTGCCGGTAGCATGGTCATCGACCCCGCCAAGCTGTTCCTCAATCTCGTCGGCTCGCTCACGCAGCCCATCTTCGCCCGTGGCAAGATCAAGGGCAACTACAAGATCAACCAGCTGACAGAGGAGAACCTGAAGAAGAAATACGTCCAGACAGTCATCGACGCTGGCAACCAGGTGAACGAGGCGATAGCCGACTGCGTGGCCGCCCGTGAGAAGCACGATTACTACCACCGTCAGGTGGAGGTGCTCCACGAGGCATATACCGGCACCCACGAACTGATGGACAACGGTAAGGCCAGCTACCTCGAAGTGCTCACCGCCCAGGAGAACCTCCTCAGCGCCCAGCTCAACGAGGCATCCAATTTGTACAAAGGAGCCCAGGCCATCATCGCCCTCTACGTTGCCCTCGGCGGCGGCACCAAATAAATACGCTATCACTGATAAAACTAAAAAATGACGCGTGAGTCACGCGTCATTTTCGTCATTTTTGCTACTCCGCTTTCTCCAGTTTGAAGAGCTTGTCGCTGGGGCGTACCTTGGCGGGTACGGCGATGGAGACACGGGTGCCCTGAAGGGCGACGGGGACAGGACCGTTGTCGCCGTGGATCTCGTCGGCGGTGACGTAGATGACGCCCGTGGTGGGGCCGGTGATGAGCATCTTGTCGCCCACCTTGAAAGTGTTGGCCTCAACGGTGAATTCCGCCACGCCGAGCTTGGAGAAGTATTTCACGCCCTTGCCGATATAGACCTTGCGCTCGGTGGCGTTGGAACCGTAGTTCTTGTTCCACTCACCCATGAGCTGACCCTGGTAGTAGCCATCCCAGAAACCGCGGTTGAAGACGGTGGCGAGACGCGCATCCCACTCGTCCTTACGTGCTTCGGTAAACGTACCGTCGAGCACGGCCTGGATAGCCTCCTTGTAGCATTTCACCACGGTATAGACATACTCCGGTCCCCGGGCGCGACCCTCAATCTTGAAGACACGGACGCCGGCATGCATCAGACGGTCGATGAAACGGACAGTCTTCAGGTCCTTGGGCGACATGATATACTTGTTGTCGATGGCGAGCTGGTAGCCCGTCTCGTTGTCGGTGGCGGTATAGCTGCGCCGGCACACCTGGATGCACTCGCCGCGATTGGCGGAGCGGTTGGCGGCATGGAGGCTCATATAGCACTTGCCGCTGATGGCCATGCAGAGGGCACCGTGACAGAACATCTCGATGCGGATCTGTTCGCCCGAGGGGCCGCAGATATGGTCGTCGCAGACCTGACGGTAGATCTCAGCCACCTGGTCCATGTTCAGCTCACGGGCCAGCACGACGACATCGGCAAACTGGGCATAGAAGCGCAGGGCCTCGATGTTGGAGATGTTGAGCTGGGTGGAAAGGTGTACCTCCTGCCCCACCTTGCGGCAATACTGCATGACGGCGACGTCGGAGGCGATGACGGCGGAGATGCCTGCCTCACGGGCGGCATCGATAATCTGGTGCATCAGGGGGATGTCCTCGCCGTAGATGATGGTATTGACGGTGAGATAGCTCTTGATGCCGTGCTCGCGGCAGGTGCGGGCAATCTCCTTCAGGTCGTCGATGGTGAACGTAGAGGCAGAGTGCGCCCGCATGTTCAGGCGCTCGATGCCGAAATAGATGCTGTCGGCACCGGCCTGGATGGCGGCAGCCAATGACTCGCGGGACCCCACAGGGGCCATGACCTCGTAAGAGGTGAGAGGGGAGAGGTGAGAAAGGCTACGGGTAGGCGAGCCCTGCTCGGGAATGGAGAGATTAGAAGACATATCCTAAATTGACATAAAAATATGGTGACTTGGTGCGGTTGGTATAGCCTGCCGTCAGACCAAGGGGACCGAACATAGTCTTGTAATAATAAGCCAGCTGACTGCCGATGAGCGTCTTGGTCTTAAAGATGGAACTGAGCTCGTCGGCATGCTGGGCCACAGAGGCGCGCAACAGCACGTAGTGGTTGGTACCCAGTCGCTGCTGTGCCTGCAGACGGGCTGCGAGGATATGGCGCTCGGCATACTCCACATAGCCCAACCCCGCAAAGGGCACCTGCTGCTCGACGTAATGGCCGAAGGTGTCACCGCCGATGACGTTGCCGAAGATATGGGGGAGATTGGGACCGAAGAGCAGACGGCCGTAGAACATGGTCTGGAAGGTGAAGCGCGGACTGAAGGATACGGACTTACGCCAGTGGCCGTTGACATCGGAGAGCCCCACAGAACCCTTCAGCTGGGCCATATCGTCGGTGATATAGGCATAGCCGGCCTGCAGGCGGGCACCACGGGTGGGGAAATACCAGTCGTCTTCGGAGTTGAAGTCGAGCTGGGCACGGTAGCTGAAGTAATGGTCGTTCTCAAACTCCACCTGCCGCGACTGGCTGGACTGGAGCTTGTTGCTGAAGCGGAAGAGGTCCCAGCGGGCACCAATGCGGAAGTCGAAGTGGCGGATGCTGATATTGACAGGCTCGATGCTGACCTGATGCTGGTTGTAGAGCACACTGTATTCGCGGTCGCCCTCCAGATAGACGTCGATGTCGTTGCGCCGGAAGACATAGGAGAGCGACGGACGGGTGAAGTGGAGGGACTTGGGATGAAGGATGAACTCGGCGCCGGCCATCAGACGCTTGCCGAGGCGCAGGGTCAGTTCGGAACTGACGGCTACCGTCTTCTTCAGCGGCAGACTGACATTCGTCTGCAGGGCCACCATCTCCTCGTTGTCGAAACGGAAACCCACATTCACCTGACTGGTCTTGCGACTACCTGCCGTGAGCACCAGCTGATAACCGTCGTCCTGCTCGACAAGCCGCGACGTGGCACTGCGGAAGAACAGGTCCATGCGCATGGAAGTGGTGATCTGCTCTTCCACACGGGGACTGATGCTGTCGAGGCGGTTCAGGCGGAACTTCTCCGTCAGGAACCGTTCGTCGCCGGGCGTCATGTTCTCGAAGGTGACACCCGTGAGGCGTACGTTCTTGGTCAGGACGGCAAGGCTACGGGTATGCGGGTTCTTCTCGGGAGTGAGGCTACGGGTGATGGCAGCCAGGTTACGACGACGGCGGCTCCGCGGCTGGCTGTTGCCGATACGCTCCTTCAGCGCAACAAGCTCGTCCCAGTGCTTCATGGCCTCTTCCTCACCCCAGCGCAGAAGGGTGTCGACAGCCGCCTTGGTGAAGCTGGCGGCACTGTAGCTCTTGGGGTCTACACTGATATGGACATCGGTCATGGCGATATTCTCCTCGAGCTTGTTCTTACAGTTGGCATCCACCAGCTGCAGCACCATGCTCATCGTGCTGCTCAGCTGCTCAGCCGTCTTGTCGGGCTCAGTCACGGTGACACCGATAATGATGTCGGCACCCATCTCACGGGCCACGTCGGCGGGGTAGTTGTTGCGCAGGCCCCCGTCGATGAGCACCTTGTCGCCCAGACGCACCGGGGCAAAGACGGCGGGGATGGCCATCGAGGCACGCATGGCCTGCGGCAGGCGACCAGAATGGAAATCGTATTCGGTATAGGTGACCAGATCGGTGGCCACACAGGCAAACGGGATGGGCAGGCGATTGAAATCGATGGAATCGGTATAGCCGGTACACAGCTTCTGGAGCAGCATGTCGATGTTCTTGCCCTTGATGAAGCCACCGGCGGACTCGAGGGCCTTGCCGAATGTCAGACCGGTGGAGAGCATATAGGTGTTCTGTTTCCTGCGGTCTGCAAGACTCTGACGGCTCAGGTTCTCCTTGTCGGAGATGACGTAGGTCCAGTCCTGGGCACGCACCAGGGAGTCGAGGGTGCTGGCATCATAGCCGATGGCGTAGAGTCCACCCACAAGGCTGCCCATCGAGGTACCGGTGATGATGTCGACAGGGATGCCGGCACGCTCCAGCACCTTCAGTGCACCGATATGGGCCACGCCCTTGGCACCGCCACCACTGAGCACGACGGCCACCCGCTTCCGATTCTGAGCCTGGGAATCATCTTCCACTGCGAAGACAGACAAGACTGTCATCACAGCGACCAAAAAACAAACAATCTTCCTCATATCTCGAAATATCGACTGCAAAGTTACTATATTTTTTCAACACAGAGACACTGAGATACCGAGAAAATAATAAAAAAAACAAAAAACTCTGCATCTCTGTGCCTCTGTGTTTCATTTTTATATATCTTTGCAAGCAAGAAACCTCAAAACGGATGTCAATGAAAAGAATCTACGGTATGATACTGCTGCTCACGACGGCACTGACCTCAGCAGCACAAACCGAAAAACGCGACTCGGTAGAACTGCCTACCCTGCGCGTGGGCTACTCCCGTGGAAACCTGAACACGCAGACCGGTGCTGTGGACCAGGTGACGGAAGCCCGCATGAACAAAGGTCTGATTACCTCATCGCTCGACGCCCTGAGTGGTCAGGCGGCAGGTGTGCGGGTGACCAACGACGGTAATCAGGAGGCGATGGTCTCGGCTGTGCGGGTACGTGGTACAACGTCGCTGACAGGCAACAACAACCCGCTGGTGATCATCGACGGTGTGACGGCAAGCCTCGACATTCTCTCAACCATCTATCCTGCCGACATCGAGAGTTTCACCATCCTGAAAGACGCCTCAGAGACGGCCCAGTACGGCAGCCGTGGCGCTACGGGTGTCATCGAGGTGGCCACGAAGAAGGGAAAGAACCAGAAGTTCCAGATTTCCTACGACGGCAGCGTCGGCTTTGAGAAGGTCTTCAAGCGTACGGAGATGATGAATGCCGACGAATACCGCCGTGCCAGCGAACGCTACGGACGACCGTATATCGACATGGGCTATGACACCGACTTCCGCAAGGCCATCGAGCGCACGGGCTTCGTACAGAACCACCACATCGCCTTCGGCGGTGGTACGGAGACCGCCAACTACCGTGCTTCGGTGGGTATGATGGAACACGAGACCATCATCAAGACCCAAGGCAGCAAGAGCTATATCGCCAAACTTGACATCACGCAGCAGGCCTTCGACAAACGCCTCACCGTGGACCTCGGCATGGTGGGATCACTACAGCGCATCTCGTTCCCGCCCATGAAACAGAGGCTGCTCTATTCGGCCGCCACCTTCAATCCCACCTACCCTGAGGCTAAGAACGCCCTGGGAGAATACGACCAGGTGACGGAGGCCATCTGGATCAGCAACCCCCTGTCGCTGCTGGATATGACACAGGACGAGGACAACGGACACTTCAATGTCCATCTGAAAGGAAAGGTCATCCTCAGCAAGGACCTGACGCTGCGTGTCTTCGGCTCTTACTCTTTCAACAACATTGACGATGCCCACTACTACCCCACCAGCGTATGGAACAGGGGCCAGGCCTACCGGCAGCACGAGAAGGCCGAGGACATGCTGGGCAACATCTCGCTCACCTACATCCTCAACCTCAGCCACTCCACCCTGAACGTGATGGCACTGGCAGAGGCGGAGACCACGAAGAAGACGGGGTACTACATCACCTCGACAGGATTCACCACCGATGCCTTCGGCTACGACAAGCTCTCGGCAGGCGTATCACGGCCCTGGGACGGCACCGACTCCTACTACTCCGACTCGCACATGGAGTCGTTTCTGATGCGCGCCCAGTACACCCTCTTAGACAGATACACC
>Ga0310690_10006087_pt1 | contig 16025 bp, 8 predicted proteins | sample AusTroGonzalo_MG_2_FD_207661 | JGI IMG/M metagenome (GOLD analysis project Ga0310690, IMG submission 207661) | Bovine rumen microbial communities from tropical cattle in Woodstock, Queensland, Australia - Gonzalo_04 (v2) (version 2) | ecosystem: Host-associated > Mammals > Digestive system >... | reverse complement strand
GCTCGTGGGGTTCATGTTCCAACGCCTTTCCGGCCAAGGCGTGGATCTTCAATGGTGGAGTCTTCTATTCAACGGGCGTGAACAACAACGGCGTATCTTGGCGCGCGGACGGCACGACGAACACCAAGACGATCTGCGTCCCGACCGGTGCCGAGTCTCTCGTCGTGAGCAACGGCCTTTCGTGGATCTCGCTCGGCCAACAAAGCGAGACAGACCGTCCGACAAACAGTCTTGCGTTTGCATCGCTTGCCCACGCGGGCGACGGCGTGCTTATCGCACAGACGGATCGCCTCTTCTTCTCGTACGACAGCAACGGCGCCAGCTTGCATGGACGCGTGCGCCTTGTCCTTGGCGGGTTTCACGACTATGCCATCGGCGGCACAGGCATCGCCGTCGCGGTTCACGGCGAGAACCCGTCCAACGTCCTCGAGCCAACTGCGCCCATCGTTCCGTGGATCACGAGTCCTGTCCAGCATGCCCAGAGCCTTTACTTCCCCGGTGCGACTGCGGATGGCGAACTTGTGCTTGCAGGGCCGCTGGGAAGCAAGTCGCTCGACGATGTTGCCGACCCGAAGGAGAATGTGCGGACGTCCGACGCGGATCTTACGATCAGTCGCGACATCACGGTCAATTCGCTGATGCTCTCCGGCAACTACAACAAGAAAAGGGAGCTCGGCGCCGGGAAGACGCTCACGGTTACCTCGGGCGGATTGATCATCGGCACGGGCAGCCGCGGATTCATCGACACGCAGGACGCCTTCGGGGCCAAAACGCAGGGTACGTTGAACTTCCCCAACAAGGCGTACATCTACTCGTGCCGCGTGAGCGATTCCGAGCCAAACGAAATCTGGGCGAACATCGTGTCGCCAGAAGGCGCCGTGTTCTCGTATCCGGGAGACTTGGTCCTCGGCGGCGACCAGACCGGCATCGACGATCACATAGCCGTCAACGGAACAGATCTTCGCCTTGGCAGTCTTGACGGCACGACGGGATGCTCGATTGACGTTCCCGTCCATCTCTACGGGGGTAACTCCGTGCTCCGTGTCATGAAGCCGGACTCTTTCTGCCGGCAGACCCTCTACTTCTGGGACCATGGCACTCGCGGCTCAAAGTTCATTCCCCCGGCAGGGGAGACGGAACGAGTCCAAAAGCTTTACATCGACGGCAAGTCCGCCTTGCGCGGCACCTGGGGCTCGTCGGAGTCCGGTGCCGACAATGTCGACGACGACCATTTCGTCGGCACGGGTCTCGTCAGGGTCCTTAGGGATGACTGTGCCGCTCCACTGGTCATTCGCCTGAAGTGAGACAAGATGCAGAAAGCAGGTGCCGTTTCCGAGCTTGCTGTTTTGTCCGTGGCGACGGCGGCAGCGCTTTTCTGCATGTCTGCCGTCTTGCCTGCTGTCGCAGGAACGGACTGCTAGCCATGCCATTCGCCTCGATTATGGGCTATTTCAGGTAATTCCGAATTGCGACTTGATTTTCGCGGAGGAATTCGGTATTATATCTCCAATTTCACACATAAGGAGTAAAAGATGAAAATTTCTACGTTGATGGTCGTTGTCGCCGTTGCCCTCTCCTTCGCGGTCTCGGGCTGCAAGTATGACAAGTCGCGCTCTGGCGCAAAGGGCGGTGCTGGTCTTGACGCCGCAGGCGGCTCCGACATCTCCACAAGCATCGGCGAAGACCAGGAAGGTCCGCTTGATGGCGCTGGCGTCGGCGAGCGTCCGTTCGAGGAGTACTGCACGCGTTGCACCGACGTTGATTTCGCACCGGTTTATTTCGGTTTTGACTCGACCGTCGTTCCCCAGGGCGAGATCGGCAAGATCGACGAGGTCGCGCAGCACCTCGGTTCGCACGCCGACCGCGTGGTCGTCGTCGAGGGCAACTGCGACGAGCGCGGCTCGAACGAGTACAACATGTCGCTCGGCGAGAACCGTGCGAGCATCATCCGCAACTATCTCGTCCAGAGCGGCGTCGATGCTTCCCGCATCCAGACGCGCAGCTTCGGCGAGGAGAAGCCGGCGGCTGTCGGCAGTGACGAGTCCGCGTGGGCGAAGAACCGCCGCGGCGAGTTCGTGATTTTCCAGAAGTGATTTTCTGCAGATGACGCTGGCGGTCATTTTCGACAGCATCGGCTTCGGCGAGTGGTTTGTGCTGCTCGCCGTCGTTCTTGTTGTCGTCGGCCCGAAGAGGCTCCCGTCGGCGGCCCGTACGTTCGGCCAGTACTATTCAAAGTTCCGCCGTGCCGCCGAGAACTTCAAGCGACAGCTTCTCGACATGGACACGGAGTTCACCAAGGCCGTCCAGGAAGCCGAGAAGGTCCCGGAGAACGCGTTCACCGTCGACTCTGCAAATGCCGAACCTGCGGCGAGTGCCGATGAAGGTGGTTCTGTCCCTGTCGATCCGCCTGCTACGGGCATGCCTCCAGTGGAGGGCGCGTAATGGCAATCGCCTTGCTCAAAGACCCAGACGCCAGGAACGACCCGCCGCGTCCGCTCCTCGAACACTTGCTTGCATTGCGCGACATGCTCGTTTTCGGTGCTGTCGCCTGGGCGATTTGCGCCGTCATCGCGGGATGCTGCACTCCGTGGATACTTGAATGGCTGAAGAGCCCCGCAGGCGAGAGCGAGGAGCTTCTCCAGGGCCTCGACCTCACGACCGGCGTCTCCACGATAATATCGATCGCCGGCTGGGGCGGTACGGCGCTCGCGTTTCCCTTCATAATGTACGCAATCCTCCGCTTTGTCTTCCCGGCGCTTACAAACCGCGAGAAAGTCGTCCTGATGTCGATACTCGTCGCGGGAAGCGGGTTCTTCCTTGTCGGCCTCGGCGTCGCGTATGCAAAGACGCTGCCGATGGTCGTGAGGGCATTTAGGGCGATCAACGAGTGGTGCGGAATCCCGTCGACTATCATCCGTCTCGAGGGCTACATCTCCATCGTTCTCAAGACGATCATCGCGTTCGGCCTTGTCTTCCAGCTGCCGCTCATCATTTTCGTCCTCGGGTGGTTTGGCGTCGTCACCTCGAAGGGCCTGCGGGAAAAGCGCCGCATCGCGATTGTGATGTCGTTTGTCCTTTCGATGTTCCTCACGCCGCCCGACCCGATGAGCCAGATCTTCATGGCCGTTCCTCTTTGCCTCCTTTACGAGCTGTCCGTCTGGATGGTGTGGCTTAAGGAGAAGGGTACTTTCGGAAAATGAAAAGCCGCATTTCCTTCGCGCTCGGCTTTCTCGCGCTGATCGCGGTCGGCGCGGTTGTCCTCGCGCTTCCGTTCTGTCGTGCAGACAACATGCGCGGCGACTTCGTAACGTCTCTCTTCACGGCGTTTTCGGCCGTGTGCGTGACGGGGCTCACCGTTGTCGACGTCGGGCGCGAGTTCTCCGTCGCCGGCCAGGTGGTCCTGATGGTGCTCGTCGAGCTCGGGTGCCTTGGGCTCATGACGTGCGGCACGTTCTTTCTCGTTGCGATAGGGCGGCGCCTCTCGCTCGTCAGCGAGTTCTCGCTTATGAACGCCTATGGGGTAAGGCAGATACAGGGCCTCAGGGGGCTCATCTGCTGGATCGTCGGCTCGATGCTCGTAATAGAGGGCATCTTTACGGTGGCGCTCTACCCGCACTTCGGCAACTGGTACGAGGCGGTGTTCTACTCGATAATGAGCTTCTGCAACGCCGGCTTCGGTCTTGAATCCGACTCGCTTGCGAAGTTCCCTCGCGGCTGGCCCGTCATAGTGATGGGCATCGAGACGATTCTCGGCGGCATCGGCTTTCTTGTCATCTACAACCTCTGCACGTTCAAGTTCCTGCATCGCATCTCCGGCGCGCGCGGCCGCCTTTCGCTCCATACGCGCGTCGTCCTGCGGTTCACGTTCTACCTGCTCGCCCTGACTTTCATCGCGTTCCTCGCAGTCGAGTGGAATCTCTCGCTGAAGGACATGAGCCTCTCCGACAAGGCGGTCGTCGGCTTCTACCAGGCCGTTACGCCGAGGACTTGCGGCTTCTGCGTGATTCCGACCGAATCGCTTCACCCGCTGACGCGCCTCATCTACGAGTGCCTCATGTTCATCGGCGGCGCGCCTGGATCCGCCGCGGCCGGCATGAAGGTGACGACGCTCGCGGTCATCATCTACACGGCGACGGCGATGTGCCGCGGCGAGACGGAGACAGTGATGGACGGAAGGCTGATCCCGACCGAGATCGTGCGCGAGTCCCTTGTGATCCTGATGGCGATAGTCATGTTCGCCGTAGTCGTGACGGGCGCGCTTTTCGTCACTGAGGCTGGGCGCGGCATTTCGTCTGACGCGCTTTTCTTCGAGGCGGTTTCGGCAGTCACTACGACGGGCCTTGCGGTAGGCGACACCACTGCGTCGCTCTCCATCCCCGGCCGCTTTGTCATAATGGTCGCGATGTTCATCGGCCGTCTCGGCGCACTTACGGTCGTCTTGATGATCGGTGACCGCGAGTCGAAGAGGCACGTGCGCTTTCCGTCCGAGGAACTCGTCGTCGGCTGATCCACATGAGATCGCTAACTGTAATATGGCTGCACGCTTCGCGCGAAGACGACGCGAGGCACCTTCCTGTCGTGGAGCACGGGATGTCCGACGCGTTCCGCGACTTCTGCGCCGAGGCGTTCAACGTCCGCATGCCCCTCGAGTACCCGCCGCTCAAGCTTACGACGGTTTCGTCGGCCGACGCGCTTCCCGATGCGCTGTTCATCGACGGCGATCCGTCGAGGGGAATGACCGAAGGTGGCGACGACATCTGCCTGTTCATGGTCGACGACGCACTGTATTCAGGGTCCGTTCGCGGCGTCTTGCTGAAGGACTGGCTTAAGACGTATCTGCCTGCGATCCCTAAGGTCGTTGTGACCTATCCCGGTAACGCGCCTGTTGTCGTGCCGCAGAGACGGTGGTCGAAGAAGGGCGCCGAGGTGCTTGCAAACCCTGCCGTCCACCACGAGCGCATCGTCCATCTCTTCAAGTCGTTCTGGCTACCGCGCTTCTGGAGCGCGATGCGCCAGTATGTGCAGGTCAAGGCGGGCACCAACTGGCACACCCCCGGGCACAACGGCGGCAACGCCTTCTCGGCCTCGCCGTTCCTGCGCGGCCTCCACGAGGCGTTCGGTTCGATGATCTTCAGGTCTGACCTTTCGGTGTCGGTTGAGTCTCTTGGCGATCTCTCGAGCCCCGAGGTGCAGACGCCGCTTTCCGAGGCGCAGAAGATGTCGTCCGAAATCTTCGGGAGCGCGCTTAGCCGGTATGTGACGAACGGCACTTCGACCTCCAACAAGGCGATGCTGATGACGCTTCTCAAGCCGGGTGAGGTAGTGCTCGTCGACCGCAATTGCCACAAGTCGGTCCATCACGCGATCGTCACTTCGGGCGCCGTGCCGCACTACCTGCCGTCGCGCTGGAACGCGCGCCTCGGCGTGTGGGGCCCCGTGTCGCTCGCGGACATAGAGGCCGAGCTCGAGAAGACGGCGACAATGCCCGAGCGTCGCGTGCCGGATGCGTCGAGCCCAATTTCTTCTCGGCCGCGGCTGCTGATACTCACCACGTGCACCTACGAGGGAGTCCTGTATCCCGTCTGGGAAGTCGCGCGGCTCTGCGAAAGGGCGGGTGTGCTTTTCTATGCGGACGAAGCGTGGGCCGCATACATGGGCTTCCATCCGTTCTACACGCACACCGACCCTGTCACCGGCCTCGCGATGCGCTACAACGCGGTCAACGAGCGGGCGGGCGCGCACTTTGCCGTGCAGTCGACCCATAAGACGATGGCGTCTTTTTCCCAGGCGTCAATGATCCACGTCTCGACGCGCTTCAAGCAGCTGCTTGAAGAGGACGCGTCGCCGCAGTTCCGCTGGCTTAGGCGGCGCTTCGCGCTGAACGGCCACGGCTCTTTCGAGAAGTTCACCCACGACCTGCACGAGTTCCTTCGCTACTGGCACTCGACGTCTCCGCACTATCCGTTCCTCGCGACCCTTGACGTGGCGGGCGTGCAGATGCGCCTCGAGGGAATGAAGCTCATCGACGAGCGCCTGAAGTGGGCGGCGGAATTCCGCGCGCGCGTCGCCGCCGAATGCGGTCTTCCAGAGGAGGAGTGTTTCGCTGACCTCGCGGACATCGCGGGCAGCGACCAGGACTGGAGCGGAGCGGGGTTCCTCAAGGATCCGCTCAAGATCGTCCTTATGCTCCGCAGCCCCGCTGCGTGCGCGGCTTTTCGCAAGGCGCTTCTCAAGTCGCACATCCAGTGGGAGAAGGCGACTGCGACGACGATTCTCTTCCTCGTGACAGTCGGCACGGCAGAGGAGCATTTCGAAGACCTCTTCCGCGTCTGCCGCCTCAACCGCGAACTGATCGGATGCCCCGCGCAAGCTCCCGACGACGGCGGAGTTGGCGGCGCGGTAGCGGGGCAGCCTGTCGTCCTGCCAAGGGACGCGGCGCTTTGCGACGGCGAGTTCGTGACGCTCGAGGCGTCCGTCGGTCGCATAGCCTCGCAGTTCCTTGTGCCGTATCCGCCGGGAATCCCCGTTTTCGTCCCCGGCCTCAGGATAACTGAGGCGATGGTCTCGCTTGTGAAGGGCGTGATCGAGACCGAAGGCGTTGCGGCGGTGCACGGTCTTTTCTGCAGGGGCGGCCACGCCCCGTACTATGTTGAGGTGCTGAACCGCGACGAGGGAAAGCGTCTCGAGTGCGGCATCGCACCTTCTGCAGAAGCATAAAGTCTACGGCAAGTGCCACCTCCTAGTCTCGTCCGACCTCTATCGCTCGACGAAGAAGACGGGCGCGACGCCGTCAGCTGCCGCCAGTTTCGAGCGCCGTCTATGTTTTTGACGGTCCGAATTGAAGACGTTTGGCTTCTGATGCTCGACCCTGTGGCTGCGAAGCATGTATTGGCCGCAGGGCAGGGCGAGACAGAAGCAGGTTCTTTTTGATATACTAATTTCATGAATATCAAAAAGGGGTTTGGTTGTTTCGCCGCCGCTGCAATGGCTTTGGCATCTTTTGCCGCCACCTTCAAGGACAGCTACATCTGGATAGACAAGAACCCGGCCCCGACCAAGGTCGGAGATGATGTGGTTTTGACAGTCCACTACCACCTCGAGCCTACCGACACCTGGGGGTCGAAGCCGACGAAGCTTTCCGTAACGCCCCTCGGCCCGTGGATCGACAATCCCGACGGCGTGATCAACAAGAGTCGCCACCACGTGTCGTATGGTGGCCAGATGTTCACGAAGGAGCAGCCCGTGGAGCCGGGCGACGGCGTAGCGGAATTTCGCTTCAAGCTTGGCACCGCGTACCGATACAACTCATGCTTCTTTCTCTGCAAGTTCAAGCAGCCCGATGGCAAAGACTGGCCGTGGGACTTCCGGGGCGGCAGCCTTGTCGTCGTGCCGAAGAACGAGTACTTCCGCATGTGCCCGATGTCGCGTGGCGGCTGCTTCTACTACGGCGAGACGCCTACGGTCGCGCTTGCATGGGGCGAGAAGGGCGTTGGCGGCAAGAGGAAGGGCAAAGCCGTCGTTAAGGACTGCGAGAACTGCGTCGTCCTCGAGAAGGACGTAGAATTAAATCCTGCCAGCCGCGAGCAGAAGCTTTCGTTCCCGGGCTTTACGCGCCACGGCGTCTTCTCGCTTGTCGTCACTGCCCCCGGGCTTGGCAAGGACGGTGCCGATGTCAGCGACTTCTGCTACTTTGCGACGATTCCGAAGTTCGAGCGCATCAAGGGCCGTCTTACGCCGTTCGGCGTCACGAACGTCGGAGATCCAGACCTCAGCGCGCTGGCATACGACCTTGGCTTCTCGCTCTGCCGCCACTTCGTCTCGTGGAAGGGCATACGCCCCGCGCGCGAAAGGTGGCTGCTCAACTCCCTTGACAACGCCATCGCCAACAACAATGCGGCAGGGCTCAGGCCCTGGTTGCAGCTTCACGGGCCGCCTTCGTGGACGCTTCCCCCGGGCCTCCACCGTACAGGCGATTTCGAGCCCGCGCCGTTCAACCTCGACGACTGGAAGGATACTCTGCTTACGCTTGCGCGCCGCTATAGGGGCAAGCTCTACGGTTTCGAGTTCCTCAACGAGATCGTCCCTGGCAATTCCTGCAAAGATCCCGTAGCGACCTACGTCGACATCTGCCGCACTGGATACGAGGCCCTCAAGAAGGAGGACCCGAACCTCGTGTGCCAGCTCGCCGGCGGACTGTGGCCCCACAACTTCCGCATCAACTGCCTCAACGCCGGCGTCGGAAAGTACGTCGACGTGCTTCCCGTGCACTATTCAACCTTCGAGGGTGTGCGCGAGGCGCAGAACGACCTTGCCGTCCGCGGGATCGACAAGGTCGTCGTAGCTGACAACGAGACGGCCAAGGGCCATACCATCTGGAACTACCCGCCGGACATGGCGTTCTCCAATTCGCTCATCCAGTGCTCGCACGTGATGAAGCACTGGCCCGACGAGCTCGTTGCCGGCGCTAAGTTCATCACCTACTTCGGTGGTGGCGGCGATGCGTGCGGAAACTGGAGCTACATGCTCGACCTCACCTCGCCCCGTCCCGTTGTCGCCACGCTTGCTGTGGTCCAGGGCCGTCTTGCGTACGCGAAGCCCGTCGGCAAGTTCTACATCGGCGAATCCGTGGCGCACCTCTTCGAGAAGGACGGCAAGGCGATTCTCTTCCTTGCGACGTCGGGCAAGAAGGATGTCGATGTCGCTGTTCCGGCGAAGGGCGCAGTCTCGGTTGTCAACTACCAGGGCGACGCAATCAAGGTCCCGAACGCCGTCGTCAAGACGGGCGACATGCCGGTCATAGTCGAAGGCGGCGATCTCGACCAGCTCAAGATGCACGCAGTGCTGACTGTGGGCACCGCGATTTCGCCAAGTCCAAAGCCGCAGGTTGTGGCGGACAAGGCGAGCTCCGTCAAGATCCCGGTGACAGTGTTCAATCCCTATCCGCAGCGCACGGCTTTCACCGTGAAGTGCGAAAGCAGGCTCGTGACAGCCGAGCCTCTCGTAATCGAGCTCGATCCAGGCGCGACGAAGAAGGCCGAACTTGTGTTCACCTTCAAGCTCGGCGCAACGTTCGGATCGAGCGTCAACCTCGAATGCACCGTGCATGCCGACGGCCGCAAGGACGTCGCGAAGCCGTTCAATCTCTGCCTTACCGACGAGTCTTCGCTCGGCAACCTCGCCAGGAACGGTGGCTTTGACGGCAATGGAGCTCCCTGGAAGGGACATGGCAAGATCGTAGACGCGCCAGTTCCCGGCGCGCCCGCGAACAAGGCGCTGGCGATAGCGGGCGCCGGCAAGGGCTATCGTCGCCAATTTCAGATGACCGATCTGCCCGTTCCCGGCGGCAAGTACCTCTATTCGGCTTGGGTAAGAGGCGAAGGAATGGGCGGTGGTTCCAATCTCGACGAGTACGATGCGAACGGCAAGCACCTGAAGAACCACATGATGCTGCACGTCTTCTCCGTCGGCGGAAGCGGGACGAAGGGCTGGACTTACCTTTCCAAGACCGTGACCATTACAGAGAACACCGCGAAGCTCGGAATGGCGCCGGTTGCCTCGGGCAAGGAAGGCGCGCGCATTCTCTACGACAACGTCCAGCTCTCGCTCTACAAAGGCGCGGACTATGTCGCGTTCGCCTCTTCCGACGGCGCCAAGTCCTCGCCCATCCCGCTTCTCTGCGACAACCAGATATACGGCGAGAACGGCTATGCGTGGACAGAGAAGAACCTCGCGGGCGTCGCGCGGTTCACGTGGGACAAGGGCGCGCTTGTGTTCGAGGCGACAGTCGAAGACGACGCGCTTGATCCGAAGCCGGTCGTTTCAGAAAGCGGCGAGGAGACGCTCAAGGGCGACTCCATCGCGCTTTGCCTTTTCCCGCGCATCGGGCCAGACGGCAGGCCGGAGAACGATCAGATGCGCTGGTATCTCTCGAAGGCGAGCCCTGGCGGCGGTTCCGGCGCAACGACGGTCTACCGTCCCAAGGCGTATTCAATGGGCACGAAGACGGGCCAGCTCTGCAAGGACTCGTCCGTCTACCAGATCGACATGAAGCGCACGGGAACAACGACCACGTATCGCTTTAGGATCCCGTGGTCCGAGATTCCGGGCTTCACTCCGGCGAAGGGCGTCTCCTTCGGCTGCAACATCGTCCTCGGAGATTCCGATGGCGGCGCGGCCTTCGGCAAGATGGTCTGGGGCGGCGGCTTCAAGGACGATTCCTCCGACTGCGGCCTGGTCACTCTCGTGCCATGAGATATAGACGTCTCCTTTTTTTGGTATACTATTCGACGTGAAGAATAATGATGACATAATGTTTCCGACGCCTGGCAAGACGCCGAAGGAAGACACCGCGGCTGTGATGAAGTTCTACAAGCTGCCAAAGGCGTTTCCCCCGGCCGTTCTCGCCGAGGCGAAGCGCATTTCGTCGCGGCCACTTTCCGATGCGGAGATAAAACGCTCCGGACGGCTCGACTTGAGGCGCAAGTTCATATTTACCTGCGACCCGCAGTCTGCGCGCGACTACGACGACGCGCTTTCCCTCGAAACCGACCGCAAGGGCAACCGCGTTCTTGGCGTCCACATCGCGGACGTCTCGCACTACGTGAAGCCGGGGAGCGCGATCGACCGCGAGGCATATCGCCGCTCCACGAGCGTATATCTCTGCGACAGGGTCGTGCCGATGCTCCCCGAGGAGCTCTGCAACGGCGTCTGCTCGCTTGTCCCCGACGAAGACCGTCTGGCGTTTTCCGTGTTCCTCACGTTCGACAAGAACGGCGAGGTCGTAAAGCGCTCGTTCTCGAAGTCGGTAATCCGCTCGAAGGCGCGCTTCACCTACGAGCAGGTGATGGCCGTCATCCGCGGCAAATCCGACGCGAGGATCGCCTCGCGCGAGGCAAAGACGATACGCGCGATTTCCGCGCTCGCCCAGCAGATCCGCGCAAAGCGGTTTGCGGCGGGTGCGCTTGACATCGAAATCCCCGAGGCCGAGGTTATCCTCGACTCGAATGGCGAAATGACGGGGCTCGTTACGCGACCCTACGACGAATCGCACCAGATGATCGAGGAGTGCATGGTCGCCGCAAACGAGGCGGTGGCGAAGGAGCTCTGGACGAAGGGGATCAGGATTCTCGCCCGTCTCCACGAGCCGCCGGACGACGAAAAGCTCGACATGCTCCGCGCCGAGCTGAAGGGCCTCGGCATAAAGGCAGGGAACATCTCGAATCCCCATGTCTTCGCGCAGCTGCTCCAGACGATCAAGCGCAGCCCCCTCTACCCCACGCTTGCGATGATGGTCCTGCGCTCGATGAAGCGCGCGGTCTACGATGCGTCGGCAATCGGCCACTTCGGGCTTGCGAAGCGCTATTACGCTCACTTCACCTCGCCGATACGCCGTTATCCCGACTTGACGCTCCACCGCCAGCTCGCCGACTATCTCGCCGGCGGTTCCGCCAAGCGCCCGCCTAAGCTTCTCGCCACTTGGGCGAAGCACACGTCCGAGCGCGAGGAGATTGCGGCCGAGGCCGAGCGCGGGCTTCTCGAGATAAAGAAGTACCGGCTTCTTGAAGACCAGCTTCAGACGCGCCAGGTGCTCGACTACGACGCGGTCGTCTCGAAATGCACGCCGTTCGGGTGCTTCGTCGAGATTCCCGAGCTCGCAGTTTCGGGGCTTGTCCACGTCAGTCTCCTGTCGCGGCGGTTCGTCAAGTACAACGAACACGACCAGTCGCTCTCCGCGCCGGGCGGCGGCAGCTGGAGGGCGGGTTCGCGACTCAAGGTGCATGTCGCCAAGGTTGATTTCAAGCAAAGGAGGGTGGATTTTACGCCATGTTCGCGCTGATACTTCCATTGATGCTTTCGACGTGCGATCTTGGTACGCACTTCTCGAAGCCCGATTCCTGGACCGAGTCGGCCGTAGACTTCGCCGTAGAGTTCCAGAAGGACGGCTTTGGCTTTGCGAGCCAGAAGCGCGACATCGTGAACTGCATGAAGCGCGGCGCCTGCACTTGGCACGGGCTCGAAGTGTGGGAGGCGCGAATCTACTACGGCGCCAACGGCGCAACGCGTGTCGAGATGTCGCTCTACAACCGTGGCGACGACAAGGGCTCGGATGGTCTCGATTCGGAGGGGCTCAAGAAGCTTCTCGACGACATCGCCGCGAAAGCGCAGCCTGGCGGGAAGATCGGGTCGAACCCCGAGAAGAAGAAACTAAAGACGGGCGGCTACCAGTTCTCTAAGAAATGGAACAAGGGCGACTGCGACATTGATCTCGTCTGGGGCGTAGACGGCGTGAAGGAAAAGGACCTGACAGCGGACTACGTTCGCGTCACGATGCATCCGAAAGGCGGCGCGAAGGTAAAGGCGTCCGCGAAATCAGGCGGAATCGTCTCGAAGACAAAGGCCAAGGCGCACGTGAAGAAGAACGAGGACGGCGACGTCTGGATAGATGGCGTGCCGATGGTCGACCAGGGGCAGAAGGGCTACTGCGCGGCGGCGACGAGCGAACGCGTACTCAGGTACTACGGCTTCACCATCGACGAGCACGAGATCGCCCAGGCCGCGGGCACGACGGCGCGCGGCGGCACTTCCATCGCGGAAATGAAGGAGGCGGTAAAGGCGGTCGGCTCGAAGTGCCGGCTCGGCTACCAGGAAATCGTGACGATGACCGGTTCCTTCCAGGACATAGAAAAGGACATAGAGCTGTACAACAAGACGGCGAAGACCGAGGGCGAAAGCGAGATATCCCTCAAGAGCTTCATGCGCGGCAATACGGTCAACGTCGGCGAGATAATCGCGGCGATGAAGCCGAAGGTCGTGAAGAAGATGCGGATGAAGGACTTCCGCTACAAGAAATTCATGACCGGCGTAAAGACGCAGGTCGACCAGGGGATTCCCGTCTTCTGGGGCGTCACGCTCGGCATGTTCCCGGAACCCGGTCTTCCGCAGGCCGCCGGCGGGCACATGCGCCTGATAATAGGCTATGTCGAGCGCAAGGACCAAAAGACGAAGAAGACCGAGATAAAGGAAATCCTCTACACCGACTCCTGGGGAGCCGGGCACGAACTAAAGCGCATGCCCGCAGACTGGGCTTTCGCAATCACACATGATGCATTCTTCCTGAAACCGCTCTAATGAAATCCACGGCAATCCTCCTTTCCACACTCTCGATCGCCGCAGTGGCGGCGGCGCAGATTCCAGCGCAGGAACCGGCTCCTTCTGGGCGCGACTGGTCCGAGATATACCTTGCTGAATCGCCGTCTGTCTCGCCTGACGGTTCGTTTTTCGTGTTCGCGTGGTGCGGGCGCGTCTGGCGTGCGCCGACTTCCGGCGGCGCGGCGATTCCGCTCGGCGACGGAGTTGGTTCCGACAGGTCGCCGGTCTTGTCGCCCGACGGGAAAAAGGTTGCGTTCCTCTCGAGCAGGGCCGGGGCCGACATGCCGTTCGAGCTTTCGCTTTCCGCAGACGGACTTTCTGCAGGCGGCTTTCGACAGCTTTCGTTCCACACCCAGGGCTGCGTTCCGTGCGCATACTCGTCGGACGGCTCCAGCCTGCTTGTCACCGCGTTCCGCGACAATTCGTCCGAGAGCGTGACGAGCGTGCGCAATTCGCGCCGCGCCATTCTCGTTCCCCTCGCCGCCCGTGGCGCCGAGATAACGCTCTTCGATGCGCCTGCATGCGCTCCTTCGCTTTCGCCAGACGGGCGCAAGGTGCTTTTCGTCGACAAATGCGAAGGCGGGATTCGCGATTTGCGCAAGCGTCGCCCTGGCTCGTCCTCGTCGTTCTCCGGCGAGATATGGCTCTACGACCGTGACAGCGGCAAATTCTCGGCCATGGTGACAGGTCGTGACGGCGCGTATGATCCGATATGGGCTCCCGACGGCAAGTCGTTTTACTACCTCTCCGGCGCAGGCGGAATCAGGAATGTCCGCCGCCGCGACTTGAAGTCCGGCGAGGATCGTGCGATCACCGCGTTTTCTGACGACCATGTGCGCACACCTTCGCTTTCGCGCGACGGCCGCACGATGGTTTTCTGCAAGGGTCTCGATTTCTGGCGGCTTGACCCGACGGCCAAGAAGCCGGTGGCGACGCGCATTGCCGTAAGGCCTGCCGGCTTCGACCCGGCGTCGCCGCGGACGGTGTGCCACAGGTATTCCAATGCAGACAACAACTACGGGCTTGGCAACTACGCGTTCCTGTCGGACGGCAAGGGCGTTGCGTTCACTGCAGGCGGCGACGTGTGGACGATGGAGCTTTCCGACGAGGAGAAGAACAGGCGCCCCGTACTGATACACGGCTCGTCGCGGACGCATGAGCGCGACTGCGCGTTCTCGCCCGACGGCGAGACGCTCTACTACCTCTCTGACCATGGCGACGGCGCTGACGTGTGGCGTGCCAGGCGCGCCGACCCTTCCCTCGCATGGTGGAAGAACGTGTCGTTCGTCCGCGAACGGATTGTCAGCGGCGATGTCTGCCGCAGGAGCCTTTCCGTTTCGCCCGACGGCGCTTCTCTCGCGTGGGCCGATCTTGCGGGACGGCTTTCGTTTGCCGACACGAACGGCGTAGTACGCCATGTCGCGCCGCTGCACTCGTCCGACTGCCACAGCTACGTGTGGTCGCCCGACGGCCGCTATGTCGCAGCGACGCTTCGCGACGGCTACGGCAACTGCGATGTCTGGATAATCCCGACTTGGGCGAAGGGCGAAGACGGCTCTCCGTCGCCCGCGCCGTACAACGTCTCGCGCAACTACGACTGGGATGGCGATCCAACGTGGTCGCCCGACGGTCGCGTCCTCGCGTTTTCCGGAAAGCGCGCGGCAAGCGGACGAGACCCGCGCATATTCTACGTCTATCTCGATCCGGAGGACGAGGCATACGAGAAGGCGGAGCTCGGCGTCAGGGAAGGGCCGTACAGCGTCGTCTTTGACGGGCTTTTCGAGCGCGTGAGGAAATTGGGCATGAGAGGCGAGGATCCTCTCTTCGCGCCGGACGGTCGCACCCTCGCGTGGAACTGGAACGGGAAGACATGGAAGGCCAAGATCACCGACGACAAGGACAAGGAGATGTTCGGCAAGTCGATTCTCCTTAAGTCGTGGACGAAGGGCGTGGGCGACAAGAAGGACGAGGAGACGATACTCGGCATTCTTGACGGCTTGCCGGCGCGCGGCGACAAGTCGTTTGGCTTCACCGTCTACCAGACGATTGACGTCGCAGACTGGCAGGAACTCGCCTTCCTGATTGCGTGGGCGGATATGCGAGACGGGTTCTGCGATCCAGCGACCCACGGAACGGACTGGCAGGCGGTCAGGGAGAAATACATTCTCGCCGCCCGCAATGCGCCGGCGTGGAGCATCTTTGCCCACGTCATGGAGATGATGTACGGCGAGGTGGACGGCTCGCACTTTGGCTTCTGGGCTAACAACGCGACGCGGTCGCGCTGGATTCCCGTTGCGAGTTCAAGCGACTGGAAACCGATCACCTCTCATCTCGGCGCCCGCTTCGATCCCGCCTGGAAGGGTGAGGGATGGCGCGTCAAGGACGTTATACGCGATTCGCCTGCCGACCGCGGTAAGGAGGGGCTCTTGGCGGGCGACATTGTCCTTTCTGTAGACGGCAAGGAAGTGTCTCCTGGGATGGACTACGCCGAGGCGATGACAGTTCCCCTGCCGCACAAGTTCACGCTTTCGGTCAAACGCGAGGGCGAGACGAATTCTCTTGTGCGTGAAGTCGAGGGGGTGAACTTCTCGAAGGCGCGTCAGCTACTTCGCGCGGCAGAGGTCGTCGAGATACGCAAGCACGTGCGCGAGAAGGGCAACTTCGGCTACCTCGCCATAGACGCGATGCGCGACGACACGGCGGACGCGTTCACCGACGCGGTGTTCGCGGAATGCTTCGGCAAGGACGGCGTGATCATAGATGTGCGCTTCAACACCGGCGGTCACACGGCAGATCGGCTAATCGACATACTCTGCGGCCGTCGCCATGTCCGCACGCTCTACCGCGGCGTCGAGGACGAGGGCTACATCATCTCG
>Ga0310690_10006086_pt1 | contig 16025 bp, 13 predicted proteins | sample AusTroGonzalo_MG_2_FD_207661 | JGI IMG/M metagenome (GOLD analysis project Ga0310690, IMG submission 207661) | Bovine rumen microbial communities from tropical cattle in Woodstock, Queensland, Australia - Gonzalo_04 (v2) (version 2) | ecosystem: Host-associated > Mammals > Digestive system >... | reverse complement strand
CCAGCAAAAGAAGATGAAGCAAGAAGCATCGCCGCTAGAGCGGACTTCCAAATGGCTTTTTTTAAGTTTCCATTCATAATAGGTACAATTCTCCAAATTCGGATCATCTACAATATAGCTTGTTTTTTGAGAATTTCGAAATGACTCTTTGCAAAAAAGGCTTTGCAAAACGAGGTGTATCAACGGAATACCACTTCCCAAGCCGTTTAAACACTGGACTCAAGCGTAAACAGATTATTTTTGCGGCAAAGCGTTTCAATTTGTTTACAAACTAAAGTAAATGACCATCGTCACAGTGGACTCAAGCGTAAACACACAATTCTATTACGTAATTTTTTATTTTTGCTTTTTTATATAGATTTTGAGAACAGGTATTTTGTGTACAAGACACTTTTGGGGGTCACCATGATTAAACAACTTCTTCCGGCATTGGCTTTCGGCTGTGTGTTCTGGGCTTGCGAACAGTCCACGGCGCCGCAGAAAGCTTCCAACAACAAGACTACAGTAACCGCGGTAGACTATAGCTTGGGCAGAGCCATGAACCAGAGACTTGGTCGTGGCATCAACCTCGGCAACTCCTGGGATTCTGACGGTTACGACGATAGCGGCTGGAGCAACCCCATCCGTGATCAGGATTTTGCTATCATCAAGGCCGCAGGGTTCAACTCCGTGCGTATCCCGGTCCGTTGGCAGAATTACTCTGACTATACCACCCACACGGTGGACCCGGAACGTCTTAAGGGCGTCATGGAAGACATCCAGCTCGCTCTCGCCAACAACCTTGCCGTTGTCGTGAACTTCCACCACTATACGCAACTGAATTGCGCCGGTGGCGGCGGAACCGACGAATACGGTGAAAAGTGCGAATATAACGAAGCGAAGTTCGCTAGCGAAAAGGCTCATTTCCTTGGCATGTGGGCCCAAGTGGCAACCGCAATGAACGCCTTCCCGGACAGCCTGGTCGTTCTTGAAATCCTGAACGAACCCACGATTCCGTCGGCAACGGTTGTGGACCACCTGATGAACGAAGCCTACACCGTCATCCGCGCAGCAGCCCCCGGAAAGACGATCATGTTCGAATCGTACCATGCGGCAAAATTTGCGGACCTCAGCATTCTCCACTTGCCTAAAGATGGCAACATCATCTTTAGCGGCCACTACTATGAACCTTATGGATACACGCACCAGGGACATGGCTACAACTGCATTGGCGACAATGCCAAGGGTAGCAATGCCAAGAGCGACATGGCATCTTACGTCGGCCTAGCCTACCAGCTCTACCCCGACGTAGACGGATTCCATGAAATTCCGTTGAACATGGGTGAATTCGGCGTTTCCGGTGGCGACCCGGCCTACTGCAATGGCCAAGCACCCAGCAACGAAGGCAAGGCAGAATGGGCAAAACTCGCCGTTGAGGCAGCAACCTCGCACGGAATGTCATTCCATTACTGGGGATTTGCCAAAACGGGCGGATTCGACGCCTACAACATCGATAAAGACGTGTGGTACCCGGGATTCCCCGACGCTCTTTTTTAAAATAAAGGGCCAAGCCCGTCCGAGAATGTTACGGGCGGACAAGCGTCCCCGACCAGTGTTCATCGAAAAAGGCTTGGAACAGAGGTTCCGGGCCTTTTTTCAATTCTTCGATGACTTCGGCAATCGGGCGGTGGCTGCGGTAAAGTTCGCGGAAGGCACGTTCAAAAAAAGCTATACGTTCCGGCGGGAATTCGCTTGCATGGAGGCGGAGCGCATGAAGGTTGAGGCTAGCAAAACGGAGCGGGTTTCCGAATGCGCGGCTGCACGGAGGAACATCGTAATCGACCTTGAGGGTCCCCCCGACAAAGGCATAGGCGCCCACCTGGTTACGTTGCTGCACGGCTGTCGTGCCGCCAATCGTTGCAAACTGGCCAATACGCACATGGCCACCGAGCTGGCAACCGTTCGCAATGACGGCGCCCTCGCCGATTTGACTATCGTGCCCCACATGGGCATAGGCCATGATCAAGACGCGGTTAAAAAGACGTGTACAACCGCCACCCTGCACGGTGCCGCGATTGAGCGTCGTGTATTCGCGAATGATGCAATTTTCGCCAATTTCAAGGCGGGTAGGTTCACCGGCATACTTGAGGTCCTGTGGAGGCGCCCCGAGAATCGCACCGTCATAAACGTGCGTATTTGCCCCGACTTTCACGTTGCTGTAAACACGTACGCGGGACTCCAGCACTACATTTTCGCCAATTTCAGCCCCCTCGTCAATAACGCACCAAGGACCGATAATGGCTGACTCGTGAATTTTTGCAGAAGAATGAACGTAGGCGGATGGGTGGATCATGGATTTGATGCGCCTAAGGCGCAGTTACTAGTTATTAGTTACTAGAAATTTAGTTTTTAGACGAGAGACGTGAGACGAGAGACGAGAGATTAAGGCTTTTTTGAAGAGCGAAAAACTTCAAAACCTCTTTCGTCTCTCGTCTGTAGGACCGTAGGTCCGTTCTTTCGTCTATTTTTCTACATTTCAGTTTATGGGCGATTACATTATCGCAGGTCTTACCGCACTTTACGCATCCCTGTTCCTATTCTTCATCATAGGACTGTTAAAGACGCATCGCTATAAAGGCAAAAAAGCGACCCCGAGCGTCTCGGTCGTCGTGCCGATGCGTAATGAAGAGGAATTTGCGGAACGCACGCTCGAAGCGCTCGCCGAACAGGATTACGTCGGCGAATGGGAAGTCATTTGCGTCGACGACCGTTCTACGGACCGCACGCTCGAAATTCTTGAAAAGTTTGCAGCGACGCACCCGCGATTCCGCGTCTTGAGCCTCCCGCAAGATTTACCGCAAATCACAAGTCCCAAAAAGCGCGCCCTCGAAAGCGCTTTTAAGATTGCGAAAAACGAAGTGCTTTTGACGATGGACGCCGACTGCATCCCGCGCAAGAGTTGGATTACCGCGATGGCGGGCCGATTCGTCGACGGCATTTGCATTGTGCAAGGCCCGAAGCAGAACAACGGTACACGTTCCATGCCGCACCTCTACCAGAAACTCGAAACACTCGGCTACACCGCGATGGAAGCCGCAGGCTTTAGCTGGGGACGCCCGATTGTCGCAAGCGCCGCTTGCCTTGCATACAAGAAGGACCTGTTCTTTAAAGTGGGCGGATTCGGCGACCTCGTGAACCTTTCGAGCGGCGACGACGACATGCTCATCCACAAGATGATGAAGATCCCGGGAACAAAGGTCTGCTACAACCTCGACAAGGATGCAGTCATCGAAACGGCTCCAGTGCATACGTGGAAGCAGCTCTTTAACCAGCGCGCCCGCTGGAGCAGTAACGGGACCAATTACGAAAGCAAGGCGTACATCCTTTTGCTCACGCTCATTTACACGTACTACATCTGGATGTTCGTGAGTCCATGGTGCGCCATCTTTTTGGATTTTCCGTGGCAGTGGTGCGTGTTCAGCATTTTGCCGAAGTTCATCGTGGACTTCGTGTTCCTCTCGATCGCTTCTTGGAAGTTGCATTCCAAGCGCCGCATGTTTGCGTTCTTGCCGGTCGAACTGATACAGATTCCGATGATTGTGTTCTGCGTGCCCGCAGGGATCACGGGACTGTTTAGATGGAAGTAAGGTGATCCCGGCACTAGGCCGGGATGACATTTAAGAGCGGGAAACGACGTCTTTCGCCCAAGCGATGGCGTCAGCGGTACAGGCAATTTTGCCGTCCAGCTGGAGTTCAAAACTCTTCTTGATGGTCTCGCCCATCTGCTTACCCGGCTTAACGCCCATGTCCATCAACATCTTGCCCGTGAGATACGGCTGAGGCGCACATTCCAGCAAATCGAGGTTCGCAGCAGCCTGCCACAAATTCTCGGGAAAGTTCGTGTCGCCAGCCGAAGCATAGAACTCACGCGGCGTACACTTCACCAAGAGGCACAACAGCTTTAAGCCGTCCAGCTTTACCGCGAGTCGACGGAGTGCCGGGGCATCGTTCACAATCGCAAACTTCAGTTCGCTATACGCCTGCACGAGCTGCGGGACGATTTTCAACAAATGCGTTTCGTTGGTAATGCGTTCCAGGAACTTGAGCGACGTCTCGGGATTTCCGCTGAGGAATGCCGCAAACGCAAATTCCATCGCCTGCGCATCGGAAAGCTGCTTGCCTTCGGATTCAAGCGTCCGACGGACCGTTTCCATGTTGTCGAGCATTTCGCCAAGAGCGTCCCACGACTTATGAAGCGGAAACACTTCCGGGAAGAACGCATTGAGGTGGATGTCCAAGAACGCACGCAGTCCGAGCGAAGGCTTGCCGGGCTTCAAGAGCCACTTTTTGAATTCTTCAAAAAGCCTTTCGATAGAAAGGTCGGCAAGCGAAAGCGTCTTGCAGAGTTCTACCGTCTCGGGCGCAAGCGTCAGCGCAAAGCGGCTCGCGAACTGCACCCCGCGCAAAATGCGCAGAGAATCTTCGACAAAAGCAGGGCCCACATGGCGGAGGAGGCCTTTCTTCAAGTCATCGATACCGCCATACGGATCGCAAAGCGTAAGCTCCGGCAGTTCCATGCCCATCGCATTGATGGTAAAGTCACGGCGGAGAGCGGCCTCCTTAAACGAAAGCTTTTCGTCGGTATGCACCACGAAACCGCGGTGTCCGTAACCGACCTTGCTTTCGGTACGCGGGAACGAAAAGTCGAGCGAAAGCCCCTTCATCGCCAAATGGATAACGCCAAAAGCCTTGCCCACGAGATTCGTGCGGCCATACTTCTTTAAAATGGGAACAAGTTCATCTTGAGTGATGTCATAGACTTCGACATCGTAATCGCGACAGTCCTTACCGAGCAGCGCATCGCGCACCCAGCCACCGACCAAAAACGCACGGCCACCGGCATCACGGATTTCGCCTGCAATCGCAAGCAAGCGATTAGGAAGATCCGGTTCGAACGCTCCTCCGGCAAGTGTACTGATCATCGGCATTACTGCTGTACTCCGGCAGAAGAGTCCGTTTCCACAGACTTGTAACGGTCATAAATGCTGGTCGTCTTTTCGTCGGACGAATCTTTCAGCAACGTCGAAACAGGAATTTCGACCTTCGACGAATCCACCGTCGAAGCGCTTTCGGTATTAGCGTAGCGTTCGTAAATGCTAGTCTTGGTCTGCCCCGATTCGCTTTTCTTTCGGGATTCTTCTTCGCGGCAAGTGTTCAGCTCATTCTCCATATAGGCACGCTGGTCCGGAGAATAAGTCATCGTGTTCAAGCGATATTCGATTTCTTCGCACACAAGGCCCTGGCGCTCACCGGCGCAGCCGACAAACAGAAGAGCCACCGCAAAAGCAGAAACAGTCCATAAAACTATCTTATTCATAACTGATCCTCGTGAGCCATTAATGGATAATCAGGAGCTTGCCTTTCTTTACCTTGGAGGCTCCACGAACAACATACTGATAAACGCCAGGAGCCACAAAGTTTCCGTTTTCCATACGGCCATCCCATTCGGCACGGCCTCCGACCACCTGTTCTCCACGCAGAGACACGACAAGCTTGCCGCCCCTGTTGTAAACGTTAATCACGGCATCTTCTGAAACGTTGTCAAAATACACACGAGCCTGGAGATGAGGACGGAACGGATTGGGGAACACTTTGACATCGACACGGGCGTCATCGGTCATATTGCCATCGGAACCGCGTAAATCGCTTCTTGCATAGCGGGTGATTCCGTTTTCATGAGCAAACCAGACAATGCCAAAGGACGAGTCAACGGCGACATCCTGAACGCGATCGCTCAACATGCCCTGTCGAGTCGTATAATGCGATACGGAAAGCGTATCCGGGTTTGTGACGCGAGGCGTCAAGCAATAGGCGCCCTGAGACGACGTTCCAACCCAAAGGTTTCCGCGGTTATCGGCATCGATACTCGTAAACACAGCACTTGTCAAACCATTCGTCGAAAGCGGGCTTCTCAAGGAATCCTGGTCCTTGTTCCAATACTCCAAGGAAGATTCCGTGACAATCCACAAGTATTCGGTCTTCGGTTCATAAACCATGTCCAGCGGAGTCGTGGAGGTACCATAATACGTCTTGACGTTGTCCTTAGTAATCTTTTCGGACAGTTCACCACCCGTCTTTGACGGAGGCGGGAAGGTAATCACGTCCAAGGCGCCATCGGCCGCAAGCGACATGTTTTCGCGGGTTCCCACATAAGCGATCCAGTTACCCGTACTTTCATCGATGCTTGCAAGAATCGGTCCACCAATAGAAGCACTACCAATGTTATTGGCGCAAGTGACTATGCTGTCAAGCACGTAAACGAGACTATACCCTTTATTCGAGGCGGTCGTCGTCAAGAATCCCTTGCCATCCGGAGCCGGAGTCGTAGCAACCGAGAAGGATTCCCTGTCTTCAACCGTGTTCGGCACAAAATCGTCCATGCAGTTGTTATGCCTCGGCAAAATGGCATAAGGCGTTCCCTTGGCCCATTGCTGCTTGTAGGTAAAATAACCATAGCCCCAAATGTGGTAGAACGTCGAACCGTTGGGCTGCACCGAAAGGACCTTCATGTCATGGGCACGGGCGTCCGTCGTATTTCCAAAGATTTCGTAAGCCGCCGTCGGTTCGCTCCAGTCATAACCGTAATTGTACGAGAGCAAACCTTCTTCGGAAGCCGCGATAACGCCGCCACCCGGCAAGGCCTGCAATTCATAGGCGCTACCAAGGGCAAAGCGTTCGTACTCCGTCAAGTTCTTGAGTTTCTTTCCGTCGTAATAGAAGATATTTTCTGGCCCAGCCAAGATTGCCTTTCCAGACGGGAGCAGCGTCACCCACTGGACAAGGGACTTGTAATAAGAGCCGCTTTCAGAAGACACGCGTTCGTACAGCACGGAATCCATGAGCGTCTTTCCGCGAACGACGACCATCGGGGACGAAGACGAAAAAACAGAGAACGTATCGAGAGCGACAGAGGTTTCGCCGTCGTCATCCCAAATTCTAGTTCCTTCCGTCGAGAAGACCTTGATTTTACCGTTTTTCCAAGCGATGCTCTTGATGGGCTCCTTGCTAGAGACGTTCTTGACCACGCTCCAGGAATCCGGATTGTTCAGCTGGACATCGGACTCCAGCTTTTCCCAGTCCATCTTTCGGACATAGAGTGAAGTGCCGATCGCGACAAAGAGAGAATCCCCGCGGACCTCCATGGCATCGACAGGAGACTTCGACAAATACTTATCGGCAATACGTTCTATCGTGAGGATAGACGTCATGGTTTTCAAGCTAAAGAACGCAAGGCGGTCTTGAAAAGCAAGTACCATCACGGAATTAGCCAAGCGGGCCATTCCAGGAATCAGGCGGACTCCGTTTCCGACATAGGAACGGCTAAGGACCTGCCAACTGTTATTCCCGGCAATAACCGAGATAATGCCGTTATCGCTTACGGCAAACATTCCCAGTTCAGAATGAGCGACTGCACTTATCGACTGATCCCCGAGACCGTTCGATGTCGTGTACATGTCGTCGGCAGTATACGTTCTATAACGGATGCCGCCACCCGTCGCCATCAACAAGCCCTCACCATAAGGAACCGCCGACTTAATCGGAAACGGACTTGAATAGTTGATCCAGTCTTCCTTAGCGAAAGCGGTTGCCGCAAGGGCGAAGATACAGATAAGATTAAGCAATGATTTCACATTCTAAAATTACGAACTTACAGAAATTTTTTCAACCAACCTGCTCAATTATTTCACGTAATGTGGGTTCTCGCCCCGTTATGATTTTAATTCTCTCCTTTTGGGCTATCATTTTTTCGCGCATTTTCTCGTAAGCCTCCATCCTGCGGTTGACAATATTGCACTTGGAAAGTCCAATCAACCGGCTCAAGTCACGAATGTTGAGGCCGCCGACAACGGTAAGTTCCACAATCATCTTCTCAAGTGGCGTCAACGCCTCCAGCAATAACGTGAACTCCCCCATGACCGCATCAAAGCTGATTTTTTCATCTGGAACCACGTATGTATTTACGTCACCGCCATCGTAACTGGCTTTCGGTTCGCAAAGGCAAGAGAGCGGGATTTCTTTTCCGCGCTGTTTTTTTCGGTAGCCGCTGTAATGGCAATGCAAAAGGACCGTCTCTAGCCACGGCAAAATGTAGCCGCCATTATTCAACCCCTCCGCCTTTTGGCAAAACCGAAGCGCCACCTCCTGAAACAAGTCGTCCGCTTCATCTCTTGTCGCACACTTTTTGAGGCACAATTTGTATATTCTGTAGGAATACTTTTTCCAGACAGAGCCCACCCAATCGGGAGGACGACAACAAAGGGAATCCGTAACTGACATAAATGTTTTAATTCCAATATTTTTTTATTTTTCCATCTTGAGAATCAATCTATGAAAATCTTTAACAAATTTATCGATCTTGAAAATTTTGCAAACAAGTGTTTGCAAAAATCGTCATTTTGCATTATCTTGTTTGCAGCGGTTGCGGGTTATTCACAAGAATTCAACATGAACAACATGCCGCCTCCCGAAGCGAGCATGACCTATTCTACCGGCGCCCTTCAAAAAGGTTCCAGCGTTACCGTAGACATTACCATTCCGGATAACTGGCACGTGAACGCCAACGTCGCAGCCGATGAATTTTTAAAACCGTCTTCTATAGAAATTGCAGCGCAAGGCATCCACTTCGGAGAAGCCAAGTGGCCAAAGCCCATCAAGGAATACAGCGAAGCTCTCGACCTTGAAAACCTTGTGTTCAAGGGACATTTCCAGATCAAGCTCCCCATCGAAAAAGTCGATACGGATTACGACAGCCTCACAACTCAGGCCACGTTCCATTACCAGGCCTGCGACAACTCCATTTGCCTCGCCCCTTCGAAAGTCACGTTCGGAGTCGGCGCACTGGGATTTAACCGCAAGAACAATTCGCAGCCGCTTTCTTCCATAAAAAAAAACAACGATAACGCACAATCCCAAACTTTAGGCAGCGAAGGTTTTTCGGAAGGCAATTCCGCAGGCACGTTGCTTTTGCTTTTGTCGGCACTGCTCGGCGGCTTGATTCTGAACTTGATGCCGTGCGTTTTGCCGGTGCTTTCGCTCAAGCTTTTTAACCTGATCAAGCAAGCCGGCGAAAGCAGGAGAAGGCTCGTCTATTTGGGATGGGCAACAACCGCAGGCATTCTCGTGAGCTTTTGGTTCCTCGCCGGGATCGTCGCCGTCATCAAGGCGGGTGGCGGAAACGCTGGCTGGGGAATGCAATTCCAGAGCGCAGGCTTTATCGCATTCATGGTCGTCATCTTGACCGCATTCGCCATGAGCTTTTTTGGAGTCTTTGAAATCTGGCTTCCGGGAAGTGCAACGACAAGAATGGACAGCGCCGGTCGCAAGCAAGGCGTTGTCGGAGCCTTTTTCACGGGAGCGCTTCTCGTTTTGCTGAGCACACCCTGTTCGGCCCCGTTCCTCGGTACCGCCATGGGTTTTGCCTTTACGGCCTCAACGCCGATCCTCTTCTTGTTCTTTACCGCAGCAGGCCTCGGCCTTGCCTTCCCCTACCTTCTCGTGAGCGCATTCCCCAAGATCCTGAAAGTGTTCCCGAGACCGGGCGCATGGATGGTCACGCTCCAAAAGGTCATGGGTTTTCTTTTGCTTTGCACGGTCGTATGGCTTTTATGGATCGTACATGAGCAGGCCGGAAAATTCGGCGTAGCGATCTTTGCTTCCATCGCCATCGTCAGCGCCGCTTGCAGCGTATTACTCGGCAAAATCGCGCCGCCGGGAACGCCGTTCATTCGCGAAGTTGCCGTAGCCACCGGTTCCGTCATATTCCTTTCGATTTTCTGGTTCGCATTCGCCTCCCCTAAATACGAAGCGAAGGTCGATGCCATTTTTGAAGCAAGAGCCGCACGGAGCATCACGAGCGATGGCTGGTACCGCTACACGCCGGAACTGATCGAAAACTTCGCAAGGTCCGGACGCACCATCTTTATCGACGTAACCGCGGACTGGTGCCTCACTTGCAAGGCAAACGAAGCCGCCGTCTTGAACACCGAAGAATTCAGACGCACCATGGAACGCATGAACGTTGCACTCGTGAAAGCGGACTGGACTCGCGAAACGCCCGATGTGAATATGCTGCTCCAGAGCATGGGCAAGTCAGGCGTGCCCGCTTATGCAATTTACCCCGCCGGTGATGAATCTAGACAGATCGTGCTACCGGAACTCTTGACCACGAATGCAATCGTGGAAAAAATCAAGGGAAGTAAGTAAAAGATCCTTCGAGGCTTCGCCTCTCAGAATGACCGCAATAGAAAAGCCCCGCCGAAGCGGGGCATTTTCATAGGCACCAAGTTCAGCCAGCAAGTCTCATTACTCATAGCTCACTGCTCATAGCTCAAAGGCGCATAGCGCCGGCCTTTAAACCCTCTTGCCTTCGCGCTTGTAGCGTTCAATGCATTCGGTGTAGAAGTCGTAAGTCTGCTTGGCGATAGCCTTCCAGCTGAACACGTCAATAGCGCGTTTGCGGCTCACTTCGCCCATCTTCTTTGCGAGTTCCGGGTTTCCGAGAACCTTATTTAGCTTGTTTGCAAAGTCCGTCTGGAAGGCCTTCGGATCAGCCGGTTCAAAGTTCGTTTCGGAAACAGCCTTGAGCGGAACGAGGAAGCCCGTTTCGCCATCGACGATGATTTCCGGGATGCCACCGACAGCAGAACCCACAACCGGCGTACCGCAGCTCATCGCTTCGAGGTTGATGATGCCGAACGGTTCGTAGAGCGACGGAGTTGCAAACACGGTGGCGTGGCTATAGAGCACGCGGAGTTCCGTATGCGGCACAGCGTCCTGAATCCAGACGACGCCATCGCGGGTTTCCTGGACTTTTTCGATCAAGTGCTTGCATTCGTCTGCAAGTTCCTGCGTATCCGGCGCACCGGCGCAGAGCACCACTTGGGCGTTCTTGTCGATTTGCGGAATCGCCTGAATGAGTTGGCTAATGCCCTTCTGACGCGTAATGCGGCCCACGAACAGCACGAACGGACGCTTCGGATCTACGCCCCACTTCTTCAAGATTTCTTCGTCGAAGGTCGGCTTGTAAAAGTCCGGATCGATACCGTTGTAAATGACCTTCACGCGGTCTTCCGGCACGCCGTAAAGTTTCATCACGTCGCGCTTCATGCCTTCGCTCACGGCAATCACGCCATCGGCGGCTTCGTAAGCGGTGCGTTCAATCCAGCAGCTCATGTTATAGCCACCGTCGCCAAGCTGTTCAGCCTTCCACGGACGGTGCGGTTCCAAAGAGTGCGTCGTCAAGATGAGCGGGCACTGCAAAAGGCGACTGGCAACAACACCACCAAAATGACTGTACCAAGTATGGCAATGGATCACGTCAATATCCTTGAGCGAAGACATCCACTGAAGATTAATGTCCAAGGGCTTCAAGATCTTCTTGAAGCGTTCGTCAGCTGGATTGCCATCGAGCTTTTGGCTAAAGCCAATCGCACGGATATTGTCGGAATCATCGTTCTGCGGACCAAAGCAACGGGCCTCGATGTGGCAGAGCTTGGAAAGTTCCTGACTGAGGAACTTGACGTGGATACCTGCACCACCATAAATTTCTGGTGGGAATTCATTGGTAAGAATTGCTGCGTTCATAATTCAGTAACCAGGGAATGAATGTGTGACGGCCTAATTATAAAAAAACGCTGCGACCACAGGGTCGTAGCGTTTGGTGTTAGGAGTGTTTAAGAGATGTCACTATTAGAAGTTCTTGCAGGAGCCTTTCCAGTGGCCACGTTCACCAATAATTTCACCATTGATGTAACGACCGCTCGTGCCTACGAAATCAGCCTTGCGGAAGTCTTCGCCACCGAGGTGCCAACGCATCCAGGCCACCGTTGCAGCCATGCCGCCCCACGGTCCAGAACCATGACCCCAGCCACATTCGCCTTGCTGGCATTCAGTCCCCTGACCGCCAGTCATCTTGATGAGGCAAGCCGGAGCCTTCACGCCGTTATTGTTATAGTCTGCTTCGGCATTCGGACGTTCCATGCCGCCTTCGCCGTACACGATACCGATCGTCTTTTCCGGCGAAACCTGACTCATGGCCGTGTGACCGAGGTCGCCACTGTTGTTGAGCATGGCCGTAATCACGCGCTTGTCCTGAATGACCATCTGTTCGGATTCAAGGCCACCCATCGAGTGACCGGAGCAACCGACCTTCGTCATGTCGAGTTTCTGATAAAGCGGATCGTTCGGGTCGTTGTTCTTCTTTTCGAGCCAGTCAAGAGCCGGCTTGCCCTGAGAAGCGTTACCCGGAGATTCCTTAAGCGCAATCACCACAAAGCCATGAGAAGCGAGACGATGGATCATTCCACCGTAGGCGCCCGGCTCAGTACCGCCACCCGGTCCCCACACGACAACGCCGTGCTTCTGCGTGTCAGAGAGGCGCTTAGGATAAGCAAGGATTCCACCGCCATCCCAACCGGTATGTTCGATGTAGTTAATTTCCATCTGGTCCTTCGTTTCGTCCGTACCTTCGGCAAGGAAAATGCCTACCGGCTTCGGAGCTTCGCTAGAGCTAGATTCGACCTTTACTTCGGAGCTGGATGAGCTTACGGCAGGAGCCACTTCGGAGCTAGAGCTTTCGACGATTGCAGAACTAGATTCCGGTGCAACCACAGCGTCAGAACTGGAAGTTGCAACTTCAGCAGAAGATTCAGGAACCTGAACAGCATCGCTACTGGATTCCGGATTCAACACGCCGACATCTGCACTGGAGAGAGGAACAGAATCGCTAGAGCCGACTTCGGTCGTAGCGCTAGATTCCGGCGGAACGGCTTCACCCGAGCTGAGCGGAGTTCCTTCGCCAGGGCCCTGTTCAACAGCGCCACTAGAACTGGACAAATAATTGCTGAAAGAATCCGGCGAAATCGGGGATTCATCGCCGCAATTCAGGAAGGCTAGCGAGCTAGCCAACACCATCGTTGTTAAGAGTTTAGATTTCATTTTGTTCTCCTATTTTACCATAACCTGGTTAGAAACTACCTAAAAAAATTCACGATTTTTCACATTTCGAACAAAGTCTCGTGGACAAAAAGTCCAAAAAGTTAATTTATCCTAAATACAAAAAAAAGCATCCCGACCAGTTTGATCGAGACGCTTAGTTGTTGGAGTGTGGATGATTTAGAAGTTCTTACACTGGGTTTTCCACTTGCCCTGCTTTCCAATGATGGAGCCGTCAATGTACTTGCCGGTAGAGCCCACAAAATCTGCCTTGCGGTTCGTTTCACCACCGAGGTGCCAACGCATCCAGGCAACCGTTGCCGCCATGCCGTCCCAAGAGCCGGAACCGTGACCGTAGCCGCCTTCGCTATTGCGCGGGCCACCCGTCATTTCGATGAGGCAAGCCGGAGCCTTTACGCCAGCGTTGTTGTAGTCGTTCTTGGCGTTGTCCTTTTCCATACCGACTTCACCGAAGAGAATTGCAATAGAGCGATCCGTTGCGACCTTGTTGGCGCCAGCGCCATTCCAGTCACCGCTATTGTTGAGGAACGCCGTCAGAACTCGTTTGTCCTTAATGACAGCCTGTTCAGATTCAAGACCGCCCATGGAGTGGCCAGAGCAACCGACCGTATTCATGTCGAGCTTGTTGTAAAGCGGGCTATTAGGATCCTTGTTCTGCTGGTCCATCCAGTCCAAAGCCTTGATGGCCTGGGAAGCATCACCCGGAGATTCCTTAAGTGCAATCACGACAAAACCGTGAGAAGCCAAGCGACGGATCATGCCTTCGTAGGCGCCCGGTTCAGTACCACCACCCGGTCCCCAAACCACGACACCGTGCTTCTGTGTCGAAGAAAGCTGCTTCGGGTAAGAAAGAATTCCGGCACCGTCCCAACCAGTACGTGTCTTGTATTCCACCTGCATCTGGTCCTTTTCTTCTTCGGTACCGCTAGCGAGGAAGATTCCCTTCGGGGCTTCGCTGGAAGAAGAAGCAACCGTTGCAGAACTCGTCGCTTCGCTAGAAGAAGATTGAACAGCAGGCGCGCCAGCCGAAGAACTTGCCGGATCTGGAACAACGGCACTCGAGAGCGCCACTACAGCAGAACTCGAAGAGGCTACGGCAGGAACCGTATCGACGACAGAACCCTGCCCCTGAGCATCTGCACTCGAAGCAGGAACCGGATTTGTTCCACTGCCGCAAGCGTCAGGCAAGCTAGAAGATACACAAGGGTCATCCCAAGGATCGTTCGGATTCACGCCCGCAGAAGAACTGAGCGTCGGATCGAACGGGAGATTTTCTCCTTCCGCACTCGACGACAGGCCTACACCCGGATTCGCACCGTTCGAACCCGCAGCATCAGCAGAGCTCAAGTCGACTCCGCCATCCACGAAAGAACTGGAAGAAAGTTCGGCCTGCGGATTGATATAATCCGCCGGATTTACGGCGTTTTCGCCACAGTTGACTAGGGCAATAGCGCTAGCCACTACAATACCTTTTAAAATTTTAGATTTCATATTTGTACTCCTCATTTTTCAAAACCCAACATCGTTTCACCCTATAATTAAAATACCCCCAAAATAGGTCTCCGTATACATCTGTAAACTTCCTTTTATGGATAAAAAGTCCAAACGCAAAAAAGGCCGCCCTAGAGCGACCTTCCATAAAATCAGCGATTTTCAAAGATTCCAGCCGGAATCCAGCAATTACCTGGGGGCGTAAATGCGGGACATGAATTCGGCACGGGTCTTTTCGTCAGTCTTAAAGCGGCCAAGGAGCTGCGTCGTGACCATCGTGGCCCCCGGCTTCTTCACACCGCGCATCGTCATGCACATGTGAGAGGCTTCGAGCACAACAGCGACACCCTTCGGCTGCAAGACCTTCTGGATGAGTTCCGCAATCTGGCGCGTCATGCGTTCCTGAATCTGCGGGAGGCGAGCGTAATATTCCACAACACGAGGGATCTTCGAAAGTCCGACGACGCAATCGCCCGGAATGTAAGCCACGTGAGCCTTGCCCGTAAACGGCAAGAAGTGATGCTCACACATGCTTGCAAACTGGATATCCGGCACAATGATCATTTCATCGTACTTTTCATGGAAACGGGTCTTCAAGATATCTTCGGCACAGGTTTCACCCGAAAGACTCGTCATGAGTTCAGCATACATCTTAGCGACACGCTTTGGCGTATCAATAAGGCCTTCGCGATTCGGGTCTTCGCCCATGCCTTCCAGAATCATCCGGAAGCCATCTTCCATTTTTTTAAAGTCCATCATGGAATTAAAGATAGCAAAAAAAGTAACAGCCTATTACACAAACACGACTTCGTTACCGACGCGAGGCGTTTCCGCACGGTTCGGGAGCCCGGATTCCGTATCGGCGTAGCCAATCGCGACAGAAGCGTACACACGTTCGTCTTCCTTGAGGCCAAGCGAACGGAGGTATTCCAAGAGCGTCGGATCTTCGTTCAGCCACTTGAGCTGATTGATGTAGCAACTGCCAAGGTCGAGTTCATTCGCGGCAAGCATCATGTTTTCGACAGCGCAGGCGACATCGGCCATGTTGTTGCCGTATTCCTTCTTGTTCGCGACCACGATCAGCACAGGCGCCGTGTAGCAGAACGAATAATTACCCTTGCGCGCAAGCGTGATGGAATTCTTGAGACTCTTGTAGAGGTCTTCACGGAGTTCCATGTTCGCAAAAGCGGTCTGCACCAGTTCCTTGAGCTTCGCAATGACAGATGCATCCGAAATCACGAAGAAATGGTTGGATTGAGCGTTGCCGCCGGTCGGTCCAAATTGACCTGCCTCGGCAATCTTTTCAAGCTTTTCACGTTCGACAGGCAAAGCCTTGAACTTGCGCGTACTGCGACGAGTCTTAATCGCTTCGAGTGTATTCATTATTTCTCCAGCGGGTACATCAAGATTCTGGACTTGCGTTTTTGATTGTAATGGTCACGCTTGGAAGGCGGCAGTTCTTCGACAGTACCATCGATAAATCCAAGCTGGTAGAACCAGTCGAGTGCCTGCGTCGTAAGCAAGAACAGCGACTTATAACC
>Ga0310690_10006085_pt1 | contig 16026 bp, 13 predicted proteins | sample AusTroGonzalo_MG_2_FD_207661 | JGI IMG/M metagenome (GOLD analysis project Ga0310690, IMG submission 207661) | Bovine rumen microbial communities from tropical cattle in Woodstock, Queensland, Australia - Gonzalo_04 (v2) (version 2) | ecosystem: Host-associated > Mammals > Digestive system >... | reverse complement strand
CTATTTTGTGATTGCCGTAATTATTGTAGATGCTGATGGCACCGCTTGTCTTGTCATAATGGTTCTCCACGACGAGATTGGCAGAACCGCGAACGATGCGCTGGTCATTGTCGAATTTCGGGACAGTAACCGTGCCGGGATTGCTGGCTTTGAAGCGTGTGATGTCTGCCATAGCCCTGGCATCCCAGTGGTTGGATATCTCATAACCGATGCTGATGAAGCCGCCGAACTGGTTGAAGCCCATATTGGGACGATGGTTGTCGGAACGCTGGTATTGTATCCCATCGCTGACGGTGAGGCGCTTCCAACGCATTTGACCAGAACTCTCCACCTGTACCGTTCCGTAGCTGCCAGCGCCTACGTTGAGAGTTGCTTCTTCAGAGAACTTCCCATCAGAACTTGGTTCCAGTTGCCGCGTGACGATGTTCACGACGCCGCCCATTGCGTTGCTGCCATACAGAAGGGACGCAGGTCCGCGAAGCACCTCTACCCTATCGGCAATCAACGTCTGGTAGCTGTCGGCGATACCATGTCCGAAGATGCCCTGATACTGCGGATGTCCGTCGATGAGCACCAGCATCTGACCTGTGCCGGAACTGAGGCCGCGCACGTTGATATTGCCCGAAGCTCCCGTGCTCACGCCGTAGCCCATCATGCCGCGACTGGTGACAATCACGCCCGGCACCTCCTCCATGATGGTAGGCAGAACGCTGGTTCGCTCGTTGGCTGTAAGCTTTTCGCGACCGATGGTGTTGACCGTCATAGGCAGATGGCGGATGTCTGTAGCTTCGCGGCTGCCAGTTACAACCACTTCGCTCATCTTGGTAGTGTCTTGAATGCCTTCGTTCTGTGTCTCAGCCTGCACGGAAAGGCTGGCGATGCCAGCACACAAAAGAAATAATGTACGAATTTGCATAATAGAAAGTGTTTTAATTAAACAAAGTTAATACCTAATTATCCGAGTGCAAAGGTACTAACAACATATGCAATACGCCAAGCCTATATTTCGCACGTTATTACCAGTATTTCCTTTCTGCAAGATATTTGCCCGAACACCTTAAGGTATTTGCCCAACTACACGTGTTAAGTTGGCAAACATAACGTGCCGTGTTCCCCATCGTAACACGTTGCGTTGGGAAGAGCAACCATACGGTCTCTAATGTCACAAAAGACCTTTAGAAGAAAAGCAAAAAGGTTTCTCAAAACACTCGTCACTCGTCACATTTCGTTGTAACACATTGACTACCAACGAACAACAAGGTGTAGGCACTCTACACCTTTCCACGCCCTTCTATCCCAATGAATATCACTCTCTTATATGGTTTGGTGTAGAGTGTAGAGTGTTTTTGATCTTTCTGTAAATTTCGGAGAAATATCGAAACCGCCAAGAAAAAACCTCAAACTGCACCGAGATATAATCTATTTCCGAACCATATTATATCTCGCCATTCCGGAGCCTTGTCAGCATTCTCGTTTGCTGTTTTCTGACGTTCCGAAACGATGTAGTTGCTCTGTTTCTACCCTTATAACCATTAAAATTGATGGCAGCAAGAAAGAAGCCGTCGTGCTGTTGAAACACGAGTAGTTGGGAAAATACCTTAAGGTAATCTTTATTCTTTGATCAAACTGGGACCGAAGGGAGACTACCATTCCTCCTCTGCCTGTACCTTTGTTTTTATCTGTCCATTAGCATAACCATTTTATGATTACGTGTTTCTTTATTCATTAGAAGATGGCAGCAATGCGACGAATCTGTTTGAGCTTTGCCATAAACGAGTTATCGCGCTCAGCCATCAACATATCATATTCGTTCTGCATGCCTAACAAGGGGGCGGCATCCACTCCGAGGGCAGCCTCCATCATCATGGCCAGCTCAGGACTGAGCGACCGCTTGCCATTCAGCATTTCGTTGAAAGCTGAATAGGATATGCCTATCTCCTTGGCCAGACCGCGCTGCGAAATACCTCGGTATTCCAATTCGTCCTTCAACACCTCGCCGGGATGGGTAGGCTGAAAGGGCTTCAGATTGTTTGCTATCATCTGCGGGTTTACTCCTTCAAGTGTGGTCACGTCTCGTCCTCCTACTACTTATAATGGTTCGACAATTCGGTGATGTTACAAATCGTTGCAATCTGCTTGCCAGCTTCCATACTCTCGGAGAACTCAATACGGTACTGGTCTTTGATGCGGACGGACGATGTGCCATCTTTGTCGCCATGCAGTTTCTCGTAATGTAGGGAGCCGTATTTTGCTAATCCCAGAACATTCTCCTGCTGCTTCATCAGGTTGACGACCTTAACGTATTTGCTGATAATCTGAGGCTGAAAGCGGTGACGCTTGTCACTCGCCTTGCCCTTTGTATAAAGTTCCTGTAAGTATGTCTGCTCGGAAGTAACTATCATTTGGCTGCAAAGGTACAAATAATTTCGGGTGTTCGCAATAATATGAACAATTATTTGAGATAAACTATACACAATGTGTTCTTAACCCGTTATTTGCCAGCTTTATTGTTTTAGGGATTTAGGTTCAGTTCTTCGGCAAGCCTCAGACGCAGATGGTTGTTCCTGAAAACTCTTTTGTGCGCCTCGGCACATAAAAAGCCCCTGCGGTTGGGCAGGGGCTTCATTATTAATTCCTTTTTATTCCTGTTTCTTGGCCTTTTGGGACATGAGTTTGTCGTATTTCTCCCAGAGTTTTTTCTTCACGGCCAGTTCCTTCTGGCGTGCGGTGCTCTCACGTGCTGCTTCCTCTGCGGCTGCTTCTTCCTCTGGAGAAGCGTATGCATGACGGAAGCCTTGCTGTTCGTTCCATCCTCCACGTGTAAAGTCTGGGAAAGCGACGGCAGCACATCCATTGTCCATACTCAAAGAACCAAGTTCAGCCAAAGCGCACCATTCCGCCAAATCATAGACATCTATGTCAAGGGGCAGGCCGTTCTGCAGACAATATACCAGACGGGCATCCATTGTATAGTCCATACCGCCATGACCGAACTCACGTCCCAAGTCACCGAACTTCTTGAGGATGGGGTGGTAGTATTGCTTCATCAGAGCATCGTATTCATCCTTTGGCAGGAAGTTGTGACCGGATATCTTGCCTGCCATTTCTGCAAGTCCCATATTGCTGGCGCTCTTTTTGCTGATATATATCTTCGGGTCGGGATATTTCGTGCAGAAGCCCGTCATGCCTGTCAGTTTGTACATGCGATTGTAGGGCTGCGGACTCATTACGTTGTGCTGAATCTCCATCACCTTGCCCTTTTCGGTACGCATGAGCGTAGTGGTATGGTCGCCATTGCGGAAATAGTCACATTCCTTGCCAGTCACTTCCTTATATCCTTCACGTCCGCAGAAGCTCTCGGTATCCATAGCGATAAGCGTCTTGATGCGGTCGCCGCGATGGATGTTCAGGACCTGGGCAATAGGGCCAAGTCCGTGCGTGGCATAGATGTCGCCTCTATTCTCTTTATTGTACTTCAAGCGCCAATGAAGGTTCTCCGGGTCAGAGCCATCGGGGTTGTGCCAATATCCTTTCCAGATGTTTGCTTCGTTCAGGGTGTGGATGTAGGCTCCCTCGGCACGGATGATTTCACCAAAGAGTCCCTGCTGAGCCATGTTCAGGGCACACATCTCATAGTAGTCGTAGCAGCAGTTTTCCAGCAACATGCAATGCACACGGTTCCTTTCGCTCAGGTCAATAAGTTCCCAGCATTGTTCCAGGTTCATGACGCTGGGCACCTCGATGGCTGCATGCTTGCTGTTCTCCAATGCGCACTTGGCAATGGGGAAGTGATGGTCCCAGTCAGTGACGATGTATATCAAGTCGATATCCTTTCGCTTGCACATCTCGACGTAGCCCGTCTCTCCGCTGTAGATGTCAGCAGGAGGCAGACCGACTTTCCGCAAGTATTTCTGGGCATCCCTGGCACGTTCTTCCTCATAATCACAAAGAGCCACAATCTGCACACCGGGAATGTGACAGTAACGGTTCACAGCCCAAGGGCCACGGCTTCCAAGGCCTGCAAAGCCCACCCGAACGGTCTCCAGTTTAGGAGCGGTCAGACCGAGGACCGACTTTTGCCCAGCAGGACGAGCAGGCGTGTCAACAATGATAGTTCCCTTGTCCCAATGCCATTTGGTGCTGGGACTTAAACTCTGAGCATTGATAGCTGTGCTGATGGAAAGCAGAGCTATGCCTAAAAAATGTCTAATCTTCATGATGTTTGTTTTTGATTAAATGGTTGTTCAAAATGGTCAGACACATACCTGCTAAAATGCGATAGTGTGTCGAAGTTCATCCTTATTGCGACCTCCTTTGCCGTCAGCTTCCCATGTCCGACCAGATGCTTGATTTCCATCACGGTGAACTGCTGAATCCAATGACTGGGTGTGCGTCCGCTTACCTGCGTCGAGACTTTGTGCAGATGCTTGGCTGTGACGCAGAGCTGCTCGGCATAATAGGATACGGTTCGGTGCTTTCTGTAGCTTCCCCCTTCGAGCATCTGGATGAAGCGCGACATGATGTCGGACGAGCGTTGTGTGGCCTCTCCATGCTCGAAGAGGGCTGCATGGGCATTCATGGCATCGAGATAGAGCATTCGCATACTTTGCAGGACGGCTTCTTCGCGATAGGCATCGGGCGTATGCTCTGAGCGAAAGAGAACATCCCGGAAGTCGTGTTCGACAACGGAAAGCGCCTTGCCCTCCAAATGGAAAATAGGATGCATGAAGAGGTGCAGCCATCCGCAAGTCCCGTAACTGCTATGGGGCATACAGCCGACCTGTTGCTCGGCAGGCAACAAAAGGCGATACAGCTGGCAGTCCCGGGAAGGCTGGATGCTCCCGACGTGGCTGGCCATCGCTATCATGCAGCAACCCGGCGTGAGCGTATGCTCGCGCCCAGAAAAGTGAAGCAGGCAAGTGCCGGCTGTACACAGAAGGTGCAGAATCTGTTGTTGCATGATGCGATTAATCTTTTTACCGATGCAAAAGTACGGATTTTAGTTCATAGTTCATAGTTCATAATTCATAATTATTTGGCTTATCGCCCCAAAAAGGAAAAAACTATGAACTATGGACTATGAACTATGAACTATTTTTCGTACCTTTGCACCCGATTTGAAATGGTAAATGGTAAATCGTTAAATAGTAAATCGCATTATGCCGCAGATTTCCGTACGAGGCGTTGAGATGCCCGAATCGCCCATCCGCAAGCTGGCTCCTTTGGCATACGCCGCAAAGGACAGAGGAATACACGTCTATCACCTGAACATCGGTCAGCCCGACCTGCCTACACCCAAGGCGGCCATCGATGCCATCAAGAACATCGACCGTACCATCCTCGAGTACAGCCCCAGCCAAGGCTATCTGAGCTACCGCAAGAAGCTGGTGGGCTACTATGCCAAGTACAATATCAACCTGACGCCCGAGGACATCATCATCACGAGCGGCGGCAGCGAGGCGGTGCTCTTCTCGTTCCTCGCCTGCCTCAACCCCGGCGACGAGATCATCGTGCCGGAACCTGCCTACGCTAACTACATGGCGTTTGCCATCTCAGCAGGGGCCGTCATCCGCACCATCACGACTACTATCGACGAGGGCTTCTCCCTGCCGAAGGTCGAGAAGTTCGAAGAACTCATCAACGAAAGGACACGCGCCATCCTCATCTGCAACCCGAACAACCCCACAGGCTATCTCTACACCCGTCGCGAGATGAACCAGATACGCGACCTCGTGAAGAAGTACGACCTATACCTGTTCAGCGACGAGGTCTATCGCGAGTTCATCTATACGGGCAGCCCCTACATCAGCGCCTGCCACCTGGAGGGCATCGAGAACAACGTGGTGCTCATCGACAGCGTCAGCAAGCGCTACAGCGAGTGCGGCATACGCATCGGAGCCCTCATCACCAAGAACAAGGATGTCCGCAAGGCCGTGATGAAGTTCTGCCAGGCAAGGCTCAGTCCCCCGCTCATCGGACAGATTGCAGCCGAGGCCAGCCTTGATGAGCCAGAAGAATACGGCCGCGAAGTCTATGACGAGTACGTAGAGAGGCGTAAGTGCCTCATCGACGGCTTGAACCGCATCCCCGGCGTCTATAGCCCCATCCCGATGGGCGCCTTCTATACCGTGGCGAAGCTGCCCGTGGATGATGCCGAGAAGTTCTGTGCCTGGTGCCTGAGCGACTTCAACTACGAGGGCGAGACCGTCATGATGGCTCCCGCAGCAGGCTTCTACACCACCCCCGGTGCTGGCAAGAACGAAGTCCGTCTGGCCTACGTCCTCAAGAAAGAAGACCTCACACGAGCGCTTTTCGTACTGAGGAAAGCACTGGAAGCTTATCCGGGAAAACTCAGTTCTTAGTTCATAGTTCATAGTTCATAATTCATAGTTATGAAGGACAGTTTCGTCAAGGACAAAAGCATGAATTTTGCTATTCGTATTGTGAATTGCTATAAGTTCCTTGTCGAAGAGAAGCATGAATACACCCTTTCAAAACAAATGCTTCGTTGTGGGACAAGTATTGGTGCCAATGTGAAAGAGGCACTAAGAGGACAAAGCCGTCCTGACTTCATATCCAAAATGAACATATCACTTAAAGAAGCGAGTGAATGCGAATACTGGATAGAACTATTAGAAAAGACTGAGTACCTCCCCAATAACATAGCCACATCTTTATTAGGTGACTGTCAAGAACTCATTAAAATGCTTACTTCGATAGTCAAGACCTCTAAAGAACAACTATGAACTATGAACTCATAACTATGAACTATTTCCCTTGGTTTGTTGCTAAACGGCTCTTCGCCCAAGGCGGGAATGGCGGACGCGCTTCGCGCCTTGCCACAGGCATCGCCACCTTTGGCGTAGCCATCGGCTTGGCCGTGATGCTGGTCAGCGTGGCGATTGTGCTGGGCTTCCAGAAAGAGGTGCAGGACAAGGTGCTGGGCTTCGGCGCACACATCAAGGTGCTCAACTATAAGAGCCTCGGCCGGCAGGAGCTCTCGCCCATCGTCATCGACGACTCCGTCACGTCGCGCCTCATGGGCATCCCCAACGTCGCCTCCGTGGCACGCTTTTGCACCAAGCCCGGTATGCTGAAGACCGAAGCCAACTTCCGCGGCATCGCCATCCAAGGCATCGGTCAGGACTACGACCAGAACTTCATCAGCAGCCACTTGGTGAAGGGCGAAATGCCTGAGTTCACCGACTCCGCAAGTTCGGGCAAGCTGGTCATTTCGCAGGCAATGGCTCGCGAGATGCAGGTCGATGTGGGAGAGGCCATTTATGCCTATTTCTTCGAGCAGACGGTCAGGGCAAGGAAGTTCACCGTGGCAGGCATCTACCAAACCAACCTCACCGACTTCGACAAGAACTTCGCCTACACCGACCTCTATACCATCCATCGCCTCTTGGGTTGGGACTCGCAGCAATACGGCGGTGCAGAAATCAGGTTACAGGACTTCGACCGCCTTGACGAAACGCTGATGGATGTGGTCAGCGAAGTCAACCACAAGCAGGACGCCTACGGGGCTTACTATTCCAGCCTGAGCATCCGCATGGAGCATCCGCAGATATTCGCCTGGCTCAGGCTGCTGGATATGGACATCGTGGTCATCCTCATCCTGATGATATGTGTCTCCATCTTTACCGCTGTCAGCGGTCTGCTCATTATTATATTGGAACGCACCAACTTCATCGGCATCATGAAGGCATTGGGCGCACGCAACAGGCAAATGCGCCACCTCTTTGTATGGTATGCCCTTCTGATTATCATTCGCGGCATCGTCCTGGGCAACGTGCTGGCCTTCGCACTTATCCTCCTGCAGAAATACACCGGCATCGTCACCCTCGACCCCGAAGTATATTATGTCGAAGCCGTGCCTGTACTCGTGAACTGGCTGTGGGTGGCACTCATCGATGCCGGGACATTCGTGGTAAGTGCGCTCGCTATGATTGTGCCGAGCTTCGTGGTGTCACACATCACGCCCGCCCGAAGTATCCGCTTCGAATAGGAGCATCGCCCATTCCTCCTCGCTTTCTTGCTGCAGCAGGGAGAACCCATGTTGCACAGCGGCCTCCGTCAGGACAGGAACATCCGACAGGTAGAAGCCGCTCAGAATCATTTTCCCTTTCTCTTTTATTGCTTTCGCAAAGCGCGGCAAGTCCTGGAGCAAGATGTTCCGGTTGATGTTGGCAACGAGCAGGTCGGCTTGAGGCTGCCCTTCAAGCACAGAGCTGTCGCCAACCTTCACCTCTACATTATTATATATATGGTTTAATAAAAGATTGTCGCGGGTGTTTTCCACGCTCCATTCATCTATATCGTAGGCAAAGACGCTTTCTGCTCCACGTTTCACAGTCATGATGGCCAAGATGCCTGTGCCCGTCCCTGCGTCGATGACACGCTTACCCTCCAGGTCGAGGTGAGCCAAGGTGCGCAGGATGAGCCGCGTCGTCTGATGGCTGCCTGTACCGAAGGCCAGCCGGGGCGTTATGAGGATGTCGTACTTGGCGGGCGGCACGTCGGTGTGCTTGACGTCGTGGACAACGATAGCCCCCTCCTGTCCTCCCCCAAGGGGGAGGTAAATGGGCTGAAACCCCTCTTCCTCCCAGACCTGGTTCCAGTCTTCGTCGGGGGCCTCGCTGCAAATATAACTGATGCTCACACCGGGCAGACAGAAGTCCTCAGCGACTTGCTGCATCCTGTCCTCGTTCCACTCGCTCTGCTGGACATAAGCCAACAGCCCGTCCTCCGTTACAGAAAAGGCTTCGAAGCCAATCTCCGAAAGCGAAGCAGAAAGAAGGTCTGCTGCCGTCTCGCTGAACGGCTTTATTCTACATCTGACTTCGTAGTACTTCATTTGCACCAACCTTTTCTAATTATCTTCATTTCTTATTTTCATATTCTCTTTTTCCTTGCAAATGTACGCATTTTTCCTCACTTGGGGAAATTTCCCCTGCAAAATAGGTTTATCCCTTTTGATAATTCACCAAAAGGTCGTAATTTTGCATCAACAATTTAAACGAAAAGACTATGAAAGCAAACATCTTTACCCTTTTGTTACTCTCGGCTATCTGCCTTAACGCATACGCACAGGATGACGATATGTACTTCATGTCATCCAAGAAGAAGGCACAGAAGAATGCCACTACGACCGTACAGGCAAGGCCGACTACGAGCTATAACAGTGAGGAAGGCGATGCTAATGTCGATTACCACATCGGGCAACTGCGCGACGTGGATGAATACAACCGTCGCTACACCCCGCAGACAAGCGGTACAGCAAGCTATCATCTGGAGGGTGACACACTCTATGTTAACACCGAATCCTCGCAGAATGATGCCATCAGCTACGACATGGGCTATTCCGACGGTTATTCGGATGGCCTCTACGATGGCAACTTCACCTATACATCCCGTCTGGCACGCTATCGTGGCTATCGTCTGGACGACCCCTTCTTCTGGGACTACTATTATAGCTGGTACGACCCCTGGTACAGCTGGCACTCGCCCTACTACTATGCTCACATCGGCTGGAGCGGCTGGAGCCTGAGCTGGGGCTGGCACTATCCTTACTACAGCAGCTGGTACTACGGATGGCATTATCCTCACCATTATTATGGCAGTGGACACCACGGCGGAGGTTACTATAGGGGCTACTCTCGTCGGCAAAGCACAGCCAGCCACAATCTCAGACCACGCTCTTCTGCCTACAGCGGTCGCAATGGAGAAGGCAGCAGATTGTCGAATGGCCGAAACGGTATCTCGCGCGGCACATATTCCACCACAACACGCAACGGAAACAGAAGTGAAGGTTCTCGCAGCGTCTATCAGGCACCATCGCGTAGCAGCAGAAACTCCGAGATTTCTCATAGCTCCAGAAGCAGCTCAGTAAATCGTGGTGGCAATACGACAACATCTCGTGGAAACGTTAGTAGCAGCCCATCCAGGAGCAACTACAGCAGCGGAAGTTCCAGAAGCAGCAGTAGCAGCAGCTACAGCAGCGGTTCGTCAAGAAGCAGCTACAGCGGAAGCTCCAGAAGCGGAGGCTTCAGTGGCGGAGGAGGTTCTCGCGGTGGTGGCGGTGGAGCTCGCAGCGGTGGCGGACGCAGATAGCATTTCTTCCTATTAGAGATTAAAGATTAAAGTAAAGATTAAGGAATAACTATGCACTTTGAACTATGAACTATAAACTCTTCTTTCCTCTTTTTGCCCTTACCATTACAGCCCAGGCACAGGACACATACATCAACGAACGCATTACGAACAGCTCCAGCGATGTCATCGGCACAGCACGCTACGTCGGCATGGGCGGCGCACTTGGAGCTCTTGGCGCAGACATGAGTGTAATCAGCTGGAACCCAGCAGGCATTGGTCTCATCCGCAAGAATGATATTTCCCTGACCTTTGGAGGAACTTGGGGCAAATCACACATCAACGAGGAAGGGCGCGGCAAGGGCACCCTCGACCAGACGGGCTTTGTCTATAACATAAAAACAAGCAATTCGACCTGTCCTTACATCAACTTTGCTTTCAACTACCAGAAGAAAATAAACTTCAATCATAACTTCTATGCTGACAATACAAACCTGGGCGGTCTGAGCCAGATGGACCAGCTGGCAGGACTGACAGACTTTGTCACCGACAACAACACATCCCTTGCCGGTCTGGCTTACGACAACAATTTCTTTCTGTCTGCCGGAAAGTTCATGTATAACAACATACGTGCTTCAAGCAACGAATTTACACACCACAGCGAAGGCTCACTCCAATCCTTCGACTTCAACCTGAGTACAAACATTAACGACCGTGCATTCATCGGACTCACTGTCGGAATAGACAATATGCGTTATCGCGGATGGAACTCCTACTGGGAATTCCAGAACAATGAATACAACCATGATGTCTATAACGACATCCACATCTCTGGTACAGGTGTCAACTTCAAGCTTGGCACCATCATACGTCCTCTCGAAGATAGCCCCTTCCGCTTTGGGTTAACAATAGAGACTCCAACCTGGTTCGACCTGCGAAACAGCACAGTCATGAACCTCAACGACTACTATATAGACGGTGTTGAGAGCTACCTGAAATTTAAATTACGCTCTCCTTGGAAGTTCCGCACCGGCATCGGCAGCACCATCGGAACTGTCTTTGCATGGGACATTGACTATGAGTTCGCCGACTATGTCGGAATGAGCATGAGTTATCCTGACGATTCCTATTATTCTTATGACATCAATTCCAATGCCCAAAAGGATGTGGCGATGAATCGGCATAGCCGCGAAACTCTGCGCGGCACACACACCCTGCGTGTTGGACTCGAAGCCAATGCCTCCAAGAACCTTTCCTTCCGTTTGGGCTATAATCTGAGCACGTCTGCCTACGAGAAGAACGTCAGCTTCGATCAGCTACAAATTGCAGAATATGGCAGTACAGCGATGAGAGACTATGCTACCAATACCAACTACATGCGCCTTGGCAACACAAACATCCTAACGCTGGGTATGGGCTATCGCACAAAAAACTTCTACTTTGACCTGGCCTACAAAATCCGCAACCAAAAGGGCGACTTCTATGCCTTTGACACAAGCTTCACATCTAATGATCCTGTGTACCAGGAAAATGTTGCAAGCCAATATAGTGACATTGCCCATTCCATCAATCCCGTCAGCGTTGACTTGACAAGGCACGCTATCACCTGCACGTTAGGCTTTAAGTTCTGATAACGTCAGCGAACCAACACCTTACGCCCGGACTTTATGTAGAGTCCCCTAGATAAGTTGAAAGTTGAAAGTTGAAAGTTGAGGAGTTGCTCATTGGCAACCTTGCGTCCACTAAGGTCGTAGATGTCACTTTCAACTTTCAACTTTCCATTTTCAATTTGCAAGATTGCATCCTCGTCTTCGATGGGAGTGCCATAGACGTGGAGGGCATAGAGCGCAGGCTGTTCTGCATTGTTCATGCCGGCTGAGGTGCGGGGGAAGACCACCTTGACATAGCGGCCGCGCACTGGCGAGGACAGCGTGACTGTCTTCTTGTTTGTCGAGCCTGTGTTCTTCTTGTCTGCCACCTGCGTCCAGCAAGTGTTGGCGTCGCCCGCCTTCGTTATGAGGCTCAGATTGGGTTTCTCCTCGCTAATGAACATTTGGTAGGCATTCATGTTCGTGGCACCAGAGTCGATGCTCTTGGCATCCCAGAGCAGCAGGCGCTTGATGTCGCAGGTCTGTTCCAAGTCAACGATGACATAGCGGTAGGGGTCTGAGCCAAGGACTGGAGTCGTAGGGCACCAGGGGCGTTCGGCAGCAGGCAGGCCCGTGAGCAGGTTCAGTGCGCTGCGTGTGGCATCCGGGGCATCGTGGGAGGCAAGGATGGTCTTGCCGATGCTGACGTTGCCATCTGTGCGGGGCAGTTCACTCACGAAGCGTCCATACACATCGCATCCATAGAGACGGATGGCATTGTCCGCCTCTCCGCTGGGGCGCGTGCCGCGCGAGAAGACCAACTTCAGGTAACGCACCTCCGCGGCGGGGAAGCAGACGTCCTTCTCAGCCTTGTCCCCCACTCCATCCTCGTGCGCCAAGAGCTGCCATTCCTCGCCAGTCTTGGTGCGGCCATATATCCAGTACTCCGGCACATTGCCGCAGTTCGACTCGCGTCCCTCGACATCACGGAAGACGAGGCGGTTCACCTCGTATATCCCCGTGAACTCCAGCACGAGCCAAGGCTGGACGGTGCTTGCCTCGCACCACTTCCTGCCCGGATAGATGTAGCTGGTGTTCATGTAATAGGGTCTCTCACCCTCTGACGTATAGCCGCTCGAAGAGTTCACGAAGCAAGTTACTTTGCCTGTGCCGAGTGCTGTCTGCTGGTTGATGACACCTTCCGGCACCTCTGCCGTGACGACGGGGTCGCCTTCGTGCGGCGAGGTCTGAGGGTCGCAGACTGCCACCCCTACGAACGAATCGGCACAGCCATAGTAGAGGAACCACTTGCCCTGATGCCAGACAAGACCTTCCGTGAAGACCGTACCGGCTGCATACTGCCCGCTCTTCTCGAAGTCGGCAATGGGACGGAAGAAGGGCTTGTCGAGGCGGTCAAGCAGCAGAAGCGGATTCTCGCGACTGAAGAGCATCTGCCCGGCGGCGTAGGTGCCAGCCGCATAGCAGGCATCGCCGTTGCTGCCGCTCGCGTTCTTGCCGTTGTAGATAAGCACGATGCCGTTCTCCGTCAGGACCGCAGGCGGGCCGCACTCCGTAAAGCTACTGTCGAAGAAGCCCTTGCGAGGCTTTGCCAGATAGAGTAACTTGATTTCTTCCCCTAAAGGGGGTTGGGGGGTCTCGATTATGGGCGTCCAGTTGATGAGGTCGTCGCTCGTGGCTCCGCACACCCACGATTCGCCCCAGTACATGAAGTATTTCTCCTCGCCGTTCACCATTATCTTCGCCGCCTGCAAGCGTCCGTCCTTGATTTCCGTGACGATGGAGCCTGACTTGCAGGCAAGGTTGGCGAACTTCGCGTCGTATGCCGTGCGAAAGCAAGGGCCGTGGTGCGTCCACGTCTTGAGGTCGCGGCTTGTGGCAACGCTGAGGCGAGCCGTCGAGCGATTCCACGAAGTGTGTGTCATCACATAGAGCGGCTCTCCATCCACCTCGGCCTCCACCACGCGCGGGTCCTCCGTGCCGCCCGGCCATTCGTATTCCTTCGAGACGGCCGACTGGTCGGGGTACATGACGGGCGATGGCGAACGATAGCTGGCCGTCGTGCCGTCGGCACTCTCCACATAGCCGATGCGCGATGTGCGCTTGCCGATGCCTGCGTTCGGGTCGTCCTCAGCACGGTAGAGCACACAGACCTTCCCGTCCTTCACCACAGCAGCAGGATTGAACGTATCGGCACATTCCCATCTCACCTGCGCCTTCTTCATGGGGCAGTAGAAGAGGTTGCCCGCGATGGGGCGCACCATCGGGTTGACATTCGTCGAGTCTTGCTTCTTGCCATCGGGCCGCTCGAAGCCGCCTATCGCCCAATGGGGCAGGACGTTGTCGCCCGCCGTGTTTCGCTTGTCGCCCGCCGTAGCAGAAAGGACGTACAACAACAGCGTGAGGAGGAAATATCGTTTCATACGTGGTGAAAAATTAAGAACATGTATGTCTGGTACGATTGTCTGGTCCGTTATTAGCGGCAAGAGCTGAACTTTTCTTCCTTTAGATTTGGCTAGTTCGCAGGAAAGTTGTAAATTTGCAGCCGCAAACGGAGAGATGCCAGAGTGGTCGAATGGACCGCACTCGAAATGCGGCGTACTCTTACGGGTACCCTGGGTTCGAATCCCAGTCTCTCCGCAAAGCAGGCAGCCCGTCGCGGTTGTCTGCTTTTTTTTCTGTAGTGCAAGGAGCCCTCTCTCCCTATATCCTTCTCAGGAAATCCCTGGTGACGGCAAAGCTCTTGTCGGCCATCGTGTCCCAGAAGTTGAGGTACTGGTCAAAATGTGCATTCACGCCGGGTATGTCGCTGATGATGCGGAAGCTGAGGAATGGCACTTGCCAGAGGTGGCAGACCTGGGCGATGGCGGCGCTTTCCATGTCAACAGCCAAGCCCTGAGGATACTTCGACTTGATGACGTTCAGCTCCTCGTGGTTGGTAATGAACTGGTCGCCCGTGCAAATCATGCCCGGCACGACATGGACGTCGGTCTCCAGGGAGGTTGCGATGCCGACGAGACGCTCGTCGCCGCGGAAGTACCTGGGCAAGCCCTGCACCTGCCCGGGGTCGCAGTTGTCGCCGCAATTGACATCGTGGTAGCAGACATCCTTGCCGATGACGACGTCCATCACGTCGAGCCCGGCATCGATGCCTCCCGCCACTCCTGTCGAGATGATGCAGTCGGGATGGAACCTCATGATGAGGTTTGTGACTCCCGTGGCAGCATTGGTCTTGCCGATGCCGCATTGCAGGAGGACAACCCTGTTCTCCCCAATCGTGCCGATGAGAAACTCCTGTGGACCGGACTGCACGGTCTCCGTGTCGTGCATCGTTGCTGCTACCTGATGGAACTCCACACTCATTGCCGTCAGTATGCCTATTGTCTTTTGCATAATCAATTATGATGATTTTTGTTGCAAAGATACGCATTAATTCATAATTCACAATTCATAATTCATAATTTCTTCGTAACTTTGCACGCCGTAATGGTCAATGGTCAATTTTCAATGGTCAATATCCTAACTGAAATATGGACTCTCCTATGCGAGATGTCACCCTACCTTCTGCTTGGCTTTCTGCTGGCAGGCTTGATGCATGAGTTTGTTCCGGGCAAGGTCTATACGAAGTATTTGGGCGACAGTTCGCTCAGGAGCGTCGTGCTTGCAGCCCTTTTCGGAGTGCCACTGCCGCTATGTTCCTGCGGCGTTATCCCCACGGCAATGGGCATCCGCAGGGAAGGTGCCAGCAAGGGAGCCACGATTTCCTTCCTGATTGCAACGCCGCAGACAGGCGTGGATAGCATCATCGCCACCTACAGCCTGATGGGGCTTCCCTTTGCCATCATACGGCCCATCGTGGCTTTGGTGACGGCCGTCTTCGGAGGGGTGCTGTGCAACAGCCTGGAAAATGAAGAACGAAGAATGACGAAGCAATGCTCAACGGCCGAAGCAAATTCTCCACTCTTCATTCCTCATTCTTCACTTCGTAGAGCTCTCTCCTATGCTTTTGGCGAGATGATGGAGGACATCGGCAAGTGGCTGGCAATCGGGTTGATTGTGGCGGGCATCATCACGGCTGCCGTGCCCGACTCCTGGTTCACCGTCTTTCAGGGCAATACGCTCTACAGCATTCTCTTCGTTCTCCTGTTCAGCATTCCCATGTACCTTTGCGCCACGGGCAGCATCCCCATCGCCCTGGCCCTGATGCTGAAGGGACTCACGCCGGGAGCCGCCCTGGTGCTGCTGATGGCAGGCCCTGCCAGCAATGCTGCAAGCATACTGGTGGTGGGCAAAGTGCTGGGCAAGCGCACGATGCTGACCTACC
>Ga0310690_10006083_pt1 | contig 16028 bp, 36 predicted proteins | sample AusTroGonzalo_MG_2_FD_207661 | JGI IMG/M metagenome (GOLD analysis project Ga0310690, IMG submission 207661) | Bovine rumen microbial communities from tropical cattle in Woodstock, Queensland, Australia - Gonzalo_04 (v2) (version 2) | ecosystem: Host-associated > Mammals > Digestive system >... | reverse complement strand
CAAACTACAAGAACTGATCATGAAAACTGAATACCGCCTCTTCGAGGATGTCTACTATGGCGACTTTGATGATAACTTACAGGGTATCCGCAGCAAGACGTATTTTAAGATGGGCGTGTATGAACTTGCACATAGATTATTGGAGGCATTAGATAATGAACGAAAGAACCTTTCTAAGTGAGAGAGATGGGCTCATTCTTGAGAAACTCGAAATAGCAAATACATTATTGGCAACAATACTTACAGTAGTCGTTACTGATATTGGAAATGAAGATGCTACCAAAATGGTATATGAAGTTTTATCATCTTTACCGGGAGTGAAAGTATGAAAGAAATGGAATGGATTCCCATGAATAAAATGAAGAAGTGGGACGAAAAGAAACGTTACTTAACATACAACTATCGACTGAATTTACTCAATCTTGTGAAATGGAAGCCCGGCAAAAGCATTTTTGATATGTACGATGGTCATACGGTTTGGCCAGATTACGTGATGGAGATTATACTGCCGGAAAGGGATACTGATGAATAGAGTACTGAAGATAACGGGCAATAACGGCGAAGCGGTTTACCTCAATATGGGCAATGTGACATACTTTAAGCCGCTCAACGATGATGATAGAGTAACAGAGGTACACTTCATTTCTGGTGAAAAATATATCTTATGGTTAAAGCCTGAAACTATTTATAACTACTTAAATCAGTTAGAGAGAGAAAGGGAAAAAGGACATGGACTCTGGTTATGAAGATGTGCAAAGAAAACTTAATGAAGTCATTGAATCAATTCAGAAATTACAAGAGTCATTTGACAGTTTAGCCGCGATGGTTACGGCGCTTGAACCAGTGTTGCGCGAATACCACCTACAGATGCGGCTCAATAACTTTCGTAGAGAGCTGAGCGGCGAAGCTTATATCAATGATTTTCTGGCAAGAAAAGATGACTAATTGGAAAAATTTGGAAATCGCAACATATTCAGACTGGAGGTAAATAATGGAACCTTATATTTCGCCTTGGTTTTTCTATTTCGCACACATCGCATATGGTATCAAGGTATTTTTCGGCAGCTGTGGTGCTGTTTGTTTCACGTTCACATGTGTCTATATGTTTATTGCTTTTGATGATTATATCTCAGGTTGGAAATTATTAAATAAAATAAAATGGTTCCTCATTGGTAGTATAGTTATGATACTAATTGCCATATTAGTACCAGATCAAGCAACAATATATCAGATGGAAATTGCAAAGCATATAACACCAGATAATGTAAATACTATTGTGCAGCAGATTATTGACGGCGCGCAGCAAGTATTGGAGGCAATTAAATGAGGATGATTAATGGCGATAGTGTAATAACAGATGAAGAAAAATGGCAGCAATGATGTAATTTAATAGATGGTTTAACCGCGGCTTTTAATCAGTTGCACGAGGAAATAAAACCACTGACATGTAGGTTTCAAGTATTGAGCGAAATAAATGAAGCTCGTAGAAAAATCAATGATGCTGCTTTCTTAAAATATATTAAATCTCGGAGTGCCGAATAACTATGAAAGAATGTTATAATTGTGAACACTGTATTGTACAATTCGGCGACAAAAGCTGGTGTACAAGATATCGAATTTTTGTGGATTATTGGTATTGGAACGGCGGCAAGCCAGATATGTGTGAGTTGGTGAGCGGCGATGAGAAACTGGGATGAACTATTTGAGAAGATTGATAATATGACTGTTGAGGAGTTAGAACAGTTAATGCGCGCCGCGCTTGATAGATCAGAATGTACACGGCGTTTTACGGTTGATGAAGGATTTGAAGCGCTGCGGCAGTTTGTTGAAAACGGTGGGTTCAATAATCCACCAAAAATTGACTTATTTGGTGATGACTATGAATAAAGATTACCTTCCTTTTTTATACAGACGTTTACAGAGGAGCAGAGATTCCTTAGAAAGAGCTATTAATGATATACTTCATACAATGTCGCTCGAAGAAAGAAAGTTACATTTTGGAGAACGAATGGGTGAAAGTGTAAGTGCTATCAGGCGCAATAATTCTTTAGACTTGATTCTTGCGACAATTGATTTTTGGTATTGGATACAAACTTGCGGAGATAATGATGAGTCTAAATAGGAAAAATTTGGAAAATGAGAGATTGGGATGCATTGATGAAAAAGATTGATGATATGTCAATCGAAGAATTAGAGCAAACAATGCGCGCCGCATTGGATGCATCAGAGTGTACAAAACATTTGATGGTTGAGGAAGGATTTGAAGCACTTCGTCAGTTCATCGAGAGCGGCGGATTCGAAGCACTGCAGTGGTTTGAGGAGGACTGATATGTTTACTTATATTTGCCTTGGCTGCGCGGCATTGTGTTTGGCGGCGGCGTTCCTATATATGTTATTAACTTACAATATTCCTGTTTGGGCTTTTGCAATTTTTAGCGCATGTGCGTTTGCAAGCGTGAGCGGCTTCGGCTTTGAATGGAACCCAAAGACTGTGGGTTTAGCATTGTATTCGACTTTTGGCACAATTGGTACGATAGCTTGGGTTGCTATTGTCTTGTGTGACATTTATGACGGCACCATGAAGAAAAAGGAAGATGATTGATGGAGGCGCTTCAATAATGTCAATATTTGGTGTTATTTGCTTGATTCTTGCAATATTGTGTATCGGTGCTTGTGTTGTATATTTCTTCCTAACGCATAATATTCCTGTTTGGGCAACCTTGTTATTGGTGGCATTTCACCTCTGCTTCTTTGTCGGCCTAGATATAAAAGAGCCTTTCATAATGGCAACCAGTATTGCAGCGATTGGTGGTTGGTGGATTATCGCAGGAATTAGCGTTGAAATGGATGAGATACGTAAAAAAGGGGAATGAAGGCCTTAAGCGGCCGGCATCTAATGAAGAGGAGTAATGAAAATGTTTATTGAACTACACTCACATAAATATGGCCATAAGGTACTGGTCAATGTAAACAAAATTGTTGCTGTTTCAGAATGTAATAAAGATGATCGAATGGTTGCAGTAGTCGTATGTGATAACGAAGACGAATGGTATGTAGCTGAAAAATATGATGATATTAAGCGCCAACTGGAAAAATTTGGAAATTGACATGGCTAAGGGTAGAAGGAAACCTAGGCCGCAGCCGCCGCGCTGGTACTGGTGGGATAATGACAACTGCTGGTGGTGCAACAATAGACGTGGCTGTAGCGGCTGCAAGGTGTTAAAGAGGTATAATAAAGAACATGAGAAAAAGCCACGAGCGGAGCGAGATGGCATGAAAGGAGCGAGATGGCTTGAAGACGAATAAGGAAATGCTGGCGACGATGAGTAATGAGCGCTGGTATGAGATAGTTGATTGGTTGTTTCATCAGTATGGGCGCGGTTTTATGAGTACTAAAGGCGCGGTGATATAGTGGTTGGATGGCGATGAGCTTGCTACAGGGAAAGGAGGAGAATCACTTGACACCGATTATTAATCCTTGGTTTTTTTATTGGAGTTCAGTGTGTGACGGTGTATTTATTGTAAGTACAGTGGTGTTTTTAATTGCTCTTGCTGTCTCGATTATAGTTATTGCTTTTCATTTTAGTGGCGATACTGATTTTGACAAGGCTATTAAGCCCGCTGTGACTATAACAATTGTTGCGATGTTATTGATGATGTTTGTACCAAGTTCAAAGACGTTAATTCGCATGGAGGTTGCTAGGAATATTACTGTTGAGCGGATTGAGAATGTGCGCGAAAACAGCGAAGAGTTTGTTGATTCTATGGTTGAGCGCATTATGGAGTTGAAGAATGAGAAGTAAAATACGGCGCCACGAGCGACTGAAAGGAGCGAGATGGCTGAAAATTGTTACGGTGTGTTGGAACGGTGGATATTGAAGAGGAAGAGCGACGATGATGAAAGCCCAATCCCAAACATCCTAGCGTAAGCATCGTGATTTTCAAAATAACCCATCGTAAAAGGGTCTTGTGTTCATTCGTGAAATCTAAAATAACCCATCGTAAGGGGTTTTTTGGCGGCATAACGCATTTCACATTGCAAATAAGATTTTTCCTAAAACAATCCCCCGGGCTGCAAAAAATTTGAAAGTAACGCTGAGTTTTCTGCGGCCGCACAAAAATAAAAAGCAATAACGGCGTACAAAAATAAAATCAACAACAATCAAATCAAAACTGTGTTGTTTTAACAAACAAATTCAAAACAACAATCAAAATAAAACAAATAAAGAACGTAAGATTTGGTGAAACAAAGCACAAACAGACAAGCAAACCAACAAGTCTTACGTTCTTTATTTATTTCAAAATATTGTATTGGCTCAAAAGCAAAATAAGCATTTGTATTCCGTCGCGGCGCGTCAGCGGCCGACTTGAATCGGCGAATAATTATGCGACATTATGCGGGTTTTTCATTACAATTCGATGTTCGTTCATGACAATTTGAAATCCTTTTATGTAATGAATATTCATGCACTGTTTTTGCATGGTTATGCATGTGTCCGTCGGCGACGGACAGTGAATATTTATTCACTCGTTTGCATAAATATTTATGCAAAATTTTGTATGAATATTTATACAATTTTTTGTATAAATATTTATTCAGAAAAATGTATAAATATGAATTGTCAATTTTTTTGACACTGTATAAAAATAAGCTCTTTTGCATGATCTTGCAAAGTAACTTTCGCAGTTACTTGAAACTTGTAAAAAAACTTGCGCAGTTACGAAAAGTAACTTGTAACTTGCGCAGTTACTTTTTTTGTGTTTTGTTTGTCAAGCGTAAAAAGTTTTTTGTTGTTCAGATTGTTTGTTGTTCAGATTGTTTGTGGTTCAGATTGTTTGTTGTGCAGATTGTTTGTTGTGCAGATTGTTTGTTGTGGAAAAGAAAAAAAGGTTTATTTGTTTTTCTTCTATGAAAAGCAAAGAAAAAAGTTTGTTTGTCTATTTGTGTTTGTGTTGCTTGCTTGTTATCACTGAAAAGAAAATCAGCTTATTTTTTTGTATTTAATAGAAAAGAAAGTTCAGAAGTTGCTAAAAAGTCCGAAATTTCGGACTTTTTTCTGGCTTTGATCTGATGCAGATTATTTGTGTTGATTGTTTGCTTACTCTGAAAGTCCAGTTTTTCGGACTTTGTAAAAAACTTTTCAGATTTTCAAAAAATTTTTCAAAAAGTATTGACAACTATTTTTCCGCGAGTATAATAAAAGCGTCAAGAGGTTGACGGAAAACAAACCGAAAGAAAAAATAAAAAAGAAAAGGGGTTTTTCAGAATGTTAAACAGTGAAGAATTGAAAGTAGTTGGCAGAATCGTGGACGGAATCATGAGTGAATACGCGGGGACCGACCGGAAAAGATTCGCGAAAAAAGCGGTAATCGCCGTTACCTTTGCCGCGATTTACAGTCAGGACGCTTTTGGAATCGTGATTCCGAAAGTGGTGGAACAGAATAGCAGATTAGAGCTGAAAATGGGGCGCTAAGCGCCCCACAAGGGAAAAGGGGATTTGAAAAATGAGAATGATTGCTACCGTAAAGCCCGAAAACACCGAAAAATGCAGAATTGTGGTTGACTTCTTCTGGCGAGACATCTACGCGGCGCCCGAATTTGATACGCTTGCAAAGGCTATTCGCTACGCGGCACAGGTCAAGCGCCACGCCCGTAAAGTCCACGCAAACCCGAACGTTGCCCTGTATCCGTTCCCGGAATACATTGACCACGATTTGGCGGTTGTACTGTAGTAAGAACACACGGGGCGCGCAATGCGCCCCACAACGTAAAAAAAAGAAGGGAGATTTCACAATGGATAATGGAACGCTGAAAAGAATCTACGGTATGGATGAAGAAGAATATGAAATCCTGATGAACCGCTGGAATCAGGTTTTTGAGGATCTCGACATGGAAGAACAGGGTGATCCACACGAATGGGAGCCCACGGAAGAAGAACTTGACGAGATGTTGGAGGCCATTCAGGCCTCCAAGAAAGAGCCCAACGTGGCGGCAAAGGTTGTGGCGCTCATGGATACACTGGAAGACCTGCGGATCGACGGAGCTATCGACTACTCCACCTACTCCCAGCTGTGGGATATGGTTGCAGACATCGGCGAAGACCTGCACATGGACATTAACTACTAGGGGCCGTAAGGCCCCCAATATGAAAGGGGAATAAATCATGAAGGCATATGAATTAAAACACGACGTGACAGTGGTCAATCTCCAGGATGGGATCATTTATGAGTGGGACTTTGGACGCAGCACCATGACGCTGCTGGAACTGATGGACATCGACAACCTACAACTCACCGACCTCCACATTGTAGTTCACATCGGGTGCCGCTAAGGCACCCAGAAAGGGGAATGTAAAATGTTATTTATGAGTGTTATGATCGCTAGCTGCCTCGCGCTGACGTTAATCGGCTGCAACTGGGCGGACAAATGAGAGGGCGCACGCCCTCTTTTTATCTTTATACATACGCGCGAATATACCCGGCAAAACGATTTGTGCATAAATATGCACATCCCAAAACCTGCCATATCGAAAATATATACATGAATATACGAAAAAATGAATAAATATTCGGGCGCGCCGCCAGCCGGCGCACGGGATCGGCGAATAATTATGCAACATTAGCCGGTATTTTCATTACATTTTCAGATCTGTTCATGACAATTTGAAATCCTTTTATGTAGTGTATGATCATGCACCGCACCTGCATATTGATGCAATTCAACACGCCTGGGTGCGTGTGCATAAGTATGCACCCTGGCGTATGAATATACATTTCAACACACCCGGCCGCGTGATCCGCCTCGCTGCATAAATACCCAGGCAACCGCATAAAATTACATAAAAAATTTTTTCAAAATCGCTTGACTTTTCCGGCAGTATCGCTTATAATATCAGTGTGAGGTTAAGAGAGCGCCGGAGGGAAAAGCCACTCGACCGAACAAGAAAAATAAAAAAGGGCTTGACAGGAACACAAAAACCTGATATAATAAAGCCAAGAGATGAGGGAGCGCAGCGAAACCAGTGCAAAGCGACACGAAGCTAGCTCCCAAACCTCAACCGCCAAAAGGTAGGTGGGCGCTGGCGGTCAATAAATGTCCGCCCACCACAAAAAAATTAAAAACCTCTTGACAAGCACAGAACAAAGTGCTATAATAAAGCCAAGAGGTGAGGGAAACACCGCAAACACAAAGCCAAAACAAGACAAAAGAAAGGATGATGTTTAATGGCAACTAAGAAAGAACAGTACACCTACGCGCAGATGGTAGAGGATTTGCAGGGATATGTTGAAATCAGCGAGATTATCCCAGAAGCCAAGAAAGCCCAGATTTTAGACAAGCTGGCGGCTCTGGCAGAATCCTACGCAAAGCGTAAAGATTATGCGGCGACGCATAAGAAACCGTCACAGGCAAAAGGGCCGGGCGAAGCTACCCTTGCTATCGCAAAAGAGGTCGAATCCGTTCTGACCGATACGCCGATGACCTCGGGGGAAATCGCGGAAGCACTGGGAACCGACTACTCGCCGCTCCGCATTGCAAACGCGGCAAAGTATATCACCGGCGTACAGTCCCAGAAAGTCGTCCGCGAAGTGGTAGGCAAGAATGGTCTGCGGCAGGAACGCCAGTACACGGCATATTTCCTCGCATGACCTGACCGGGGCGGGAAATTCCCGCCCCACCTTAAAAAAACACTTGACAAATCCAACATAGGGTGCTATAATAAAGACAACAAAGGAAAGAAAACATCAAAAAAGATACGGAGGTAACACTTATGATGAACTTTGATTTAACGAAACTGACTGCTGCTGAACTGAGATGGTTAGAAAGCCACGCTGGAGAAGCACGGAAAAACGCCGTCAAAGCTGGATTCCAGCAGGTGGCCGACGAATTAAGACGGGGCAACCTTGAAGGCATGGATATTCACCAGATTGCTGCGCTGACCGGCATGACGGCCTTACAGGCGGCCAACATCGACAACAAAGAAAAGGCCACCGAAGCTGGACTGAACAAGAGCTGGAAAACCATCACCAAACACTACATCTGCGAAGAAGACGGTTCCAGAATCACGATGACCAAAGAAATCGCTTACTTCAGCCTGACCAGACGGTAAACCCCTGAACTCCGGGGACTGGCAACAGTCCCCAGCCTCAAGGGCTTACATACAAGCCACATAACCACTCACTCCTTCATATAAATATACAAAGCCGCCTGGGTTCCCCCTTTCCCGGGCGGCTTTGTATTTACGCAGAAAAATGTATAATTATGCGCGCCTCCCCACCGGCCGGCGCGGCCGGTGAACCGTTCATGACATTTTGCCGGCCGTTTGTGACATTTTCACGCAATTTGATGCCCGAATAAATATCCTAGAACCCGAATAAATATTTATTCACTCAAATGTATAAATATTTTTCAAAAATTTTTGCAAAACCCCTTGACAAAAAAATTTTTTTAGTGTATAATTTAATCACAAGCTAAGGAAAGGGGAATGAAAAATGAACGAAAAACAGATTGAAGCGCGCAGTCGGTTTTGGCACCGTGCTTTCTGGTGGTATGTAGACGAGGTGGCTAAAAAACAGTTAACCCGCCAAGATATCACAGAAGATTGCAGGATGATAGATCGAATTGCTGAAATATTCTTTTAACAACGGTTAAAATTGTAAAATAGGGGTTGACAAACCTCAACCCCTATGATATAATACATATAGAAAACAGGAAGGGGAATGAAAAATGAGGATTATCTTAACGACCAATGAAGAACATCACAATATGCTGACCGACTGGGCAAGTGTGCGCAGCAATTTACAAGAATTATCTTTTTTCGACCTGCTCCGGTTTGCTAATTTGCAAGAGGATATTTGTGATACCTTCCGGATGGCCAGATTTGCCGCAGCCAAATACCCTGGTTTTTGGGTAGTATATGAAAAGCCCCGCGAACATCGGAAAGTATATAAAGTGAAAAAAGGGGCTTGACAAAAGCCCCAATACATAGTATAATAAAGACACAAACAAAAGAGGAGGAATAATAATGAATAAAATTGAAGTAGACAGCAAAAAAGGCGGAATCAACGGAACCGGAGCATTGACCTTAATCTTTATCACTCTGAAACTGTGCGGCGTAATCGACTGGAGCTGGGTGTGGGTACTCTCTCCGATTTGGATTAGCATCGTACTCGCCTTCATTATCGGCGCGGTTGTTGTATGCTTCCTGAGAGATTGAGAGGTGGCAAATAATGACTGTTAGAGATTTAATTTCACTTTTAGAAGAGGCTGAATCTTACTTTCCAAAGGGACTGGATACTCAGCTACATTTTGATGATGGAGGCGGCTATACCTTCGCGATAACAGATGCCGAGATATTCATGGCTGATGGCGTAGTGATGTTACGATTATATGAAGACTGAAAAAAGGGGGTGGATGAATATCCACCTCCCTGCATATTTATGCGGCGCACCCCGCGCGGGCGCCAGGCCGCGCTGTTCGTTCATGACATTTTGCGTGCTTTTCATGACAATTTTCTGCACTTTCACTCCCGAATAAAGATCCCAGAATGTGAATAAATATTTATGCAAAAAAATTTATAAAAATTCTTTGAAAAAATGCTTGACAAAAAAATTTTTTTAGTGTATAATCTATATAGAAAGTTAAGGAAAGGGGCGGAACGGATGGACAATTTTATTGTAGCCGGTATTGTTTTTATTCTGCTCTTTGCGGCAGACCTCGTATTTATCGAGCCGACCTTAAAAAAATTACATAAAAGGCTTGACAATGGCGGCGAAAAGTGATATAATCAATACAGAAAGTTAAGGAAGGGGGACGGAAAAATGATGTTCTGGTTAGCATTTGCCAAGGCTCTTGCTCCGGTCGCATTCGCGGCAGTAGGAACCGGTATCGTATATTTAGTCTGGGAGGTGCATACTCATGAATAAGCGTATAATCGCTTTCGATATGGATGGAACCATCGCTGACCTGTACAGTGTGAAAAACTGGCTTCCGAAGCTGATGGCAGAGGATGCTAGTCCATACCGCGAAGCGCGCCCAATGTGGGATATGGCTGAACTGCGCCGCATACTGATTCGATTAGCTGGAAAAGGTTGGGAAATCCGCGTTATTAGCTGGTTAAGCAAAGGCGCAAGCCCGGCATACAAGCAAGAAATCCGGCGAGCAAAAAATGAATGGTTGCGGCGCTATAACTTCCCGGCGGAGGTTGTACATCTGGTAGAATATGGCACCACTAAAGCGGATTGCATCCGCAAACATGCGGAAGTTGCAATTCTGATTGACGACAACAAAAAAATCCGGGACGGCTGGCATCTGGGCCGCACGATTGACCCGCAGAAGGTCAATATTCTGGAAGAGCTGAAAAAATTATAGAAAATGCGGAAAAGGGGTTGACAACCTCAACCCCTATGCTATAATACATACAGAAAAGGAAATGGAGGCAACAAAAATGAGAAAATATCGTATTGTTTGGGAACAGAAATGCAAAAGTCGGTTACTGTGGAGAATTAGAAAATTTTCTTGAGTACACCCAAAAATATCAAATAGGGGTTGACAAACCTCAACCCCTATGCTATAATACATATAGAAAGAGAAAAGGGAGGGCTACGATGGATAGATTTGATAAAGAGGGGTTATTGGTAAAAGTTGCTTATCTCCTCGGCGGCTTAAGTGCTGCCGCGGCAGTCGGATACTTTTATACACACCATGACCTGCTAAAAATTGCATGGGGTTTAGCATACAGCGCAGTTATTGGGATATGGATTACAGTTATGATTAAAGAGAGAGGGAGGCACACAGAATGAACGAACACGAAGATGAATTATTATCGTTATTAACCCTTGAGCACAACGAAATTGAAATCTCATTTGATTGGATTGCCGGTGTATGGTATGTAGGTTTTGAATTTAAGAACGGCAGTTGCCACGAGACCTATCCGCTCAAATCATTCCGCACCGTTGGAAAAGCCTTGCGAGATTGGGCAGAAAGACATTGGGAAGAAATGAAATTTGACAACGGGGCTTGACAAAAGCCCCAATACATAGTATAATAGAATCACAAAGAGAAAAGGGAGGACACGAAATGAACGAAAACATCAAGCTATTGTGCGACTACGAAATCAATATTGAAATCTACTGCGATAACGGCAAAGTCCAGTGCTGCATTGCAACCGACCACGCTACCGCCGAATACTTCCCAGTAACTTGTATTGCCGACGTATCGAAAGCCCTCGATCAGGTTTTGGTAGATGCGGCAGAGTACGAGATGCAGAAATTAGAGGAGGAGGAATAAAAATGCAGGGGATGAGTATTTACTCATCCCCTTGTATAAAAATTCGGCGCACCCCGCGCGACCGCCAGGTCGCGCTGTCCGTTCATGACATTTTGCGTGTATTTCATGACAATTTGCGTTCCGTTTATGACATTTTGGAAAATCCTGTAAATGTATATTCATGCAGCAGCCTGGATATTTATACATTTCAACACGCCCGGCCCCGTGTGCATAGATATGCAGCCTGGCGCATGAGTATTCAGTTAGAGACCTCTAACCCGTGTATACACAAAAACAATAGAAAAACATTGACTTTTCCGGAAATATCGTTTATAATATAGTTGTGAGGTTGAGAGAGGGACAAAAAAATCCTCCCCACCTCGCAAGGAAAATTTCAAAAAAGGCTTGACAAGGTAAGCCGGACGTGATATAATAAAGACGTAATCAAGAGAGCGCGCCGAGATGGAAAAGCCACTTGAGATTACAAGAAAAATCACAAAAGGGCTTGACAAACAAGCCGGAAGATGCTACAATATAAATGTAGCGAGAAGCCAAAAAAGATGTAGGAGGTACAACACTTATGGCAAATGCAAAAACTAAATATTATCTCGTGATCGATACGGAAACATATGGGGATATTAAGTACCCCATAGCGTATGAAGTCGGCGGCGTAGTATGCGACCGGAACGGCAATATCTATTATAAGTTCCACTACGCAATCAAGGAAACCTTTGCCGACCTGCGCCGGATGTGTACGGCTTACTATAGCTGGAAGTTTCCGGGATACGTTGACAGGCTGTATGAACGGGAGATGGAGCCGGTTCCCTTTGCGGAAATCTGCGCCCGGTTGGATGCTATCATAGAGCATTACAACATCAAAACGCTTGCCGCATACAATCTCGCGTTTGACTTACGCGCAATGAGAAACACGGCGCGAGAAGTCCTGAATACCGACGTCTGGTGTGACCGGGAGCTGGAAAATCTCTGTATCATGTGCGCCGCCTGTGATATACTGTACGGGGCGAAGTATTGCAAGATTGCCCGGGAAAATGGATGGGTAACGGAAAAGGGCAATATCCGCACGAGTGCAGAATCTGGATACCGCTATATCTCCGGCAACTATAGCTTTGAGGAGGAGCACCGCGGGCTTGACGATTGCATCATAGAAGCCCAGATTCTCGCCGCCGTGTTCCGCAAACACAAAAAATTTGATGGTTCCATTACCGGCTTTCCTATGCGGAAAGTATGGAATCGTGAAAAAAAGTAAGAAAAATTGAATAAGGGGCTTGACAAACAAGCCCCAACATGATACAATAGGTTCAGGAGGTGAGGGAATGGAAGAAAAACAAGCCAGACGGTCAAGCAATAAAGACCGAAAAGAACAGTTGCTGAAACGTCTGTCAGAATGGATTGATGGCGGCGATACGCCAGAACAGGCAATCGAAAAATTGACGCTCAAACAATATGACTTTTTAGTCGAACAGGGCGTAGATTTAGACGCCTTACTACTGACGCCGGAACAGTTGAAAAACCTGCATAAAGCGGTTCCGCGAGAACGGCGCAAAAGTCCAGAGGGATATAATAAAAAGTATCCGGAAGAAAAGCAACACTTGTTCCAGTGCATACGAACCTTATTTGAGGGAATGGGCGCAGAGGTTATCCCGCGAGAAAAGGAAAACTTCCGCGATTTAGACTTCACTTACAATGGAACCCATTATCGAGTAGTATTCAGTAATCCGCGGACTTGAAAAAGTCCGCGGGAAAATCAAAAAAAATACTTGACAAAACCCCGCAAGGGTGATATAATAAAAGCGTAAACAGGGGAACAACCCCGGAAAAAAGAAAGGAAGATGCTAAATGGCAAGCAACACTTACACCAACAAACAGTTTTTCAACGATGTTCTGACCCTGATTGAAGAATCCGACATGGACGACGTTCTCCGCGGCGCGATGCAGGAAAAGGCCCTGAAAGCGCTGGAACAGCTGGAAAAACGCGCTGACTACGCGAAAGCGCACCCCCGCAAATCCACCGCAAAAGGCGCAAGCGACGCAACTCGCGCACTGGCCGCCGAAATCGGCGCAATCCTGACCGCTGAACCGATGACCGCTACCGAAATCAATGAGGTTTTAGGTGCTGATTATAGCGCTCTGAGAATCTCTGGCGCGGCGAAGTTCATCCCCGGCGTTGTGACCTGCAAAGTCACCCGCATGGCTACCGGCAAGGATGGTCTGAAAGCCGAACGCCAGTATACCGCTTACAGCGTAGAGTAAGAGACCGGGAGGGCGCAAGCCCTCCCCCAAACAAGGGGGTTATAAGATGGCAAAGAAAAACGTATACCGGAAAAAGCTGGAAGTATTGCAAGAGATGTTTCTCCACTGGTCAGAAATCGCCGAAGAATGCGGACAGGATGACCGGGCAGAGGTTTGGTACCTTGCCGCCGACTGGTGCGCAAGAGCCGCGGAAGACCCGGAAGACCCGGAAGAGCTGAACTGCGTCATGTACTGGGCATAAAAATCCACGGGCTGTATAAATATGCAGCCCCTCTTTTTTGTATGTAAATGTATGTATATGCAACTGAATGTATATTTATGCACGCGGCGGGCCGCGAGCCCGGGTGAGCGGACGCAACCCCGTAATTCCACCATACCGCGATTTTTCGTCGATTCGGCCCCATACCGCTCGGCTCCACGGATTCCTCAAACCCACTCCTCGCTGCGCTCGGCGCCGCGCCCACGCCTGCGTGTCCCGCAAACGCCGCCGGTTGCCTTAAAAAATTTTTGTGGTATACTGGAAGGGGATATATATAAAAAAAATATATCCCTATACCGCCTTGGGGCAAGCATTCTGGGTCCCTTCTTGCTGTAAAAAAATTTTTATCGTATAATATATATGTAAGGTGAGGAAAGGAGAAGAGAGAATATGACTTCGTTAGGTAATAGTGTGTTCCAGATGCGTAACGCCTTAATCCAGGCTGTCCACCCCAAGACCGACAAGGACCGGGACTACGTCAGCTGGACTTTAGATGCCTTCAAAGATATGCTCCAGCGGCGCTATAAGCCTAGGCAGTACTGGGAATACGTGAACAACGGCTGCTTCAAAGAAGTGTTCCGCCCGTGGACGGCAGCACCTTGTGTGGTGAAGTTTGTATCGCAGGAGAACAACACTGACGAGGAATATTCTCTCCTTCAGTGCGCCAAAGAGGAAGGCGTGGCGCAGTTCTTCATCCCGACCTACTTCGTGGACCTGTTCTGCCCTCTCGACGCCGAATGGCTGGACGACTACTCCGACGTGGAGGACGAAGACACCGATGAGATAGTATACCATGCTCAGCAGCTGGTTAGTGTGCAGGTACAGCCGGTTGCCACCGTACATGAGGACTGCACTTACTTTACCACCAGAGAAGCCGAAGAGCTAGAGTGGGTAGCGGCAGACGGCAACGTCGTACTGAGTGACACCATGGATACTTTGGCGCACAAGGTATGGAGCCGTGAGTGGATTCTGAAAGCCCTAGCATGCTATTCTGCGGCAGAACTAGACCGCTTTGCTTACTTCCTCGATGAATATTGCGTATCCGACCTGCACAGCGCCAATGTCGGCTACTACAAAGGGCAGCCCATCATCTTAGATTGCATGAGCCGCTCCTTGACTTAAAAAAATTTTTGTGATATAATGAAAGGGGTATAACCCCATAGCCTCCAGCTCACTCCCTTCCTTCTACCTCCTCCCAGGGCTGGAGGCGCCGGGATCACCGGAGGAGGAACAACGAATCAACAGTTAAAAAATAAAAATTTTAACTCGCTTGCACTAAAAAAATTTTTGAGATATAATATAAATGTAAGGTTGAGAGAGATAAAACAGATGGGATAAGAGAAATCCCAAGACTCACCAGATAAGCACTACAAAGTAATGGCTGCGGAAAACACCCTCCCCAAGAACGGTGGAACCCCGGGACTTGAGACACCCCGGATTACAAAAACAGCCAACCCTCGGAGCGAAACAGCACTTGAAGTAGCTCCAATATACATATCCCCTTAATCTAAGCCTTTCAAGAAGCGTAAGGTCCTGCAAGAGTTCAGTGATGAGTCGCTCAGAAAGGCATACATACCCAAAATAACCCCCTATTAAAAGCCAACAAGTAAAAGGAAAAGAAAGAAAGGAAATGATACTATGGCTAATGTTTATACCCAGAAGATGTTCTATGAAGATGTAATTGCACTGATCACTGGAGATGCAGACATCGGCGATTTACCGACTGATGAAATGATTGAGAAAGCGGAAAAAGGCATTGAACAGCTCGAAAAGAGAGCTGAATATGCAAAGACTCATCCGAGTAAAGCTAAAACCGCTGCAAAAGGTCCGAGCGAAGAAACGCTTGCAAGAGCCGCTGCAATCAAAGGCGTATTAACCAATAAACCGAAAACTATCGTTGAAATCAACGAAGCATTAGGTACTGACTTAAACGCTTTGCAAATTTCCGGTGTAATGAAGTTCATTGAAAATGTACAGAAAACCAAAGTTGTAAGAAATGTAACCGATAAGAAAGGCTTAAAAGCCGAACGTATGTATACTGCCTATTTTGTTGAATGATGATTTTCGAGAGAGGGTTTGTTTCAAACAAACCCTCTATTTTTTAACAAAAAAACTTAAAAATATTTTCCAAAAATATAACAAAAATTATTTTAAAAAATTTTCAAAAACTTTTTTAAAAATTTTCTTATTTTTGATATCAAAAAATATTATATATAATAGAGAAAAGAAAAG
>Ga0310690_10006081_pt1 | contig 16036 bp, 9 predicted proteins | sample AusTroGonzalo_MG_2_FD_207661 | JGI IMG/M metagenome (GOLD analysis project Ga0310690, IMG submission 207661) | Bovine rumen microbial communities from tropical cattle in Woodstock, Queensland, Australia - Gonzalo_04 (v2) (version 2) | ecosystem: Host-associated > Mammals > Digestive system >... | reverse complement strand
TATTGGCGACCGGGCATCGAGCTGGCGAAGGACGAGCTTGATGCGGCGACGCGGCGCTTCCCCGTGCTTGGGCGGCTAGAGGCGGCGTTCGAGAAGGTGTTGCGCGAGGTGAAGGAGACGGTCGTCACGGACATCGACCATCCAGCGGTCTGGTATGTGTACAACATGGGGCTCGTTGTGAAGTCGCCGAAGAAGACGTTCTCCATCGACCTGCACCACCGCAGGGCGGAGGAGCTGGCTCCGCTGCTGGACTTCGCGCTGGTCACGCACAACCACAACGACCACTACACGGAGCGTTTCACGCATCTGATGGATCGCGCCATGCACAAGACGGTGGTGAACAACTTCTTCTCCAACTATGGCGTTAAGGACAGGATGAAGTTTGGCGGCTACACGCGGGCGAAGTCGAAGACCTTCCACATCGATGACGTGACGGTGATCACCGGCCTCTGCGACCACAACCCCTACCTCATCGACTTCACGACGCCGTTCGAGGTGCAGATCGGCAACTTCACGCTCTACCATTCCGGCGACTGCTATAGCCATGCCAAGCTGCATGTCTCGCGCCAGCCCGACCTTTGGGTACTCCATCCCCGCTGCGGCATGGATCCGGCGAAGGCGTGTGCCGAGGCGATACGTCCGAAGAAGGCGGTGGTGGCGCATCTCCAGGAACTTGGGCACGCCAAGGGCGGCGCCCGCTGGACGTACGAGAACGGGATGTCCGACTGCCGACGCATCGAGGCCGCCGGCTTCCCGGCCGTCATGCCGCTCTGGGGCGAACGGCTGGCTTGATCTGTGGATGCCGATTTGCCAGTTTTACGCCCCGCTAACGGCAGATTTTTGGTATAATTCACGCGGCTTTGGCGGAGAAGCGGCGTTTTGCCGCCAAATCTGCCATTGCACAAGGAGGCATATACATGAGCATCATGGTAGATTTGCCGCCTGCGATGGCACAGGAGGCGCAAGAATATGCGACCGTTCGAGGTACGACGCTTGAACGGCTGTTGTTCGATTACCTTAAAGCGGAACTGGACAGGCGGCACGAGGTCGATGAAGCGATGGCAAAATTTGATGCGCTTGTCAGGCAAAGTAGTGGTAGGCTTCAGGGCAAGCCCTACAAATTCAATCGTGCCGACGCTTACGAACCTGAAACGGTAAATCCCTTCAAGGCATGACAATGATCGCCAACATACAGAACATCTTCATGAATGACGCACGGAACGGTGCGTTCTGGATGACGTTTGGCCACAACTTCGAAAGCGTGACGGGGGGGGGTAATATCCCGAGATATGGCGGCGCGAGGCGCGCCGCAAACGTGGCGGGGCGCACAGCTTCACCGATTAGGACAAAAGACAGAGGACAGAGGACAAAGGATTGCCGTTCGGGCATCCGACCATCTGTCCTCTGTCTTTTGTCTTCTGTCCTCTATTTCACAACCAAAAGGAGCAAAACGATGAGAACACAGTTCGGAACGATTCTCGTGGCGGTGGCTGCGGCGAGCGTAACCCTCTCGGCGCAGGCCACGACCTACACGAGCGCGAGCTATGTGAAGCAGGATCATCTGATCGTGCAGTGGGACGGCATCAACAACGTCGGCACGGGCACGCACGATCCTAGCGCAACGACATGGAAAGACCTCAAGGGCGGGTATGACTTGACACTCACGGCGAATGGTCACTGGACGGGCGGCAACGCGCTTTCCGTGAGCGGGAAGTCCGCCACCCGCACGGGCGCCGCTCCGGCCGCCAAGACGCTCGAGGTCGTTTTCAAGATGACGAATATAGCAGGGCGCCCGCTGTTTTACGGTGGCAACCAAACAACGAAGCAGATGGTCATCTTTGACAATGCAGGTACGCAGTGTTACTTTGAGGGGCTGGCCAAGCCGACCGAACATCGGTATGTTCACTTGAACTTCGACAAGGATGCGATGCGTGCCGTCACGGCGACGTTCGCTTCACCGGGTTCCCCGGCCGACGCGATTTATTGTGACGGTGCTCCGCGCGATGACGGAACGCTGCAGAATGGCTGGGGAGATTCGACCCAGAAGATCATAATCGGAAACTATGCAGACAGAACTGACGAGAAATTCAAGTGGTTTGGCGAGTTGTATGCGATCCGTATGTATGACTGCGTCCTGACGCCCGAGGAAATCGTGGCCAATCATGCAATCGACCTGGCGCGGTTCTCGCCGCCGGACGATCCCACGAGCGCCGACTACGTACAGGATGGCCTGCTCGTGCAGTGGGACGGCATCGACAACGAGGGAACGGGCACGCACAACCCCAATGCAACGGTTTGGAAAGACCTCAAGGGCACCTGCGACCTGACGCTGACGAGCAGTGCGGCGTGGAATGCGGAAGGTCGCGCGCTTGTTGTGAGCGGCATGTCGGCGACCGGCAGCGGAACAGCGCCGGCCTACAAGACCATTGAGGTCGTACACAAGATGACGACAAACGGGAAAGGATTTCTCTTCACGGGCGGCAGCAGAAGTTATGAAGTCATTTGCGAAAACAACGGGTCATCGACGTTGTGTTACTTCGCGGGAGACTCGTACGAGAAGAAATACATCTCGAGGCCGTTCTCCGCATCGGAAGTCTGCTTCTATTCCGCCCGTTACGGCGACGACGGGAAAATCACCGACGTGTTCAAGGATGCGGAAGAGCGCGAGGACGGCACGACGTCAGAGACCTGGGGGCCCGGCGAGGTCGTCGCGATCGGCAACAGGTCGTCAGGAACCTCATATCCGTGGCATGGCGAGGTGTATGCAATCCGCCTCTACAGCAAGCGGCTTACGAAGGCGGAGCTGGCGCACAACCATCGGATCGACTGCAAACGCTTCCTGACAACCTCGAGCTATATTCAGGAGAACCTGATGGCGCACTGGGACGGTAAGGACAACGTTGGATATGGGATTCATGACTCGTCCACGAACGTCTGGAAGAATCTGGTTTCTGGCGGACAGGATCTTTCGCTTGTTACCGGTAGATGGACGGACAATGCGTTTGTATGCAGGGGCGAGAATAACGTTGCCGCACTTGGCACTGCATCGCTGAACTTCACGTCCCTTGAAACCGTGTTTCTGAATGGCACGAACGAGGCGCATGGTATCGTCTTAAGCGGCGCAAACGGTGGCAAGGCATTTGTCCTTGGCAAGACGTACGCGTTCTGGAAGAACAACTCTGGCACCACAGAATACAACTGTTTTGTGGAGGGGCGGAATTCGCTTGCGTGGCGAAATAACGGCGCGGTGTTCGCGAATGGGGATGCAATCCAGTACGAAGAGCTTACTACGACCTGGACCTTGAACATGACGAATGTCGTGCAGATCGGTGCGCGCTGGGCGCCGGAATGGAACACCTATCCGTATAAAGGGGACATCTTCGCCATCCGTGCGTACAGTTCCAACATGACGGACGGGCAGATCGCCTACAACAGCAGAATCGACCGCATCCGCTTCGGTCTGCCAACACGTACGCTGACGTGGAACGGCCCGGAAGAGTCTATTGGCGATGGTTTCTTCGCCACGAACGGGAACTGGCGGGTTGCAGGCCATGCATCGCAGTCGGTTCCGAGTGTGATGGACGCGGTTGTACTCCCGGATGGCGTGTATGTCATGACGCTGGACGGTGAACGGGTTGTCGATTCGCTGGTCATTGGCGCGGGTGCCGCGCTGAAGTTTGACCTGCCGTCGGATGCGACGGCGACGAACGTGGTGCGGCTCACTGTGTTCGGCAAGGTGGAGGCGGATGCCGCCGCAAGGCTCGTTCTGGATGCCGCAGCGTTCGGCAGGGTGTATACCGAGGGGAGCGCGACGCTCCTAGCGTGTGATGTCGCCTCGCCCGATGCGTTGCAGAACCTGGCGGACAACGTCTCGTTCGTTGGCGGCCGCCGTTTGGGTAGGGTGGAGGTCGCGGCTGACGGCAAGTCTCTCGTCTACACGGCCGTGCTGCAGGGGACGGTGATTTACTTCAAGTAGTTCGCCGCCAAGATGGCGGCTCTCCATGATGTGGTACGGCACAGATTGTCGTAAAACTACAATCTGTGCCCATGGCGGTCCTCCATATGGTCGCAATAAAAGATTGAAACGTCTCGACAGTCGGACGGCGGCTCGTGTCCTAGAACGTATCGCCGTCCACCCAGATCGGGGCAATCTCGATGTCGGGCTTGAAATCGTTGTCGTGAAGAAATCTTATCGCGGCGTCGGCGATCGTGCGCCCGTGACGGACGGGGTCGATCTCCATGCGCGTCAGGTTCTTGTGGTAGACCGGGCCTAGTCCGCTGTTGGCCCAGCAGACGAACTTGACGTCGTCTGGAATTCGGATGCCAAAACTGTCGAAGGCTGTCAATATTCCGGACGCAACGTAGTCGTCCGTGACGAACAGAAGATCAGGAAGGCGGGGGCGTCTGGTTGAGCAGATGTGCGCGAACGTGTTCAGCGCAGCGCGCTGTACTTCTGCCGGACGACCGTCGAACTTTCGTTTCAGGACGACGATCTCATCTGCCGAGATGCCCGCGTCGTGGAATTGCCGCATGGCGTCCGCCGAACGTCCGCTTGCGCCTTTGACGAAACCGACCTGCCATGCCGACTTGACGTTTTGCGCCCGGCAGCGCTCAATGAGCGTCGGTACGGTGGCCGCTCGGTTGAATCGCACGCATCCGATGCAGTGCGCCCCCGGTTTGCCTTGCCTGCTGCCGATCACGATGAAAGGCACCGGGAAGCGTGAAAGGTAACGCTCGATCTCGGGCGTGTCGTACATCAGCACCACGAGATCCACGCTTTGCTGCAGGGCGATCTCCAGCCCCTCGAAGCAATATGAGCCGTTGGATTCCCGCCTCAGGACGAATCGCGTAAGCAGATAGCCGTCTGCAACAAGCATGCCCTGGAAAGCGTCCGCGAACTGGTTGAAATAATAGATGCCGACCGATTCAGGAGAGACGAAGAGCACATGGCCGCGCCAAACGCGTTCGCGGCGGCCAAGGACGACGGAGCCGATGCGCGGGCGCGGATTTGTCAGGCCCTCCGCTGCGATGGCCTTGACTGCCGCTTCCGTGACGATCGTGGATACGCCGAGGCGTTTGGCCAGTTCACGCGTCGTGGGCAACACGTCCCCCGGCCTGTAGTAACCGTTGAGGATCGCAACCCGCAAACCGTCGATGGTCTGCCGGACTAGCGTACGGCTGCTGTTGCGGGAAACAGAAAATGGAATCTTCTTTCCTTCTGAGTGCTTCGTCATGGTGCGAAAGCCTATCAAAAGCCGTTTGCCACGTCAACGGAGAACAGTTTATATTGCCAATATTGCCTATTGACCACGGGGCGCGAATCTGTTACAATGCGTGGCGTGCAACTTGCAGAGGTAATGTCAATCCTGTTCTCCGCCTGCGCGCTACGCTGTGCGGGCGAGGTGGCTTGTGCCGGTTTCAGTGTCGCCACGACGCCGCTCGTACGCGTGGATGCGTCGAACGCCGCGCAGTTCACGAACGAAGCATGGCAGGCGGCGGCGTGGCGCAACGAGCGCGTGCATGCGCCGTTCGCGATACGCGGCGCGGCCGAGGCTGCAGGTTTTTCCGCCCGCGTGGAGCCGGAGACGGCGCGCGACGCAAAGGTGTTTGGCGCAGATAACGTTCAGATACGTTGGGTGCGCGAGACGCTTGCCTCGGCGAACTACCGCTATCCGTGGGTATGGGTGGACATTCCCGAGCATAAGGTTGGCGACATTCTCGATCCGTCCATGCCGTTTGCGCTCACCGACCACGCGTTTCGCGCCCTGTGGGTGACGGTAAAGACGCCGCACGACGTAGAGCCTGGCATCTACAAGGCAAGTCTCGTTGTGAAGAACGTATCAGGCGCGGAGGTGCGGCGCGGGCTGGAGCTTGAAATCCTACCGATGACGCTTCCGGCGCATCGCAAGATGTATCTCGACATCTGGCAGACTCCATGGACGATCGCGCGTTACTACAACGTGAAGCCATTCTCTCCGGAGCATTACGCGCGGATGGAGCCGATCTTCCGCGAGCTTGCCGCGGCGGGGCAGAAGGCGATCACCGCCACGATCACCGACTATCCGTGGAACGTAAGGAAGAACATCGATACCGCGCGCTCGATGGTACGTTATGTCAAGCGGCGCGACGGTTCGTTTGTTGCCGACTTTACGACGCTTGACGAGTACGTTGCCTTCGCCAAGCGGTGCGGCATCGGCCCGCAGATACACTGCTACGCCATCGTGAAGTTCCAGAAGCACCGCGACTACTGGTACCACGATGAGGCGACCGGCGAGGAGTCGCACATCGACTGCGATCCCGGCACGCCGGAATACGAGGCGTACTGGGGGCCGCTTCTCGGGCAGCTGGAGTCCCACGCGAAAGAGAAGGGATGGCTTGGCGACATCTATGCCGCGCTGGACGAACTGCGTCCGCCAGAAGTGGCCCTTACGGCGAAGCTTGTGAAGAAGTACGCGCCCTCGCTCAAGTTCCAGATGGCGGGTGACGTGAATCCGGCGGACTTCGGCGACACGCAGATCGACAACTACTCGCAGTCACTCCGATTCGACTACGTCTCGCGCGAATTTCTCGCCGAGGCCGCGCGCCGACGCGAACGCGGGCTGATCACCACCTACTACGTCTGCTGCGTGCCGGAGCGGCCGAACAGCTTCCTCACCAGCCCGCTCGTCGAGCAGCGCTGGCTGGGACTGTTCGCCGCCGCCAAGGGGTTTGACGGATTCCTGAAGTCGACGAGCCACCGATGGATGATGGATCGCGATCCGCTCGTGGACGCGAGCTGCAAGCCGGGATGGGCGCCCGGCGAGTGCTTCCTCATCTATCCGGGACCGCTCCTTTCGCTCCGCTGGGAGATGATGGTGGACGGCTTCGAGAACTTCGACAAGCTGGCAATCCTGCGCGAAAGCGGACGGATGACGCCACGCGTCAGGGATGCGCTCAGGTGGATTGACTACCAGCGGCTGCTGGAAGGAAAGACATCCGACCTCGAGCGTATCGTCGGGAACGTCGAGCGCGAGATTGAAAACGCCTCCAGAAAGCAAAGAGGAATGCCATGAACAGAAAACGAAAGCCATGTTTCCTTCCGGCCGTGATGGGTGCGGCATTAGCCGCTGGCGCCGCGACCGTGAGCGACATCAATATCTTGCAGGACGCCGTTACGCGTGAGGTGACGATTACATACAGCTTGTCTGGTGCTCCTGCAATCGTCACGCTCGACATCCAGACGAATGGTCCCAGCGGTTATGCCTCGATCGGAGGCGAGCACATCGATTGCTTCTCGTCCGATAGCGACGTGTGGAGGAAGGTGTCCACGGACGGGACATGCACGATCAAGTGGCATCCCGACCAGTCGTGGCCTGGCGGCAAGGCGACAGAGGTGAAAGCGGTCGTCTCGGCCTGGTCGTCCGACAATCCGCCAGACTACATGGTTGCGGATATTTCCTCTTCGGCGGCGGCCAACACTGAGCGGTATTATCCCTCGGTCGATTTTCTGCCTGGAGGCTTGCTCGGCAATCCGGCGTACCGCACGACGAAGCTCGTGATGCGCAAGGTGATGGCGACCGGAATTCCGTGGACGATGGGCACGGGCGACAACAGCACCTCCGTCACGCTCACCAACAACTACTACATCGACGTGTTCGAGATGACGCAGGGACAGTTCTACCAGATCGCCGGATACGACAAGTCGGCATTCAAGACGGAAGGGGCGATGCGCCCGGCGAACTTGGTTTATTTCAACGAGCTGAGATGCGCAAGCGGCAACACTAGCGCATGGGCGGGCGGCAACTGGCCAAATCCTCCGTATGCCGGTTCCTTCCTCGACAAGCTGAGGAGACGGACGGGGCTCGATTTCGACCTGCCGGGCGAAGCGCAGTGGGAATACGCCTGCCGCGCGGGACATTCCGTAAGCGAATGGGGCAACGGTGTGCCGATTGGCGACGGTTCGGAGATGCCTGGACGCCACCGCTACAACGGCGGGTTCTTTGAGGGGGCGACGTCCTGGCCCTCGACCGGTACGACAGGGCCGACGAACGGACTGGCGATCGTCGGTTCCTACGCGCCAAACTCATGGGGTCTCTACGACATGCACGGCAACGTGTTCGAGATGTGCGTGGACTGGTTCGAGAGCAGCATAGCGGCCTTGAACGGACGAGTCAACGTAGATCCGGAAAATCCCGCCAACACGCTTGGCGGAAATGTCGTCGGCACGAAACGGGTGCGGCGTGGCGGATCGTGGCATGTCGGCGCGTCGGAAAGCAAATCGACAAATCGACTGGATATGGATCCGGCGGCCCGTAGCGAATGCTGGGGGTTCCGCGTGATATGTCACGCAGGAAACGCGGCGACGCATGCGTCGTCATCGTCAGGAGAGAACGCTGCTCCTGTTGCGCTCACGGCCGGAATCTATCCTGCATCGGCATCCGTTCAGCCGCTCGAGGCGCGTTCGTTTTCCATCTCGGCATCCGATGTCGGGGAAATCGACACCTTCCCGGCAAAGGGCATGTACATTATCTTTAGATGAAGCAAACAGAAAGGACAAGAAAATGACCTCAAGACATCTAATCTCGGCCATGGCGGCAGTCTGCGCATGCGCACTGGTGGCGGATGGCGTTCCCGAAGCGGGCAACGTGACGATGACGCAGGATTCGCTCACGCGCGAAGTTACGATCACCTACACGCTGGCGAACGCGCCTGCCGTGGTGACGCTGGACATCCAGACGAACGGACCAAACGGCTGGGTATCGATCGGCGGCGAGCACATCGACTGCTTCTCGTCCGACAGCGACGTGTGGAAGAAGGTCTCCGGCAAGGAGACATACACGATCAAGTGGAATCCCGACGTGTCCTGGTCGAGCAACAAGGTGACTATCGCGGACGGCGGCGTGAAGGCTGTTGTCACGGCCTGGGCTCTCGATGACACGCCCGACTACATGGTCGTGGACATCACAAGTGCGGCAGTGCAGAATTCACAGCGATACTACCCGTCGGTCGAGTTTCTGCCTGGCGGACTGTTCGGACGCGACGACTATCGCACAACCAAGCTGGTCATGCGCAAGATACGCGCGAAGAACGTCCGCTGGACGATGGGATCGATCTTCGAGACAAGCCGCTCTGCGGCGAGCGAGGCGACGCATGACGTGACGCTTACCAACAACTACTACATCGGCGTGTTCGAAGTGACGCAGGCGCAACTTTATCAGATAGCGGGCTTCAACAATTCAACGTTCAAGACGGAAGGTGCGATGCGCTCGGCGAACTCCATCAGCTTCAACGCGATCCGCTGCGCCGCCGTCACCAGTGCAACGTACGTCGGTAGCGGTTCGCCGACCGATGCGCCGTACACGGGTTCGTTTCTTGACATCCTGAACAAGCGTACCGGCCTCGATTTCGATCTTCCTGGCGAAGCGCAGTGGGAGTACGCCTGCCGCGCGGGGCAAGGCGAAAGCCGCTGGGGCGACGGGACTTATTTCACAAGTGCCACGGATGCGGGCATGCCGGGGAGATGCAAGGTCAACGGCGGATATATTGACGGAACCACCGCCCCTGGGACCGGCGCCAGTCCCGCGAACGGTACGGCGATCGTCGGTTCGTATGCGCCGAACGCATGGGGAATCTACGACATGCACGGTAACCAGTACGAGTATTGCCTGGATTGGTACACGGCCGACATCTCCGGCCTCAACGGCGCAATCAACATCGATCCCGTCGATCCAAGCAAGACGCTTGCCGGAACCGCAGGTTCTACGCGCGTTCGTCGCGGCGGGGCGTATCACGTGGCGGCATCCTCATGCAGGTCTGCTGCCCGGATAGAATTCAATCCTGGCAACTCGGATGGCACATGGGGGTTCCGTCTCGTCTGCCGGGCCGGCTTGAAATGAAAACGGTCCATTTCGTCGGAGCGGTTCTGCTTGGATTGTCCGTCGGATTGTTGGCCGAACCAGCCGGGGCGGGCCAACCGTTCGTGATTGCCGAACGGGGGCGGCCCCCGGAATGCATGATCATGCTGCCAGAGCGGCCCTCGCCGTCGCAGGAGTATGCGGCGGAAGATTTCTGCGACCATGTCCGGGCCATGACTGGCGTCACGCTTGTGATCATGCGTGGGAAGTCGGCGCAAACTGCGACACGGCGCGTGACGATTCGCGGTTGGGACGGCAAGGGCAATGACGGTTTCAGGATTGCTGTCGACGGGAATGTCCTTGTCGTCGAGGGCGGCGTACGCGGCGTCATCTATGGTGTCTACGAGTTGCTTGAGCGTTTTGGAGGTTGCCGCTGGTACTCTAGCTGGCATGCGGTGACGCCAAAGACGGATTGCTTTTCTGTTCCGGCATCGTTCCACGACGAGCAGGCGCCGGCGTTTTTCATGCGCTATCCGTTCTGGCACGACGTACGGGCGAATCCCCGCTTTGCCGTGCGCTTGCGCGCCAACGGTCCGTATTCGCTGCGCCCGCTTGCCGAGACGCCCGGCGGCGTTCCGTACCACTGGGGGGCGGGTCTTCGCTCATGCCACACGTTCGCGCAGCTATGTTCGCCGAAAATGTACGGGAAAGAGCATCCCGAGTATTTTGCCCTGCATAGAGGGGTTCGCGATGTCGGGACCTCGGATCCCCAGCTGTGCCTGACGAATCCGGATGTGCTTCAGCTGGTGACGTCGAACGTCCTTGAACGCATACGCAGCGATCCCGAGGCCGGGTACTACGGCGTGAGCCAGAACGACAACCAGCGTTTCTGCACCTGCGAGCGGTGCAGGCGAGTGGACGAGGAGGAGGGATCGCATGCAGGCACGATGATCCGCTTCGTGAACGCGGTGGCAGAGGAGGTGGAGAAGGAGTTCCCCAAGGCGATCATCGAGACGCTTGCCTACCAGTACACGCGAAAGCCACCACGGAAGGTCCGTCCGCGGGCCAACGTGCTGATCTGCCTCTGTTCGATAGAGTGCGACTTCTCCCGTCCGCTCCCGGAGAGCCGTTACCCCGCGAACGTCGGGTTCGTCTATGACATCGACGGCTGGTCGAAGCTTTCCAGGCGACTCTACGTGTGGGACTACACTGTCGACTTTGCGCACTACCTGATGATGATGGCGAACTTCGACGCGCTGGCCGGCAACATCCGCTTTTTCCGCGCCAACGGCGTAACCGACCTTTTCGAGCAGGGCGTGAGCGCGCGCAACGAGGGACATCACGCCTTCTTCGCGGAGCTGAAGGCATACGCGCTCGCAAAGCTGATGTGGAACCCCGACATCGACGTGGAAGCGCTGTATGACGAGTTTATTTGCGGCTTTTACGGCAAGGCGGCGCCGATGATCAGGAAATACTTCGACGCGATCCGCGCCAAGGAGCGCGTCCACAGAGATAAGCGCGGCGGCGAACTCACGATCTACCAGACGCCATCCGATACGCCGTTCGATCTGTCGTTTCTCGCATGGGCGGACGATTTGCACGAGCAGGCGCTTGAGGCAGTTAAGGACGACGAGCCGATCTATGCGTACAACGTTCGCATGTCGCGTCTCGCGCTGGACTATGCGCGTTTCCATCTCAACTACAATACGCTCGATCTCGTCTCGCCGCCGGACGATTCGACGGCGAGGCGGGAGGCAGCGGAATGTCTTAGGCGTATCGGCGCTGCTCTCGGTGGCGAAAGGCACGTGGCCTTCTCGCAGTTCAAGGACCATGACCGCTGGATGCACGAGATCGCGGCCAATCCCGAACATCTGCCGCCGCGCGGACATCGCCGGGCTGGATTTGCCGAGGTGGAAGACGCAATCTGCGCGATCAGGTCGCCGGAGGAGGCCAGGCGCGTGGACGATCCGCTTGCCGAGGACGGAAGGGCCATCGAGTGTTTTGGCGGAAAGCACGGATGGTGCGTGACGATCTATCATCTTGGCGGCGGCAAGCTTCGTCCGGGCGCGCGCTATCGCGTTCGTGTGCGGGCGCGGGTGGATAAGGTGCCGGATGCCAACGGCAACGCATTTTGGAGCGGCATCTATTCCCAGGTTCCGAAACCGAGGGACAACATCAAGCGCGTGGTGAAGATCGCTGAAGTGAAGGACGACGGCTATTCCTGGTATGACATTGGCGAATGGCGTCCTGAAAAGGATGACTACTTCTGGTTCGGAGCAGGGGAATTCAACCGCACGAAAGGAGAGAAGTCTTCGGTCAAGGCCGTGTACATCGACAAGTTGTCGTTTGAGGAGGTGCATGAGCTGGCGCGGAACGGCGATTTCGAGAACGGGCTCGATGGATGGAGAAACATGCCGCCCGAGTATTCGATCTCGGCGGGCGCGGGGCGCAACGGATCGGCGGCGCTCCGTTTCGACAACGAGAATCCGGAGACCTACCGCTTTCCGCGTCTGCCGCTCGACCTGAAGCCGGGACGGTTCTACCGCTACGAGGTGTGGGTGAGGACGGCGCTGAAGAAACGCGCCACGAGCGGGGCGGCGGTCTGCATCGAGTGGGACGACGAGAAGGGACGGCATCTCGGCGGGGCATACGCGCGAGGCGTGAGCGGCACGAACGGCTGGACGCGTGTGGACGGCATTACGCCTCGCATTCCGGCAAATGCGCGCAACTTCCGAATCTGTCCGCTCGTGCCGCGCGGTTTCCTCGGGACGGTGTGGTTCGATGACGTGTCGGTGACGTTGCATCCTGTGCCGCCCGTGGGCGAGCTTTCCGTTTCCGCATATCGCGGAGTGGTAACCGACGGCGAGTTTCGAGTCTGTGCCGCGCTGGAGCTCAACGATGCAGACTATCCGTCCATGGATCGCCTTTGCGGCATATTTACGTTTCGTGACGCAATCGGGGAGACGCGCAATGTGGCGGCATCCGTCTTCACTCGAGACAGAGCAGAGGCGACACTGGACGCCGCTAGTTTGCCGGTTGGCGAGAATACGGTAACGTTCACGCTGAAAGATGCCGAAGGGAAAGATATCGGTCGGTCCACGGCGAAAATCGTGCGTTCGGCGACTTTGCCGCACCGCCGCGTGTCGTTCGATCGATTCAATCGGACCTTGATCGACGGCAAACCGTTCTTCCCGCTCGGGATGTACTGGGCCAATCCGGTGGTGAAGGATGATGTTGAAATCTACGCGAAGGGGCCATTCAACTGCCTGATGCCGTACCATCTGTTGAATGACAACATGATGGAGCTGTGCAGGTCGAACGGACTGATGACGTGCGGCGTGGTGCGTCGCCTCATGTCCGCCGATCCGGTACGGCGGAAGGCGGCGGAGGACTACGTCAACCGCTACAAGGGCCATCCGGCGCTGCTTGCATGGTACACGAACGACGAGGCGCCTCTCACGCAGCTCGACGAACTCGTGGCGTGCAGGCGTTTTCTGATGGAGCGCGATCAAGACCATCCAACATGGACGGTGGAGGACAAATGTTCGCTCGTGCGCGACTTCATGCCGAGCTTTGACGTGATCGGTACCGATCCGTATCCGATTCCGCGCAAGCCGCTCGCGATGGCTGGCGATTGGACGCGGGAGACGCGGCAGGCCACGTACGGCATGCGTCCCATCTGGCAGGTGCCGCAGACGTTTGACTGGGCTGCCTATCGCACGATGAAGCCGGAAGAAGCGCATGCGCCGACGGCGGCCGAAATCAGCACGATGACTTGGCTCTGCATTGCTGAGGGCGCGAACGGCATTTTCTTCTATTCGTTCCACGACCTCAAGAAGGGAACACGCGGCGCGACGTTCGACGAGCGCTGGAAGGTGGTCTGTACTGCCGCACAGGAGGTGAGAGATATGTTCCCTGTGTTGCTGGCCGAACCGGCAGAAGCTCCGTCGTCACCGACAGGAGTATCCGTCCGTGCCTGGAAACTAGACGGTGTCCGCCACGTTTTGGCAGTCAACGGTACGGACGAGCCGAAGACGTTCGCGCCGTCGGCAGGCGTACCGCCTGTCATTCTCGCTCCAGGCGAACACCGTTTCATGAGGTAGCCTGAGGTGTTGCTTTCAACCAATGCGCTGTTGGCGGCGTTGACGGCATCGGTGTTCGGCGGGGCGGATGTCCGCTCGTCGAACATCTCGCGCGGTTCGGTGGTGAACCCCGAGCCGATCCAGACGTTTACCGTCGGTGCCGAAGCAGAGGCGGGGGACAGTGTCCTCGGCGCACGCGTCTGGATGTGCAACCATCTCACCGACGCGCGCGACAACATGATGCGACGTGCGTTCAACGAGATCGATCCATACCTGTATGGCAGGAACGTGTTTGGCATGGCGGAGGGCTGGCGGCTGGCGAGCGAGTTCGGTCCGGCGTGGATTCTCGCGCCGGAGTTCCGAGATCCGTACAGGAGCCACACAGAGGTAGAGTGGCGCGTGCGCCAGACGTTGGAAAATCCTTTTCTCACACCGTACTATTATGTACGATGGTGTGTCCATCCGACGGTGTTGCCTTACTGGATGGTCGGCGTGCAACATGTGTTCACGCCGACGGAGACGGTGGCCGTCACGCCGTTCTTCCAGACCGACTGGGGATCCGACAGCATGTTCACCGCCAAGTACGGACGATCTTCGGACGGACGCTACGGAGGGGGACTTTCCGCGTTGACGGCTGGCGTTCGGATGGTCTGGCGGTTTCACGATAACTACTCGCTGTATATGCAGGCGGAGGAGTTCGCGCTCGTAGACGATGAGATTCGGCGATGCAACGGGCGGCGTCACGCCGTAAACAACCAGAACGAGCGCTTTGTGGTCACGGCTGGCGTGGCATTCAGATTCTGATATGGTATAATTGCGTCGCAAGGACAAAATCATGAGAAGAACAATTGCGAGCTCCTTTATTTTCACGGTGCTGGCCGTTGCGTGCGGGTCGACGTATGCCGCCGAGTGGGCGTATCTGCCGCCGCGCGACGCGGACCCGAAGGCGGCGACGCTCGAAAACCCGATCCCGCGCCGCTGGAGCGGACAGAAGGCCGCGCTCGCGTTTTCGCGCGTGGAGAAGTTTCCGGGGCGTGTTGCCCTCTCGTGGGCGGATGCCGCCGCCGCGCGGCAGGCGCCGAAGCTGCGGGGCGATCCGCGCAGTTTGTGGAAGGGTCGTCTGCCGGACAAGCCGCCGGTCTCGGAGCCGCGCGTCTACGCGGTGGGCAAAGACGGGCGTTTCTTCCGCGACACGTTGCCGCCTGCAAGCGAGCTGCTGCCGTTCGTGGTGGTGGTGGACGGCAACCCGGAGGATGGATACGGCGGCTACGTGCTGGGATGCGCTGGCGGAGACTGGTCGTACGAACGGAAGGGCGATGTTCTTGCGGTCACGGGCAAGGACGCCTTTGCGTCCAGATTCGACGGCACCTGGCTTGCGGGACTACAGGCGTCGGCTCGTGCGAATCCGCAGCTCTTTGCCAAGACGGAAGGAATGTCGCCCGACCTGTGGTTGACGGTCGTCTCTGAGTGGGTGCAGGACGACGGGAAGTGGAACTGCGCTGCGGAAGGATGGAGCGAGTACCTGCGGCGTCGGTTCGCTTCGCGCGCGTCGCTGCTGGCCAATCCGCGCCTCAAGGCGACGCTCGAGAAGGGAATCCTTTTCAACACGCGCCGCCCGCCCACGTGGAACCATTGCGTGGCGCAGTACTTCGGCTGGCGGCAGCGTCCGGGCGGCAGCCTGCTCGTGCTGGAGGAGCCGGGGCGGTCGCTCAGGACGAGGGATGTGATCGCCGGACGGATGCCGCGCGGCAGCTATCTGGAGCCGCGCCTCTCGTACGACGCATCGCGTGCGCTCTTCGCGTTCGTGGAGACGGATGGCCCGCTCGACCCCTACTCGATGCCGGTGAACGAGAAGGGCACTGACGACCACTACTACCACCTCTGGGCGGTCAACCTGGACGGCACGGGCCTCAGGCAGCTCACGCGCGGCGTGTACGAGGACTTCATGCCGGAGTTCCTGCCGGACGGCGACATCGCGTTCATGTCGTCGCGCAGGCGCTCGCAGAGCCGCTGCTTCTGGTACGGCTATTCCAACCGCTGGCAGGCGTACACGATGTTCAGGATGAGGCCGGACGGGAGCGACATCCGCCAGCTCTCGTGGAACGATGTGGCCGAGTGGTT
>Ga0310690_10006080_pt1 | contig 16038 bp, 8 predicted proteins | sample AusTroGonzalo_MG_2_FD_207661 | JGI IMG/M metagenome (GOLD analysis project Ga0310690, IMG submission 207661) | Bovine rumen microbial communities from tropical cattle in Woodstock, Queensland, Australia - Gonzalo_04 (v2) (version 2) | ecosystem: Host-associated > Mammals > Digestive system >... | reverse complement strand
CCTTCCGGCTGGTCCACAATTTTCAGCGCAAGCTGATAGAGAAGCCATGTGGTATCGCTAACATTGGCCGAATTTGCCTTGTCAATGATCTCTTGGCCTTTCGAATCGCTCAACACCTTTGCCATAGCAAGATGATACAGGTCCTCTTCCACTTTACTCCGCTGGGCTTCGGTTGCCTTGTTCCAGATAGAGCTGCTGGACACGGAACTGTAGAGATTTTCGTAGGTCTGTTCCTGCTTGATCTCTTTCCCCTTGCGCTCCTTGATGGCGTTGTCGATGTTCTCTTCTGCCGTCTTGGATGACGTGGCGAACGGATCACTGGGAGCGTCGATCATAGCCTTGCGGATCTGGTCGTAAGCAGCCTTGTCGTTCTTGTACGCTTTATAGAGCAGGTCGTAGTATTCCTTCTTGTTCTTGGCCGGATCAGTGGTCAGGTAAAGGGACACATACTCACCGGCGTATTTGCCAGCTGCAGCCGTGGCTACATTTCTGCTTACCGCGGTAAAGAGATTCATCACGTTCTCATAAGGAACGCCGGCCACCTTGGAAACGGTATCCATGAACTTGTCGCCCTTTAATCTCAGGGCGTTCCAGTCAATATCATTCCCGGCTACGATCTCTTCCGCGCTGTTGCCAATGGTCTTGGAGATACTAAGGATAGCGTTAAACATGTCGTTTATCGCAGTCAGACTAACTCCATCCACACCGTAATAGGTGCCGCCAAACAGCAGACTGTCAACAAACTGGTACACTTCCGATCCGAACGGGACACCACCCATAGCGTTCGCCAGCATGTCTGTCCCGATTGCCTTGCCGACCGATGCCACGGTGTACTGGTCCTCGTCGTCCTTGTACTTCTTGACTTTGCCACGGAACAATGCCCACAGAGCAGTCATGGCCGCGTAAATGGCTTGCTGCACCACCTGGGACGTGACCGCGTTCCGGAAGTATTTCTTTGCCTCTCGGAATGCCGCCTCGGCCTGGGCCTTGTTCTCGGAAGATGCCGCAAGGAGCTGTTTGCGCTTGGCAAGCAGATTGCCGGTCGCGTCGATCAGGATCCCCGTGTTCTGGAACGGCTGCGTCTTGAACAGGAACACCATCCGCGCCACTTCACTATCGGATCTTAGTAGTGCGCCGCGCTGCATGGTCGTGAAGTTAGGCTGCGTTTCCTCAATGCACTTGTTGTAGATCTTCGCCACTTCGCGATAATACTCGTCCGTGCCCACCTTCAAATTCTTGTTGTGGTCTTTGACGTAATATTCAGACGCCTTCCACAGCTTCCGCGTGGTCATAAGGTCAGCGTTCCGTACCCAGTCAAGGATCTTCGGATAATTGATGGTCCCGCGATCCATGTCCACGCTCTTCCGACTGCGCTGCCACTGGAGCGGGGTGTACCGGGCAATCAGGTCCAGGTCCACCTTCCCGAAATCCTTCATGGCCTTTGCCAGCGGTCCCCATCCCAGACCAGCAGCTGCGGTCGGATAGGATGCAGTCTGCTTAGCGGCCACGCCCAAGTTCAGAGGGATAACCGCACCGGCATATACTCCACGTACCTTTCCAAACAGTCTGTCTAAAAACTTTTTGTTTTCTTTATGTCCGTTCAGCTGCTTAATCAGGTCCTCGATATATTCTTTGCCTGATTCATCCCATTTGTGCTTAATGGAATCCTTAACGCTCCTGCCGTGCTTCATCCGCTCACCGGCCTCGTTGTAATTGGATCCCTGGACGTTGTACAGCTTCTGGAAATCCCTCATGGCCACGGCCAGCCCGTAATACCGAGAGTGCATATTGATGGCCTGAGCCAACACGCGATTCGCGTCTCTCAGGTATACGGGATTGCTGGCGTAGTCCACGCGCTCTTTTAGGAATCCGAAGTTCATGCCCTGGATATCACCGTTGTTCCCCATCTCCTGATAAGCGTCTCTCGTGAAATTGTCATCCGTATTGATAGGGAAGTAATTCGGGACAGTCGCTATTTCATACCCTTTCAGCTTCAGCGACGTCTCGTTGATAGCCGCCTTGCTCATCTCGTTAAAGTACCGGGAAATCGCTCTCGCATAGCCCAGCTCCTTCTCGCTCATCCCCTTACAAATCTCGCGAATCTGTGCAGAAGTGAGGCGGATCTGTTTACTGCTGCCATAAGCACGCTTGGTGTTCCCCTTCTTCATCCAGTCATAATCCGGGATGGTCACGCCACCTTCGCGGATATGCCGCAGGTTGTCCTCGTTCTTGGAGTGCAGGTACAAGCTGATCCGCATGGCCGGAGTGATCTTGGCCTTCGTCACCTTTCCGTCGTTGCCGATACCGGAAATCTCGATGGCCTTTGCACGGTTCCCGGAAAGCGTTTCCATAAACTTCGTGTCGCTCTCCCACTCCTCAACCATGTGTTCCGCCAGCATGACATATTCCAGGGACCGTCTCTGTCCTTCGTTCAGGGCGACGATTCTCTGATAGAGCGGGTCATCGTCCACGTACCCCGTCATTCTCCGGATCTCGCGCTCTGGATTATCTACTGCCCGTGCAATTACATTCCCAAGATCACTTGCCAACGCAAATCTATCGTCCATGCTTCCTCGTGCATTGTCGATATCCTCCACGGTGCGCATGCCCAGCGTGAATATATCTCGTCTCTCCTGCTCGTCCAGCAAATGATTTGCCGTGTTGATCTGGTACTCGATACCCAGCAGCACCTGAGTGAGTGCCGCCACTTCATCCGCGGTTAGGTCGCTGATTCTCCGCTGCGACAGACGTTTCAGCACGTCCTCGATACGGGAGTCTTTCAGGTCCGGATCTTCCGAAACACGATCCGCGTACCAGTTTCTCAGGTTCTCCAGCTTCTCAATCGTTCTTCCGGTGATGCCGACAGCGATTGTGTCGATGTCTCCGATATACTGATTCAGCAGGGAGCGCTGCACTTCCGGCAGCTTCTTGTTATTCAGCCGGCGGACGATTCTCAGCAGCTTCTGGCGGTTCGTCCGGTCTTCCTTCCGGTTACGCTCGTTGGTGGCCACTTCGCGATAATGCTCTTTCAGTGCCTCGATCTTCTGGTCGCGCCTCTCGCGGACTTCCTTTAGCTTTGCTTTGGACTTCTCGCGCTCTTCCTTAAGCGTCTGTTCCAGGGACTTCCGCGTGCGCTCGGCCTTCTCGCGTTCTCTCGATACCGCAGCTTCCATCTCGCCTTCCAGACGTGCTTTCAGCCGGTCCGCAGCGGTCGGTGCCATCTTCCGCAGCGTGCCTTCGCCATATCCTTTCAGGATGCTTGCCGCAATATCCGCGGAACATTCCTCCACCGCCTCGGCAATGTTGTTGTCGTACGGATTGACGTAGACAGACGTCCAATCTGACAGGACATTCGCAATCTGCTCCAGCTGGTCAGCAGGGTGCGTGATCTCATCCGGGAACAGGTCCGGATACATGGACGACAGCTCCTCGTAATACTGGGTGAGCTTGTCGCTGCTCTCTCCGTAGCGGACGTGCATCAGGCCGTTTGCCGTTCTCCAGGCATTGAAATCCGGGATATCGTTCGCGTCCTCTCGCCGGATCTCCAGCCCGTGCTTCTTGATGTGGTCGCGGATCTCTCTCGCCACCTCGACGTACGGATCACTGGAAAGCTCGACCGCGTTCTCGACGATCTTCGTAGCGATATTGGCAGCTTTGAGATAGGTATCCTCAAAATCCTCTTCACTGATAAACGCCTCGGCCAGCTCCTGCAGGTCCTTCTCGATATCCTTCGTCTGGATGGTAGAGCCGTAGTCAGAGACCAGCTTCTTGGCAATCTTCCGGACGTCTTCCGCTCTCAGCCGGAGTCCTTCCGTCAGCTTCGTCTGGCCTTTCCAATACTCGGCACGGTTCGTCTGCTTCGTCGCTTCCTTAAGTGCCTCCCGGAGATCCTGGCGCAGCTCGCGGAGCTGCTGGCTCACGTCGTATTCTTCGACTTTTCTGCTAAACCTCACATCAGGATTGCTCGTCGGATTCAGGTTGTCGATGTTCTTCGCCTGCTCACTGTTGAAGATGACTGTCTCCGAGGGGAGGATAAGCCCGTCGTAGTCCGTCCCGTTGACTTCGTTAAACAGCTCGACTGCAGCCACCATATCCCCTATTGCAGTAAGGTTCACGTCCAGCAGCATCTCGAAATCGCCTTTTCCGTATACGGATTTAAGGACAGATTCTACAGAAGCGTTCTCCCCATAATTGAACAGGTCGTATTCGTCTTCGTTCTCTGCCACCGCATTCAGAAACTTCCTCATCTGCTGCTTTGTGATCACATTCTGTCCAGGAGACAACGGATTCACGATGTTCAGATAATACGGCTTTGTCCTGCCGTATATCTTCGCACCATGCTCTTCATCCGTGAAGTAGAAGCCTCGCCCATACAAGTTGGAGCTTTTCGACTTCTTCCGGTCGAACACGGTAAAATCTTCGTCCGATCCCTGATACATGACCTTCAAGGCGCCGTTCTCATCCCGCACCTTGCTATCCGCGAAGTATTCCTGCTGGCCTTCTGAAAGTTCCTTCCCGGAGGAATCAACGGCCTTGCGGGAGAATCTTGCGCCTTCTACGCTATTGACTTTCTTGAGCCGGTCTTCGCTATCGCCATGCTTGTACTCGACAACGTTCCCGCCGGCGTCCTTAAGCTGCTGCTTCAGGTCCTTGTTCATGTTATCAGGGACAACATAAGCCAGGGCCTCGTCGATAGGAACAGCACGATACATCTTGCCTTCCAGGTATGGAGCGGGCAGATTCTGTCCTTCCTTAAGAAGTTCGTACGCATCGTGAGCAATTTCCCGGGTCACGTTAAACCACTCGGATTCTATTTGCAAAGCACGGTAAATTGCTTCTTCACTTCTGGCTTTTGTAAACACTTCGGTGAGTAGTTCCGCAGCATCAAACAGATCAGTCCGCTTGCCTCTTGTCAAGTCCTGAACAAGTTCTCTTGCGTGTTCACTGAAATCTTGCACTTCCTGCAGATCTGTCTCCTCAAAATTATCCCTTACTTTGCCGATATCAGAGCGGGCTTCTTCAATGCTGGAATACGTTTTCGAAGTGGCCCCGGCGATATTCCCGGAGGTCGTAAGCGCAGTTTTTCTGCCAAATTGCTCTTGACTTTGCATAGCACGCACGATATTGTCAAGGGTATAATCATAATAAAGCTGCTCAAAACTTCTGCGATTCCCCGACGGCGTAAACATATCTTTGTTGTTTCGCACGCCGCGCTTTTCGATCAGATTTTTGCCCAGTTCATTCATCCAGTTTTCATACTCGGACTGGACTTTTTTTGTTCTGAAGGCAATGTCAAGGCGCGTTTTCAAGCGCTTTTTGTCTATCTCTTTTGTGGGGCCGCTATACTGATAGCGCGATGCTGCACGCAGAATACCCTCCATTTCAGAAAAAGACAAATCCCCTTTGTGGCCATACAGTTTTCTCCCAAGCTCGTCCCCATACTTGCGGTCATAATAGTCTTGCAAAATCTCTCTGACCGTTTCCGTGTACTTCTGCATAGACCGCCAATCTTTCACGGCGTCTTCCAGGTCAACCCTTTTTGCCACTTTCGCAAGAGCCTGATTATCTACCACGCTTGAGAATTGCTTAGTGCGCATCGGAACATTCAGTTCTCTGCCAGTGTCGCGCAAGAACGCCAGCCGGAAAGCATCGCCATCCTTATACCCGCCAAAGAAAGAGCCTCGTCTTCCAATTTGATCAGCAAGATTAACTGGATCCAAAGCCACGTCAAACTCTTTAGCTTCGCTCCCAAGAAGGCCCCTGATTCGCGATTGCAGCTTATCTGACTCTTTAGAATTGATCTTGATTGCCACATCAGGGAACACCGGTGTCCACGCATCACGGCTGTAGATCCGATTGCCTTTTTTCTTCGGATCCACGCTGTCTCTACCATACACAGCAGAGATATCGCCATAAGTGTTATGCCCCATGTTCGCCGGTTTAATCGCAACGGAAGGCATAGCAAGGCCGCCCAGCTCCAACATGCCGCGAAGCGCGTCCTCGTTCATGTTGTGCAGGGCAATCAGCCTGTCGGTGGCCTCGACAGGAGCGGTCATAGAGAACCGTTCCGCTTTCCCCGGCTTCACTTCCCAGCTCGCATTCGGAAGCTTCGCTTTCGGCTCGGTCGCAACAATCAGTTTGCCATGCTGCTCGACGTTATCAAAATACGTCTTGATCTCGTCAACGTATTCCCTGGTCTTGAGATTGTTCTGATATCCCTTCGTGGTCTCTTTCCCAACTCCGGAGCCGTCTCCTTCGTATACCATGAAATAGGCTTTGCCATCTTCCTTGATTGCCTTTGCCGCTTGCAGGATAACATTCAGCCGTGCGTCCTTTTCTGCTATAACATTCAGAACGTTCGCACAGGTGGCCGTGTCAGCCTTGTTGCCATCTTTCAGATATTGCAGCGTGGCGCGGTTCACTTCCTCCGGCTGATTGTACGGATCCCACTTGTAATTGGTGACACCTTTCTCTTTCAGATACTCCGTGGCAGCTTCGTACGCGCCGGCACCGATATCCACGTTCGTGTCGCCCCATTCAATACGGGAATCTTTGTGGAGAGCGGGCACCTGGTTCAAAGAAGTTCCAGAAGATGAAAATTTCTGCTTGACAGGTTCTTCCGACTGTACTATACTTTTGTCCGTGAAGCTATTAGATGTGGGCGGTTCTGACACTTGGCTATGCCCTGTGCGCCGCAAAGCCCTCTGATAGCTTTTCATTTTTTTGTTTAGTTCAGTAGCACTATCAACATCAACATTCACCGCGTGCGGTCTTCCATCTTTTGTAAACTGGACAGCGACACCCATGAGCGCTCGGGTATCAAAAATATATACTGGTGCTGCAAAAGTTAATGTTGCCGTCTGTTTGCCTTCATGGTATTTATGTCCGGCGATAAGCTTTCCGTATTTTGCAACATACGGAGCCAGAATGGCAGCTGCGCGTATAGCATCAGTATTTGCATGACTTACGATTTCTCTTGCGGCTTTTTCATCAAATGTAAACGACACAGTGCCTTGTTTCATTGATTTTCCGCCAATTTTAGATACTTGTTCGAGAATAACCGCAATCAGATCTTCTTTTCTCTCGCCTGCATATTCCACCTTTTTCAGAGGGGACATCGTTTCAATCTCGGCCTTATGTTTAGCTAATTGATCTTTTATAGACGTAGACTCCCCCATCCAGTCTACGCCTTCAAGAGCGCGTACATCTGCAACCTGGCTAAAGCGGGTGTTACCATGATCACTTCCATTCGCTCCCTCTTTCACCAGCTGATTCTTCAGCTCCCTGGCGCGCTCAAACACGGCATCCGGAAGATTGGGTGCCGTCTGATAGACTTCGGTCAGCGCGTCAATGCCGGCGGTCAGGTCCGCTGCAATCTCGACAAGGATCCGGTCCAGAACATCGTCCGTCACTTCGCCGTCGAAGTAAAGGTCAGCATAAGCTCTCGTCAGGTCTTCGTAGTGCCCGCTGTCAAGAACAATCTGGGTGGCGATCCATACGTCGTTCTTGGTTTCCAGGTGGTAGTCTTCGTGGTCAGCCACCTGCTCCCACGTGGCTTTCGGGTCATCCAAACACACATACGAAATGTTGGTATCAGTGTTGCTCTCGCCTCTCCCGTGCGCGATCTTGCCTCTGTCGTCCACAAATTCCAGCTCGCCGGAGAAGAAGATATCCGTGATGCCCTTTGCCGCGTCTTCTTCCCTGTGCTTCTTGAGTTCAGGATGGCTCTCGATGAAAGATTCGGACGCGATCCGCACGGTCAGTTTGTCAGTGCCGTTTGCGTACCCTATTTGCTTTGTACTCTTGCGCTCCCATCCTTCAGCCTCTGCAGCAGCGCGGACCTCAGCTGCTCTCGCTTTCTGAGTGCTTCTGGATCTTTGCGCTCTAGCGCGGCCTGTGCCTCTCTCCACGCGGTTATACGCTCCGGAGGAAGACTTACTCCAAACCCGTTCTTGTTCGTTATAGTGATCTTCTCCATTCTTGGCTGCCTCCCGATGTTTTCTTTCGATCACGCCTTCTGCAAACGCCGCCTTTGCCTGGGCTTCGTTCAGCGTGTGCAGCGTACTCATATCCGGCATTCTATCCGCACCGTCCATACCGGCCTTCCGCACGCGGGTAAACTCCTCGATATAGTCCGTGGAGTTCTGCGCAGGACTGTACAAACGGTTCATCACTGTTTCCGTACTCTTTGGCATGGACTTAGCAATCTCGGCCACGTCGGCACGCCGCTTCTGCTCCATGACAGATTCGGTGATGGGCTGGACGTTTTTCTGTTCGTAGGTGGCCGTATTTGCGATTCTGCTCGGCGATTGCGTATTTCCTTGAGCGGCCTCGGAAAGTGGCGTAGAATCGCTTGCAAGTGCCTTCAATGCGGTTTCAAGAGCCTGTTTCCTCTGATAGTTATCGCCGCTCATGTCCAGCTTGGATCCGACCATCTTCTCCAGGTAATTCATAGCGTCAGAGTTCTGCGTTATGCGGTTCACCTCGCTGGTCTTAAGCTCTCCTCCGTCGGATAGCTTCTTGACGGCGTTGCCAATTCTTTCTATGGTGTCATTTCGCTTCGCGGTGGTTTCTTCGTAAGCATCGTACAGTTTTCCGATTTCCCGGTTAGAAAAAGATTCCGGGCTTCTGGGCAAGCCCTGATAAAGCTGGTCCACGGCTTTCTGCAAAACCGTGTCCTGCATTTCAGGGGCGTTCGCCTTCTCCAGAAGACTCTCAGAGTCAAGCAACTCTCCGGATTCGGTAAGAACGGCTCCGTTCTTAAGCTGCTTTCCGACCTGCGCCTGATTGCGTGCGTTATACATCTGCTGGATCGGAGAGACAGCCTTCCCGGTAACATTTCCCATAAGGCCGGCCACGGCACCGGTGACAAAGCTGTGCGCAATTTCCTTGAAGCCTTCACCGAAGCTTTTGTCGCGCTCTCCCAAAATACCTTCGCCCTGCACAATACCGGAAGTATTAAGCAAGTCGTTTGCAATATCACCGATAACTTCTTCCAAACCTTCGGTGACACCGCCAAGAAGTTTCGTCCCGATCCAGGACAGTACCTTCGCGCCTTTTTCCGTCTTGGCGAAATCACTGATAGCGCTGACAAGTTTGTTCTGCACAAAATCGTCCAGAGCACCGCCCTTCGTAGCCTTGCTAAATGCGCCGGCCATGCCCCAAAGCATTTCCGTGCCTACTTCGATAGCCGAGGACTGCCCACCATAAGCAGCTGCGTTCTTTGCCGCGTCAATTCCGATCTGCTGTCCCAGGTCACCGGACATGCGGAGTGCTTCTGCGTAGCTGTTGCCGTATGCCCTAAACGCAAACGGGATCAGAGCAGCGTTGCCGCTAAGACCCAGAGTGACCGCCAGCAGGGCGTCTGCCGTATTCTCCAGTGCGCTCACGCCCCCTTCAACGAGGAAATCCCCGACAGGTCCTTCAATGGGATTCATCGCCTTCGCAGTCTGGATATCTTTATCCCTGGATTCTGCAAGGTTCTTCATGGTGTCGTAGATTCCAGTGCTGGCAATATCCTGCTGCATGTTGTTCCACAGCTTGCCTTCTTCCGGAGTCAGGCCGTCCAGCAGGGTATTGGAAAGGTAAATATCGTTGCCCTTTTCCTTCGCCTCGCTGGCATACGACTTGACACGTTCGATCACCTTGTTCGCGTAGTCCTCGCCACCGATATAATTCGCCACCTTCCGGATCTCGTTCTCCTGAGAAGTGAAATCCATGTCCGGGTTATTGTAGATGCCGTAGAACAAATTCTTGGCGGCCGCGTTGAGCGCGGTGGAGTAAGAATTATCGTTCTGTCCGGGTCCGTTATACCGTTCGTCGGTAGCATTCAAGGCGCCTCTGTTCATGGCAGACGCGCCTACACCAACGTACCCTTCTCCTATTCCCTTGCCGGCTCCGGTAAGCATGTTCTTTGCGGTCCCCCACAGACGCTCAAAGAAATTCATGTTATCGACGCCAAGCTGCTTGCGGGTTTCTTCAAGAGCATCGTTCGATTCTTCCGGCTGGTATTCTGACTTGTACTGCTCATACTGGCCGTAATCAATCTTCGCCGCTTCCTTTTTCAAAGAGCCCCATTTTTCGTTCTCTTTGATCTTGTCGGCTTCGGCCTTAAGTGATCCCCATCTGGATTCATCATTTTTCGCTGTTGACATAGCTATTGCTCGTGCCCTTTCCGCTGCTGCTCTGCCGTCCGCGCTTCCAATCATACGGATGGCCGGTGATCTCCTTATACTCGTCTTCCGTCATAAGCCCATTCATGACCATGCTTCCGATAGCATTGTCGAAGGTGTCATCGCTGATGATCCCATTTGCATGAGCGTAGGCGATGGCGTCCCCTGCGGCTTCTTCGCTGTCGTATGTGCGGCCCATGAACTCATAGCCGTTGCCGGTCTTCCATACTCCGTAATCATACTGATCCGGATCTTCCTGGACAGACTTTTTCAGGCTCTCCGTGCTGAACGTTCCGGTGTTCCCCGGAAGGTACTGCTTAAGAAGTGCTTCAAGCGCGCTGGTATTGATCTTGCTGCTGCCGCTGCTCGCTGCCGCCTTTCTTCTGGAGAAATCATCCGCCCATCGCTGGTAGTCCCGGTCAGCGTACGTCCTTGCCAGTGCAGCATCCTCGAAAGCGTTGCTACGATCCGTGCGGAACATATTATATGCCGTGTCCTCTAAGGCCCTCATATAATCGTTATAACTGTTTTGTGCAGCTGCCCCCGCATAAGAAGATGCCAGTCCTCCGGTCCGCGCCGCAAGCGTGCCGAGCGTATCCAGCATGGCGCGGTTTCCACTTTGGGTATAACGATCCACAAGGGATTTGTACGCGTCTCCCTGGGTCCAGTCCTGGTAATTCATGCCAAGCGCTAATTTGCCCAGCTCGTCAGCTTTCAGGTCCCATTCCCCGGGCGTATACTTGGCGTAGTACCCGCCACCGCCTCCGGTCTGCAAGCTCGCAATAGCCTTTGCCAGTTCCGCGGCTGACGGAGTGGTTTGAATCTTATCGCTGTAGGCGGACCCGGGATCTATCCCCGTATCCTTCAGCTCTTTGTATCTGTCAATTAACCTTGCCATCTCGTCCCCCTATGTCACCGTCTTGTAAATCGTGGTCAGTGCGTAGTTCAGCTGCTCTGCCAGGTACGCACAGTAATCGCTGATCGCTTTGATATCCTTGTCCTTGTCCCCGGTCAGCTCCGGAGGAGTCCTGTCAATGTACGGTCCTTTCAATTCGGCACCTCACTTCCGATCACGGCCTCGCGCTGGATGCCGCGGATCATAACCTTGCCCTGGCCCTCGATCTTGAGCGCGAAACGCTGGCATCGGCCAAGCATGAGCGGGACAGAATATGTCAGGAACCGGTCCGCGTCCTTGTTCCAGGCCGTCCGCCAGATATCGTTGTCCTGCTTCGTCGATACCGTTACGTGGCTGCCTTCCGCCATGTCCAAAGCCAGGATGACTTTGGTGTACCCCTTCTTCTGGAACATCAGCGTGCTGCTCGTCCGGGACGTACGAATCGTCTCCACCGTGGGAGCAAATTCTACCATCCACGAAATCGTCTCGTCAGCGTCCTGCCAGGTCTTGTAAATGGATCCGTTTGACAGGAAGTGCAGCGTGCCGTTTACCGTGGCCATCGCGTCCACCGGGATCTCGTCCTCGATCATCCAGGTGCCGTGTGTCAGGTCATAAACATATAACTTGCTCACCCCGCCCTGCTTCATCGCGATGTAGTAGCCTCTCCCGTCGGAATCCGCCACCGCGTCGTAGTACATGTCGTTGCCCAGGTTGTAGCTGATCAGCGTGGGAGTGTTGCCCCCGTAGGCGTATACGCCATACGGGCCCTTGTAGTACAGGACGTTGTTTACGATCTTCATCGACCGGTAGGAGCCTTCCTGCACGCCCATGATGGTCGAGTCGTGGATGTAATATGTCGACGGATCCGTCCCCAATACCTTGTGCAGTCTAAACTCCTTCCAGGCCAGCACGTTCCCGCCGTAGTCGATGATCCCGGTGAACTTGCCTTCCGACCCGACCGCCACGGAATAGGCTCCGTCAGCCGTGTCAGGATGGGAGTAGAAATCCGAAGGATCACCCAGGGAGGAAAAATGGATAGTCCGCTCCTCGTTGGATACGCCCACCAGCCTGTTATTTGACGAGCAGATGTAGTCCAGGTCCGGGATGTATTTCCGAATCGTGCAGGTCGTGTCGTAGGCCGTGCCGGTCAGCTCCGTGCCGGTCTGCGTGGAGCCGGTCGTCAGCTCCGTGGCCTCTCCGTCTTCCCACATGAATACTTTCCCGTCAGCCAGGAACAGGATGCCGTCGTACGCGTCCTCTAATTCAAAGGAGTAGTACGAACCGCTGTCCTCAAAGTAATACTGTCCTGCAGCCAGCGTGCCGCTATATGTCAGCGTGGGAACCGTAAATGTTCCCACCGCAAATGTCATCGTGTTTGTGGCGTCGTCTATGGAGGCGATCACGGCATCGTCGTTGTCCATGATACCGTAGGATGACCCACTCAAAGACAATCTCTGTGACTCCGCGAATTTACTTGAGAACAGCTCGCCTTCTCCCGGGACTACCAGCATGACGTCGAACGTGATGGTCACGCCGTAAGCGATGTTGGAGTAGTCAGCAAGGCCGGTCTTCGCCACCCAGCCGTACGATCCGTCATATTTCGTGTACGCCCACCATCCGGAGGAGTCCAGGCCGTACACCTCAATGGTCGTGTTGTTCGGGATGGTCTTGACGATGCTGCCGCTTGTGGACGGCGTGGAGCGGAGATAATACTGGCCCGTGGTCTTCCCGGTCGCGCACTCCACCTTCGTCACTTTGGCATAGTAGCCTTCTGTGTTATAGTTGGACGAACCGACAAATACCGGAGCAAACACGGCGTTATCCAGAGATGGCACGAACACGTCCCCGGCGGCCAGTTTTGTGTCAACAAACGGGCTCTTGACCGTGGCCGTAAGGCCTGTGAAATCCCACTCGCCGTCGGAGTACGCGCTCGCGATATCAGCTTCCGGATAGGTGTTGATGGTCGGAGCGGTTTCGCCTGTCCACCACGAAACGTACGTGATCCCGGACTGGTAGCCTTCTCCTGTCCCCGTGGAGGATGAAATGGTATGGTCTGTGATGGTCACGGAGCTGTCCAGCAATACCTCGCTGTCCAGGCTCTTGTACTCGTTGTTCTCCAGATCCACGTATATTTTATCGGGGAAGACAACCAGCTTGGTATTGACTACTGCCCACTGTTTCTTCCCCGGTAAAACGTTCTTTATTTCATCCCCGTCCACGTACAATGTTCCGTTGTCCACGACAATCAATTTTCCGTCCCACTCATACATGTCTGTCGGGTTCGCGTAGCCTTCCACGGCCACTCTTGCCTTCCGCTGCGTCAGCGTAGGATAGAACGCGCTTGTCATGTTCCGCGAGTCCCGCAGCTCACCGTCGCCGGCGCTCTCCGTCAGGTTGATGCCGCCAAACCGGATGGTCTGCATGGCCCTCTTGTTGAACGCTTTCGGGATTTTAGGAAGCATCACATAGTCCTCCAGTTCCCCTGGAATGCCGGGGGATTGTTGCGGATCCACCACGCCTTCACCCGCGCGATCAGCTCGTCAGCCGTTGCCTTGTCATTTTGATAAAGGTCGGTGTCCTGCTGAGCCAGGTCGATCATGGCCGCGCAATACCACGCGTACACCATGTCACGCGGGGATTTGACCAAAAGGGCGTGGTCCTGGGGGAAGGCAAATACTGGATCGTCTTCCCCCATCATCTCAGCAAACACGGCTTCCAGCTCGCCTATCCAGTCTGCTTTACGGTCATCAGCGACCGCGTTAGGCCGCAGCTCGTTTGCTACGGCAATAGCTTCTAAGAGTGTCATTCTGTGTCCACCATCTTTGAAGAGATCCAGCCCACCGTGTCAAAGTAGGCCACTTTGTACCACGGCGTTTCGCCAATGTCCTCTGTCTCACCAAGGAAGATTAGCTCGGCGCCAAACTTAACGATTTTTAGCCACATATTAAACGTGCCGGCTTCCTTGCGAATCCTTGCGGATTTAACCTTCACGCGGAACAGGATTTCGCTGCTCAGGTCTTCCTCTGGTTCCTGCACGGGGGCCAGGTATTGCATGGATGCGTATCCTGTCTTCCCCTTATACTCGCCTTGAGCCCACTCGCCATCATCCGTGAACGAGAACACATTGAAGGTCTCGCCCAAAGCCATATAAGCGATGACGTTATCCTTGCTCGTGTCAGGTTCTGTCCGCAATCTAAGATTGTTTCCAGTTACAATATACGGTTCTGTCTTTAACTCTAACCCGTCGTCCAGGACGATGCAGGTGTGGCCAGAACCATTGGCCCGGTGCAGCAGAATGTCGCCGCGCTTCAGGTTCACGTCGGTCTTCAGGTATGCCGGGTCGGTCAGCTCGATAAACTGCCCCGTGTTCATCAGGGCCTGTCTTTCGTTGCCGGTGTACATCTGCGGGTTCACGTTCATCCCCGCGGCGTTGCAAAGTGCGGAGATCAGACCGGCGCAGTGCGTGTCGCATTCTGTCTCGATCTTGTCACCGTCCCAGCCGGCATCGCGGAAGGCATTGAAGAATGAATACAATCTGTACCAGGAATACCCGACGTGCTTGTTCTTGCAGATCTTCTCTCCCTCTCTCGCCATCGTCTCAGCCACTTCCGGAGAAACGGGGCGAAAGACGAAGTTCCAGTCCATGTCGTACCAGGGGACGATGTTCAGCTCGCCTTCCTGCGTACCGTCCGGGTTCAACGGGCCTTGCCGCTGGTCACCCGGGATTTTGCCCTCGTTTCCGTAGACCTCATCCGAGGCCGCCTGTGCCAGCCGTACCATTATTCTTCCTCCGCGTCTACCAGCTTCTTGCCTTCGTGGTATTTGTCACTCAGCACCTTAAGGATAGACCCCAGCAGACCGGCAAGGGCCGTGATGGTACCGGCAATCGGGATCACGATGTCCCAGCCCCAGATCTCGCCCAGGGTGAGGCAGAAGGCGGAAATGTAGGGCAGGATGATGCTGATCAGTTTCAGGGTATCGTATGTTTTGTTCGTCATGATTTTCCTCCAATCCTCTCGACCTGCTTCTCAAGGAACTCGGTGCGTTCCTCCAGCCGAAATGTCCTCTCCACGATTTGGTTGTGCTTCTCGACCTGCTTCGTTAGGTTGGTCAGCTTTTCATCTGTGACAGCTTGGTGCTGCTCAAGTTTGGCCGTGATCGACCTGTTGTTGGCCGTCACCGTGATGATGACCCCGGCGAGGGTGAGCAGGCCACTAATGATGGTGGCTAGTAGTGTTGTGCCCATGATGTCACCTCACGATGATGATATAGGGTGGTAGATGAATGTGTATGTTCTGGAATCTATAGTTGCTCCAGTAGCCCCCATATACAAAATACTGTTGGAAACAGACACACGAGACAGAGCCGGGATTATTGTCAGGATTACCACAATATTTATGCCGGCGTCTGCCGCCTCGTTTGTGTTTCTTGAATTATAGGACAACACCAATTTTTTGACATCGTTCAACGAAGGAGAGGCATACAGTCTCGTGGTATATTGGTTAGATGTAATGCTAAATGTTAAATCGCAATACAATGTCCCATTCCCCCTATTGACTGCATCAAAAACCTCTTGATTCGTAAACGATTCAAACCATTGATCAGACCCGGTCTTCTCCTCCATCACCACTCCGGAAATTGCGCCAATTGCATTGACAAACCCGGTCGGATATACCAAATCAGCCTGTGTCCCGCCTTTTGTTCTAATGGCATTTGCCACGGATGTTAATTCCGCATCAGTTGTCAAATAGTTCGCCATCAGAAACTCACCCCATTCGCGCTCGCCGGTGCATAGGTAGAAGATGCAGGCATGGCAAATCCCATAATCGCTATTGTTGTTGGACCAATAACGGAATCACCGCTAATGGCGTAATTGTCCAAAAATCCTGCGACATGAGTGGCAAACCCAACGATGTCGCCATTATCTTCAATGAGATTTTGCACAGACAAGTAGTTGGTTGTGTACTGATT
>Ga0310690_10006078_pt1 | contig 16039 bp, 11 predicted proteins | sample AusTroGonzalo_MG_2_FD_207661 | JGI IMG/M metagenome (GOLD analysis project Ga0310690, IMG submission 207661) | Bovine rumen microbial communities from tropical cattle in Woodstock, Queensland, Australia - Gonzalo_04 (v2) (version 2) | ecosystem: Host-associated > Mammals > Digestive system >... | reverse complement strand
AAGGGCTCCGAAGGAATCGCGGCCTATCATGCCCACAAAGCAGACTTTGCTGCCCAGAGCCGCGGCGTTGGCCGCAAAGATGGCGGTGGAACTGCCAAGGGTAACGGTCATTTCCTTAGCGAATTTCTCTTTTCCGATTTCCGGCTCGGACTCGATGCCGTTGAGAATGATGTCTACGTTAAGTTCGCCGATAGCGGCTATGTCGTATTGCTTCATGATTTATAGGTTATCAGTTATATAACCTTACAAATTTGCAAAAAATATTTCGTTTTTACCTAACATTGTTTCGTTTCTCTTATAAAAAACGATTTCGTTTGCTTTCGGATAATTTTTTTTCTATATTTGTAGCGGTAAAACCACAGAATTATGAACATCTACGACTCTGCCCAAGGACGACGGTCTGCAATTCTCCAGAAATTAAGGGAGGATTCTACCGTTTCTGTAGCGCAACTCAGCCAGCAGTTCGGGGTTTCGGAAGTTACGATTCGCAAGGACCTCGGAATACTGAAAGAGCGCAAGCTGCTCTACCGTGTGCACGGTGGTGCCATACTGGGAGCGGCTGTACCACAGGAGGATGTGGAGGCAGGAAGTTTCAATGCCAAGAAGCTGATTAACGTAAAGGAGAAAGAAGCGATTGGCCGTGCCGCAGCCGCCCATATAAAGGACGGTGATACAATCATGATTGATTCCGGTACGACTGCCCTCGAAGTTGTCCGCAACTTGCAGAAGTTCCGCGACCTGACCATCATCACCAACTCCGTGAACGCGATGATCGAAGCCCTTAAATACAACAGGTTCAATGTGATACTGGTCGGCGGCAGCGTCCGCAGCACCAGTCTCTCGACCGTCGGCGCCCTTGCGGAATCGAGCCTCAAGCTCTTCTACTGCGACAAGCTCTTCCTGGGCGTGGACAGCTTCAGCGTGGAGGCTGGCCTTTCCACTCCGAGCGTCGAGGAAGCCAGCACCAACCAGGTGATGATTTCCCGCGCCCGCGAGGTCATTGCGGTCTTCGATTCCTCGAAGATCAACAAGAGGGCCCTTGCGTTCATCGCCATGCCGGACAAGATCAACACGGTTATCATCGACGGCAATCTTCCGGCTTCTATCCGGAACCAGATGCGGGCAATGAACATCAATGTGGAAACAGTGAATGTTTAGATGCAAGATTTTACTTAATTTATAATTTAAATAGTAGTATGAACTTTAACACCCACAAGGAAATTCTCCAGCAACCGCAGGTCTGGCGCAAGGCCTACGACATCATCCTTTCCCGCAAGGATGAAATCAAGGCGTTCACGGACAAGTATTTAGGCGAAGGCTATCAGGTCGTTCTGACCGGAGCCGGTTCCTCTGCCTACATTGGAGATGCTCTTGAGTGCGCCCTGTCAGAAACCCGTTTCCGCGGTGCCAGGTCCATCCCCACCACCGAAATGCTTTCCTGCCCTGCGCTCTATTTCAACGAATCCAGCAAGGTTATTCTCATCTCCTTCGCCCGCTCCGGCAACAGCCCCGAGAGCGTCGGCGCAGTCAAGGCTATCGAGAAGACCGCCGGTAAAGTGGCCCACATCATCATCACCTGCAACGCTGAAGGCGAGCTCGCACAGATCAAGGGAGAGAATGTGCTTTGCATTCTTCTTCCTCCCGAGACCAACGACCTCTCCCTGGCCATGACCAGCAGCTGCACCACCATGCTGCTCGCCTGCTCCATGATTTCCCGCATAGACGAGATCGAGGCACAGAAGGAGTACATCGAAACCCTTTCCGACTGCGTCGCAAAGTCCATCGAGCGCTATGAGGCCGCTATCAAGGAGATCGCCGACAAGAAGTTCGAGCGTGCAGTATTCCTCGGCTCCGGTTCCCTCAGGGGCATAGCCGAAGAGTCCCGCCTCAAACTGCAGGAGCTCACCGACGGCACCATCATGTGCGCATTCGATTCCTTCCTGGGCTTCCGCCACGGTCCCAAGGCCGTCATCAACAAAGACACCCTTATCGTTTACCTGGTGTCCCCCAACCCCGACGTACGCCGCTACGAGATGGATCTCATGAAGACCATTCGCAAGCAGGGCCGCTACGCCGCCACCGTCACCATCTGCCAGCAGCCCACCGAGTGCCCCGAGACCGAGCTCATGATAGAGACCATGCTGCCCGCAGGCTTCCCGGATATCTACGGCTGCGCATCTTACGTGTTCGTCGCCCAGCTGCTCGGATACTACAAATCCCTGTTCTTCGGACTCAGTCCCGACTCCCCTTCCAAGGACGGCAACATTTCCCGCGTGGTAGAGGGCGTTATCCTGTATATCTAACCAAACCAATAATCAACTTATGACACTTTCACCAACTCGCATCCTGACCGTGCTTGCATCGCTGGCACTGTCTATTACGATGTCTGCCCAGAACGTGTCCGTCAGCGGACAGGTCCTGGACGCCTCTACCGGTGAGCCCATTATCGGCGCAGGAGTCCTTGTCTCCACCGGCGGCGGCACTGTCACGGATTACGACGGTAATTACGTCGTGAGCGCACCCAAGGGCGCCGTGCTCGTATTCTCCAGCCTTGGCTACACCGAGCACAAGGAGAATGTCGACGGCCGCACCAAGATCAACGTCAGCCTCCAGCCCGACAACCAGCTTCTGGAAGAAGTCGTCGTTCTGGGTTACACTTCCCAGAAGAAAGCCGAGCTCTCCAGCTCCGTCGTCACCATGAGCGGCGACCAGCTGCGCGACGTAAGTACCTCCGATGTAGGTAACATGCTCCAGGGCAAGGTAGCCGGCGTGGTGGTCATGAACGGTTCCGGCCAGCCCGGTTCCAGCGCCGACATCCGCATCCGCGGTACAGGTTCCATCACCGCAGGCGCAGGCCCTCTGTACGTCGTTGACGGCGTCGCAGGCGGCTCATTCAATCCCAATGATATCGAAACCATCACCGTCCTTAAGGACGCTTCCGCAACGGCTCTCTATGGTGCCGCGGCAGCAGGCGGTGTCATCGTCGTTACCACCAAGAGCGGCAGCGGCGAGAAGACCAACGTGGAATTCAAGGCGAGCGCAGGTATCAAGCGTGCCCTTACCGGCCGCTTCGAGCCTATGAACTCCTCCGAGCTCTATGAGTACACCCGCGGAATGTATTCCAAGACCTTCTTCAAGATGAGGTATCCCGAGACCCTCCTCGAGCAGGACTTCGACTGGGTCGACAACTGCTTCAAGACCGGCGTGGTGCAGAACTACTTTGCTTCCGTTTCCGGCAAGGCAGGCAAGGTCAGCTACTATGCCAGTGTCGACCACTACAACGAGAAGGGTACCCTTATCAACACCAACTTCATGAAGAATGCGGCGCGCATCAACCTGTCGGCCCCTATCACCGACCGCTTCACCATGCACGCCCGTATCAACTACGCCAAGACTTACGACCAGAGCCAGTCATCATGGCGTACCCTCGACTATGCGTACTACGCAATGCCCTGGGATATCCCTTACGTGCAGAACGAGGACGGTACCTACAATTACAACGAGCCCATCTACATGACCGGTTCCACACGTCCCGACAACGGCGGCACCTGGTGGACCCAGAACCCTTCCAACATTCTCCACAGCGAGAAGTACAACTACTCCAAGGGACACGGTGAGGACATCACCGGAGACCTCCAGCTCGTCTGGAACGTAACCGACTGGCTGACCCTCACTTCCATCAACCGCTACGACTCCTCCAACTCCTACTACGAGTACTACGCCGACCCCCGCACCTACGACGGTATGGGAACCAACGGTGACCTGGAGAACAGCGACAGCGAGTGGAACGGATGGGGCACCACCAACCTTGCCAAGTACCACCAGACCTTCGGCAGCCACGACGTGAATGCCATCTTGGGTTGGGAATACGGCGAGGGCTACTCCCGTAGCATGGGAGCCACCGGTATCAACTTCCCCATCGGCCAGAGGTCTCTCTCCAACTCCATCATGAACTCCATCAGCGGCGCCGACGCACAGTCCCGCTCCTGGGCTCTGCTTGCACAGGCTCAGTATTCCTACCTCGGCAAGTATGTCGCCACCGCTTCCATCCGCTACGACGAGAGCTACAAGTTCGGTCCTCTCAACCGCGGCGGTTACTTCCCCGGCGTTTCCGCAGCCTGGATCATCTCCAAGGAAGACTTCCTCCAGGGCAGCAGCGCCATCTCCTTCCTGAAACTGCGTGCAGGTTACGGTAAGACCGGTAACGACAACATCCCCGCATTCACCTATCAGGATACCTTCTCCCTGAGCGGCCAGTACAACAAGGTCAAGACCGCTATCCTCGAGCGTATGGCCAACCCCAGCCTCGGTTGGGAAGAGGCCTACATGGCCAGCCTCGGTATCGACGCAGAGATCGCCAAGAACTGGAACGTCACCGTCGACCTCTATCACACCATCAACGACAAGATCCTCCTCGAGGCCCCTATGTCCCCTTCCACCGGCTTCTTCGCTGTCATGAGCAACGTCGGCAAGGTCCGCAACATGGGTGTTGAGTTCGCTATTGACGGCTCCATCATCAACAACAAGAACTTCGGCTGGACCGTCGGTGCCAACCTCGGTTTCAACAAGAACAGCGTGCTTGAGCTCCCTGAGCATCAGGACATAGTCATGAACCGCGGCGATGTGAACCAGGTCATCCGTGAAGGACATGACGTCTACACCTGGTACATGCCAGAGTGGGCAGGCGTGGATGAGAAGACCGGCCAGCCCCAGTGGTATCACCTTGAGTACCAGCTCGACGAGAACGGCGACCCCGTCAGGGACAAGAACAACAATCCCGTCGTTGCCGAGAAGACCATCGTCAATAACCTCAACCAGGCCACCCAGACCGCAGTCGGTACCGCTTCTCCTATATTCAGCGGCGGTCTCAACACCGGCCTCCGCTTCGGCAACTTCACCCTCACCGCCAACGGCAACTTCGTCGTGGGCAACATGATCTACAACAAGATCCGTGAAGAAATGGACGCCGACGGTGCTTACACCGGCCTCAACCAGATGTCCATCAACAACGGCCTCGGCTGGAAGCGCTGGCAGAAGGAAGGCGACATCGCCACCCACCCCGCGCTGGTCGCAGCCCGTTCCGATGGTGCCAACGGTACTTCTTCCCGTTACCTCGAGGACGGCAGCTTCTTCCGTCTGAGGAACGTGACCCTGTCCTACACCCTGCCTGACAGCGTCTTGAAGAACATCAAGATGGAGGGCGCCCGCATCTACGTGTCCGGCGACAACCTCCTCACGCTTTCCCGCTTCTCCGGCATGGACCCTGAGGTCCGCCTGGATGGTGACACCTATCATCACGCCGGTCTGTACACGCACAACTACCCCGTGCCTCTCTCCGTCGTCTTAGGTATTGACGTCAAATTCTAAAAGCAAACGGTTATGAAAAATATATTTGCACTCTGCATTGCCGCACTGCTTCTCGCTGCCTGCAACATGGATTTCTATTCATCCGATTCCATGACTTCCGCGCAGCTTGCAGACAACCCCTCTTCGGCTGTCTACACCACTGACGGCATCTACACACTGTTCAAGGACAGAATCGCCTACAAGGGCCAGAGCGGCGGCGAGAGCGGCAACTACTACTGCCGCCATTACTTCCAGCTCGCAGAGCTCCGCGGTGACAACGTGACGGTTTCCGGCCAGTCCGAAGACCCCTTCACCCTGGCATACATGTACAATGACGATCCTACCAAGAAGAACATCTACTACACCTGGTGGATTGCCTACAAGATGATCAACGCTGCCAATTCCAACATCGACGCCATCGTGCCCGGTGCTTCCGAACTGAGCGACCACCTCCTGGGTGAGAACTACTTCTTCCGAGCCTTCATGCACCTCCACCTCGTAACCCTGTTCGCCACCCCCTATACCAGCGGTCGCGACAAGCCCGGCGTGGTGCTGCGCAACAACCTCGACATCTCCACCACCACCCGTGCTACCGTCGGTGAGGTTTACGACCAGATCGTGAAAGACCTCATCACCGCCAAGGAGTACCTGGCACACGGCGAGCTCGAGCGTATAGGCAACGCCAACGAAAAGGGCTATGTGACCCTGAACGCCGCAACCGCCCTCCTCTCCCGCGTGTACCTCTATATGGAGGAGAACGACAAGTGCATCGAGCAGTGCAACGAGCTGCTTGCCAACGCTCCTTCGTCCGTCACTTCCGGTTACGACTACGAAGACTATCCCAAGCACACCTACGACCATCCCGAGACCATCTGGTGCATCCGCCTGGACACCTCCGACGAGTGGGCAGGTGAGCACGCCGAAGCTTCCATCGCCTCCATGTACGTGAAGGACGGCCAGGGCTGGGGCGAGCACTACTGGAACGACAACCTCATCGACGACTTCCGCCGTTGCCCTGAGGACAAGCGTTTCAAGGCATACTTCCGTATGAGGATCAGCCAGAACCCTTCCGGTGACCACGTGGGCAACCTGAACTGGGAAGAAATGGAAGCTGCCGCAGGCGGCAAGGTTACCGTCCTGTTCCCCATCAAGATCAACGACGACAGCATTTCCTGCTCTGACGGTTTCGACTACAGCTGCACCCCCAACGCCGACGGTTCCGTCCCGTTCAAATACATGTCCAAGTCTTACACCGCAGTTCCCGAAGTTGTCAACGGCGTGAAGCAGTACTTCGTGAACGATGCCAGCTTCCCCGGTGTAAAGCTCAACGGCAAGAGCCGCGTATACGTGCGTCCTGCTTTCACCCTGAAAGACGGCACCCGTACCAACATGGGCGGTACCTACGCCATCTACTTCAACACCAAGTTCAGCTACCAGGACGGTCTTGCAATGCTTACCTCCCCTGTGTTCCTGCGCTGGGGTGAAGTGGTGCTGAACCGCGCCGAGGCTTATGCCAAGAAGGGCGAGAAAGCCAAAGCTCTCGAGGATGTGAACACCATCCGCAAGCGTGCAGGCCTCTCCGGAGACCAGCTCCTTACCGAAAGCAACATCGCCGGCCTTGGCTTCAAGAGTGTCACTGACGCTGTCCTGGCAGAGCGCCGCTTCGAGCTTTGCTTCGAAGGCCACCGATTCTTCGATGTCTTCCGCAACCAGCTCCCTATGGACCGCCAGTACGTAGGTTGCCACAAATGGGAGACTATCCAGCCCAACGACATCCGCCTTGCACTGCTTATCCCTCTGGATGAGATCAATGCCAGCGGAATCCCCCAGAATCCAAGATAAAAACCAATTTATTCATTTTTATTAACTTTTTAATCTTTTGTACAAATGAAAAAGTTTTTCCTTTTCGCTGCAATGGCAGCATTCGCTCTCGTAGCATGTGATCCTGACAATCCCGATGGACCTGACGGACCTGACGATCCCGAGCAGGAGTACGTACAGCCGATCGAAATCGACGGTGACTTCGCAGACTGGGCAAAGCTCGACGCTTCCAAGGTTGCTACCGCAAAGTGCCCTGCCGATGCCAACAAGACCGCTCTCAAGCTCGTCAAGGTCTATGCTGATGAGTACTTCATCTTCGTATACTTCGAGTGGGACAAGAGCCAGATCACTCACGAGCCCGATGTAGAGCACGTTCCTTTCCACGTGTATCTTAACGGTGACGGCGACGCCTCCACCGGCGGATTCGCAGATCAGTTCACCGATGCTTGCACCGATGTTCTCTTCGAGGGCTTCATCTATCCTGACGGCGCAGCTGTCGGTTCCTACGAGCCTGATTGCTTCAAGTGGATCGGCGACGCCAACGGCAGTGGCTGGTCTTGGGACGGTCTCGGCGACGTTGCAGGTATCTGCGAGGGCGCTGGCGTAGAGGGCAAGTATGAGTTCTGCATCACCCGCGAGCTCTATCCTCTCGGCAAGATCGCTGACAACTTCTCCATCGGATTCGACATCCAGCAGAGCTGGGATTCCGTCGGTGTCCTTCCTATCGGCACTCCTACCGAGGACAACCCTACCGGATACATCGAGTCCCTGCAGGTTACCACTGTTAAATAATTTTTAATTATTCCTTAGCCATGGGCGGGGAACCCGCTTCAGGGTTTACCCGCCCATAGCTTTAAAAAATCAACATCCGTGAAACCATTCAGCAGACCAATACTGACCCTGTGCGCAGCCCTTCTGCCGCTTGTCATTGCTTGCAACCCCGATGCGCCGTACAACTATCCCGGCCTCAAGTCTGTAAGCTACCAGGGTACCGATGCCATTTTCCCCAACCCTGAGCGCGGTTTCTATTCGCCGAAAGAGGTTTACGACACCCGGGTCTCCGGCGTTTCCAAGGAAAGCGCCGAAGTGAACCGCAAGCAAGGTCGTTCGCTGTTCCTGCTTGAATTCCATCTCACGGAATTTGTCAATTCAGACATCTCAGACGAATACCTCCAGAATATAGGGAAGTATTTCGCCTCGCTTCGCACTACAGGAAGCAAATGCGTCCTCCGTTTCTGCTATTCCAACGGCTTTGACGAGAAGGACAAGCCCTGGGACGCAACACCCTCCCAGGCACTGAGCCACATAGCCCAGCTTAAACCCCTCCTCCAGGAATATTACGACGTAATCATGGTCGTCCAGGCCGGATTCATCGGCAGCTGGGGGGAATGGTATTATACCGAAAACTACAAAGACACGCCGACGCGCAAACTCATAGTCGACGCCCTGCTGGATGCGGTTCCTGCCGAAAGGCAGATCTCCCTGCGCACTCCGGCCTTCAAAATGCAATTGTACGGATTTTCCGCATCAGATACACTTACCCGCGAAACCGCCCACCAGGCTACTATAAAGGCCCGTCTGGGAGGACATAACGACTGCTACCTGGCCAGCTCCAACGACCAGGGAACCTATGCGGGCTCCAAAGACCGTAAATACTGGGAAGCCGAATCCCCCTTCGTCATCATGGGAGGCGAGACCTGCAGCGTTTCCGCATACTGCCATTGCGAGCCCCAGGAAGACAATTCCAAGGCCCGCGGCGTTCTTGCCGACATGGCCGCCAACCACTATACTTATCTTAACCAGAGCTACCATCAGGGCGTTCTGGGCCGCTGGAGGAGCGAAGGCTGCTTCGAAGACCTTCAGCGCCGCCTCGGCTACCGCTACGTCCTTGAGAAGGGATTCTTCACCAAGAGCCCCAAAGCAGGAGAAGCTTTCCGTTCGGTTCTTATAATACGCAACGACGGCTTCGCCCCTGCGATGAATCCCCGTGACGCCGAACTCGTGCTCACGGACGCCTCCGGCAAGGCAGTCGGCACTTGGGCCCTCGAGTCCGATCCCCGCTACTGGATGCCTGAAGAGCCCACGACCGTGGACCAGACTATAACCCTGCCTTCCGGACTGTCCGGAGAATATACACTCTGGCTTAACCTGCCCGACCCTTGCGCCAACCTGCACGGCAATCCCTATTTCTCCATCCGCCTGGCAAACGAGGACGTGTGGGATGAGAATACCGGATACAACAAGCTGCTCACCATTAGCCTGTAGTATCGATGAAAAGTTGTGTATACCTTTTAGCGGGACTCATCTGCCTGTTTTCCTGCATACCTGACAACGACCTCCCGGGCAAGCAGGAGGCCAATCCCGATTTCACGATAATCGGGGTCCCAGACGAGCCTGTCAAGGCATTTTCAACATTCAACCTTAGCATCTCCAGCAAATCCCCCGGCGCCATAGACTTCAAGTCGAGCGCCCCCGACCTTGCATCAATAGTGGTCAGTGGCAAGCGCCAGTACAGGGTAAGCACTAAGGCTCCCGGGAAAGAGACGGAAATAACACTGACTTTCATACAGGACGCTTCCGGACTTTATCCACAGGTTACCGAGTCCGTAAAGTTCACCCTGCTGGCAGAAGCAACCAATTCCGGTTTCACCGTTCCCGATGAGAATCACCCGGACCTGGCAGGCAAGAAAGTTACTTTTACCGAATCCACCAGCCGCATACTTAATCCTGAGCGCGGAATCTACCGGGCAAGGGACTACGGCTCAAAGTCCAGCATACTGAAAGCTTCGGAAGTCAAGGCTGAGCGTACTAACGGACACGCCCTCTGGTACATAGGTTTCTACCTTACCGACTTCATGAACGGAGACATATCACAGTCATTCCTGGATATGGTTCAGGGCACCTTCGACGCCCTCCGCGACGGCGGCTCCAAATGCATTCTCCGCTTCGCCTACCGTGACTATCATAACGACACCGACGTGATGGATCCCGAGGTTTCCATAGTGCTCCGCCACGTGGAGCAACTCAAGCCCCTTCTTCAGAAGAACGAGGACGTCATTTTCGTGCTCCAGGCAGGCTTCGTGGGCTCGTGGGGCGAGTGGTACTACACATCACACTTCATCTTCCAGCCCAGGACCGACGCCGACTACCAGCCGCGCAAGCAGCTTACCGAAGCGCTCCTGGGCGCCCTGCCGGCATCCCGCCAGATACAGCTGCGCACTCCCCAGTTCAAGATGCGTATGTACGGGCTTACCGTCAAGGATACTCTTACATCAGCAACAGCGCATAACGGGAGCGCCATTTCCCGCCTTGCCGGCCATAACGACTGCTTCGGCGCCTCCGCAGACGACTACGGAACCTTCGACAACGAGAAGAACGACCGCGCGTTCTGGAAGGCGGACACACGCTACACCATCATGGGCGGCGAGACCTGCGGCCTCTCCGACTACTGCGTCTGCAGCGCTACTGTAAAAGACCTTCAGGACTATCACTGGACATACCTGAACGAAGACTACCACCAGGGCGTAATCAGCCGCTGGAAGTCTTCCAACTGCTATAACGACATAGTAAACATCCTGGGATACCGCCTGGTCATGACTGACCTCTTCTATTCAGAGGACTTCGCCGCCGGCAAGGAATGCCAGGTAGCCCTGCGCTTCTACAACACCGGCTGCGCCGCCCCCATGAATCCCCGCAACGCCAGCCTCGTCTGGGTGGCTTCCGACGGAAGCAAGAAGGAGTTCAAGATCAATTCCGACCCCCGCACCTGGCATCACGGATACCATGTTGTAAATGCCAGCTTCACCCCTTCATCCGCGAAGGGCACCCTGTACCTGGCTCTGGAGGATCCCCTGCTGCCCGGCCGCCCCGAATACAGCATAGCACTGGCCAACGAGGGTGTATTCGATTCATCCACAGGATACAATAAACTCTTCGAAGTAAAATGAGGCATCCGGCAGCATCCCTGATCATCCTGCTCGCAATACTGTTTGCGGGCTGCAAAAGCGGCAGCAACATTTCCGGCTTTTGGGACGACGTGGATGTTACCGTAACCGAAGACAACTACAGCATCACACAGGACCGCTTCGCGCAGTTCGCGGAGCTTCTGGTACAGGCACCGGAAGACGAGGCCGCAGAAGCCCTGAATCCCCTTTTTGACAAGCTCCTGGACAACGAGGTGGATTACATAATCTACACCCAGTGGATGGAGTATGCCTTCCTGAATTATGCCTCACCCTGCCGCAACTCCGGGCTCTTCGAATCCGTCGTTGAAAGGATAGAGACCGACGGCATCCTGGCCCCGGAAGAAGTGGAGCGCCTGAAAGGGCTTGTCGCCATAGACAAGTACAACCGCCTCGGCGAGCCATGCACTCTTCCTGACGGCGTCACGCCCGAGGGCAACACCCTCTACCTTGTGCTTAACCTGGACTGCAGGACCTGCCAGCAGGCCCTGGCAGCACTGGCGGAAACGCATCCGGAGGCCGCTCACGTGGCCCTTTGCTTCGGCTGGAGCCCGGTTCCCAACGTCCCCGGCTGGCAATACCTCAAGCCGGAAGGAATGAAAGACTGGTTCGATCTGGAAGCCGCCCCGTTCTGGTTCCTTACAGACAAGGAAGGCCGTATAGATATACCATATAGCCTGGAATTTGAAGCCCCGCAATTTGCAACTCCCGAATCGCTATGAAAGTTCTCAAAATAGTATCCATCGCTGCCGTTTGCGGCATTCTGGCCGGATGCAACCACTCCGACCTGATGTATTACACATCCCCCGCCCCCTATGAGACAGTGAGCGTAACACCTCCGCCCGCAGACAACGAGGTGCGCAACATAATCTTCATGATAGGCGACGGCATGGGACTGGAGCAGATAAGCTGCGCATGGGTGCTCAACCACGGCAAGCTGAACATAGACAACATGCCCGTCGTGGGGCTTCACCGCACCTACTGCACCAACGACCTCATCACCGACTCGGCTGCCGGCGGAACCGCTCTGGCCGTTGGCAGCAAGACCGCCCTGGACCACGCAGGATGCGACCCCGAGGGCAAGCCCCTCTATTCCATGCTCGTAAAGGCACAGCAGGCCGGTAAGAAGACGGGATGCGTGACCGTCTGCCACCTGGCCGACGCCACCCCCTGTGACTTCTGCTGCCACAATGAGAGCCGTTACGATTCCGACGACCTCATCGCCGATTATGCAGAATGCGGCGTTGACTTCATCGCCGGCGGCGGACGCGACTACTTCGGCCCCAAGCGCAAGGACGGCCGCAACATAGTGGAGGAGATGAAAGCCAAGGGCTACAATTACGCCAACGACGCCGAACAGCTCAGGAACGCTCCCCTGCCGGTGCTGGGACTCATGTCCGACGACAACCTGCCGGTGGCCCTGGAGCGCGGAGACCTCTTCCGCCACATGACCGCCCGCTGCCTTGAGCTCCTTTCCGAAGCGGCCGGCGACAAGGGCTTCGTGGCCATGATCGAAGGCTCCTGCATCGACGACTGGCTGCACAGCAACCGCATCGACCTCGCCATGGAGGAGACGCTCGACTTCGACCGCACCATCGGTGACGTGCTTCAGTGGGCGGAGAGAGACGGGCACACGCTGGTCGTAGTTACGGCCGACCATGCCACCGGCGCCCTCACGCTGCAGGACGGCAGCATAGAGGAGGGCCGCATAGGGGTGGAATTCGGCAACCACGGGCACAACGGCATAGTCGTTCCCTACTACGTCTGGGGGCCCGGTTCCGACTCCTTCGGAGGCATACTCGAGAACGAAGCACTCGGCAGAAAGGTAATGTCGTTCATACAATAAAACCATATGACTCAGCAAAAGAAACACAACTGGCTATTGTACGCCCTGGTGACTATGGTCACCTGGGGTATTTGGGGAGCCTTCTCCGACCAGCCGGACTACCCTTCAACCCTCACTTATGTGGTATGGGCCATAAGCATGATTCCCTGCGCCCTCGTGGCCCTGGCAAACATCAAGTTCAAGCTGGACGTCAGGCCCAAGAGCATACTGCTCGGAATGGGTGTGGGACTTCTGGGCGCAGGCGGGCAGCTGGCCCTCTTCGAGGCGCTCAAGTACGGCCCCGGGTATCTGGTCATTCCCATGATTTCGGTAGCACCTATAATCACCGTGATACTGTCCGCCATTTTCCTTAAGGAGCGCGTGAGCAAGTTCGGATACGTGGGCATAGCCTTCGCCTTCGTGGCACTGGTGTGCTTCTCGCTGTCCGGCAAGTCCGACGCCACCGTCACCAGCTGGCTCTGGATAGTCTTTGCGGCGGTTGTGTTCATCTCCTGGGGTATCCAGGCCTTCGTGATGAAGATGGCCAACAACTACGCCCCGGACGCCGAGAGCGTGTTCGTATACATGACCATTTCCAGCCTGGTCATTATTCCGGCAGCTCTGGCCATGACCGACTTCTCACAGCCTTACGACCATGGATTCACAGGCGCTGGCCTTACCTTCTTCATCCAGATACTTAACGCCATAGGCGCATTCACCCTGGTGTACGCCAACCGCTACGGAAAGGCCATGATAATCGCCCCTCTGTGCGACGCCTGCGCCCCCGTCATCAGTTGCATAATCTCGCTGATACTTTACGCGCACTTCCCTTCCGTGCCGCAGATAATAGGCATTGCGGCTGCCATCAGCTGCGTGCTCATACTAAGCCGTGAATAACCTTTTATATCAACACAATTATGAAAAAGTTTTTCCTTTCTCTTGCAGCGATTGCATTCATGTTTGCAGCCTGCGAACCCAAGACTCCCGACAACCCGGACGGACCCGATGGGCCCGATGATCCCGATCCCGTAGAGGAGGTAGATCCCATCGTTATCGACGGTGAGTTTGACGACTGGGCCAAGCTCGACCAGGCCAGCGTCGCCTCCGCCAAGAACAATGCCGATTCTCCCTGGACTGCCGTGAAGCAGATGCGCGTCTACGCTACCGAGGCTTATGTCTACTACTACATCGAGTTCGACAGCACCGAGATAAAGGAGCAGCTGTCCGCTTGGGATGAAGCACATTCCGGACTCCCTATGCGTATCAACATCAACATCGACGGTGAGTTCACCTCCGGTTACGCAAAGTATTCACTTGACGCTTACGATTACATCATCGAAGGCAGCCTCGCTGAGAAAGGTGAGTGGACTTCGTTCGACGGCACCCTGCACCAGCGTGACGGCGACTGGGTAGAGCTCCTGAAGGAAGGCAGCGGCATGTGCGTCGGCGCCGGCAAGGGCAACAAGTACGAAATCGCCCTCGACCGCCAGGTCTTCGACCGCGTGGAGAAGAAATCATCCCCTCAGGCTATCGGCAATGTGTTCCAGACCGGACTCCGTTTCTACACCCCCGACTGGGGCGAGCTCTCCAACCTGCCCAACTCTTCCATAGCTGAAGGAAACGGCGACGGCTGGGGCCACCTGCTGGAAGTTACTACCGTAAAATAATCTGAATTAAACAAACCATGAAATTCCGTCACCTCTTCCCCGCATTCTGTTCCGTACTCATGATGTTTTCATGCAACCCGGACCAGCCGAATAATCCCGACACACCCGACGGTCCCGAAAACCCCGATGAGCCCAAGAAGGAAAATCCCGCTCCAGGAGTATACAAGTTCGTAATCCCCGATTACAGCAGCAAGGCGTCCGTAGTGGAAGGAGGCAAGGCAACGTGGGAAGCAGGTGACGAAATTCTCGTTTCCGGCGGATACTATCCCGATGCCGTTACGGTGAAGCTCCAGGCCTCGGACATCTCCGGCGACGGCAAGACAGCTACCGTCAACCTGGCCAAGGTTCCCGGATCCGTTTACGGACCGGATGACTTCTATGCCGGGTATCCCGCCGGTCTCGTAGACCCGGAGAGCACTTTCACCGAAGACAGCTTCGACTTCACCGACACGGACGCCCCCCTCATGTGCGGGTGGCTCGACGGCGATACCTTCAACATGGTGCATGTCACCGCCGCCGTCACCTTCACCGTGAAGGGCGACTTCGACGGCTGCGTGTTCAGTGCAAAGACCTGGGACCTTATTAAATACGCCACCTGGAGCGCACGCGCCAACAGCGAGAACATGACCCTGAAGAACGGCAAGAGCGGCCCCGAGTATTACCTGCGCAAAGACATCAAGAACGGCAGCGCCACACTCTTCTTCCCCGGAGGATTCAACCTCAGCGAAGGGTTCTACATCTATATGCGCAAGGGCAACACCTACCCCAAGGTGTTCAGCTACGACCAGACCGCCAAGCTGAATCCCGGCGACGTGATTGCACTCGGAGACATCAGCTCCAAGCTTCAGGACTACAGCGGACCGGCCCCCGAAATGCCGGACATGCCCGTCATGGGCAACTATACCAAATACACCGTAAAGGATGTAATCGAGATGTCCGGTATTTGCCTCAAGGCGGACAAGTCAGGCCTTTGGGCCGTCGGCGACAACGGCCAGCTCGCGGAGATCTCCTTCGACGGCGTCGTCACCAAGCACTGGAGCAAGAGCTGCGGCATGGAAGACGTCACCATCCATCCGGTAACCGGCGACCTCTATATCGCCGACGAGGACAACTACAGGGTGGTCAGAGTGGATGCCCCCGAATACAAGAACAGCTACACCACCGTCCTGACCTTACAGGAGGCCAAGGGCTACGGGAACAGCGGCATCGAGGGCGTAACCTACTACAAGGACGACATCCTGTTTGTGGGTACGCAGGTGGATGCAAGCGTCTGGAAGTACTCCATCACCGGCGAAAAACTGAGCGAGAAGGTCCCTCTGCGCACCCTTACCAAGAGCGCCATCCTCGAGGTGGGCGGCCTCTGCTGGGACGCCGTGAACAACTGGCTCTGGCTCATAGACTCCGAGACCCAGAAAATA
>Ga0310690_10006077_pt1 | contig 16040 bp, 11 predicted proteins | sample AusTroGonzalo_MG_2_FD_207661 | JGI IMG/M metagenome (GOLD analysis project Ga0310690, IMG submission 207661) | Bovine rumen microbial communities from tropical cattle in Woodstock, Queensland, Australia - Gonzalo_04 (v2) (version 2) | ecosystem: Host-associated > Mammals > Digestive system >... | reverse complement strand
CCAGTCTTTCAGATGCGGCAGAACCTGGCGGCTTTTAGCGTCTGATACGCTTTTAGCTCCAGAGCATATATCATTTATTATAAGGGCTATGTCTTCGTCTGATAGCGGTTCTATGCCAAAGTCAGGGCAGGCTTTTGACAGAAAATCTATCCGCGCAAGCCATTCTTCTGTTTCATCGTTCCAAAATGCGAGCTTGTGCCTTCCGCTGATAAATTCTTCGGCTATAAGCTCTGATGAAATGTTTTTTTTGGCAGTTCCCATTCTTTCGCTTTTCAGCAGAATATCTTTATAATAAGTGTTTTTCTGTGTTATGGGGGAAAGCGTTTCTTTGTCAAGCGAAGAAATGATTTTTTCATTTATCTCATGCGGAAAAATTTCAGCTATTGATTCATAATCCGCAGCTGCGGCATTGGAAAGAATTATGTCAAAGCTTTTTCCCGTCTGTTTTTCCAAAGCTTCTCCAGCCACGATTATTTTTGCGCCGTTTGCGGCACTATTCTGGTCAAGACTGGCTTTTCTTCCGCCTGGAAGCGCATATCTCTTTTCAGAGCCGGGAATAAGCGCGGCTATTCTGTCGGGAAAGGCCGTAAGAAAGGCTTTAGTTAATCTTTTGCCGGGAGAAATTAATGCATTGCATTCTGGAGCATTGTTTGCTTTTATGTTTTCAATGCTTGACGAAAGGCTTTTTGCCAGCATGCATGCTTCCCTGGCGGCATTTCTGTCTATGCCTAGGCGCTCGCAGGCCTGAAATGAGAAGTTTTCCGCCTCGCACTGCCGCAGAGCGCTTGCGCAGGCAGAAAGGTCTGAATATGAGTCATTTTCACGCTGTTTATTGCTAATCCATATCTGCTTGCCTTGTTCGGCAGCGGCTATAAGAGAACATTCCGCAGCGCAGCCCTGTCTTATGCCTTCCAGCAGCATTCTGGCATATCTGGGAGGGACGGGAAGCCATGCCATGCTTCTGCCATTTGCGGTCAGCTCGCCATTTTTATCTGCCGCTCCAAGCATTGCAAGCAGAGCTTCAGCTTTTTCTATATCGCGGCTGTCTGGCATATCAAGCCAGGAAAGATCTTGAAAATGTTTATATCCGCAGGCTTTTAATATCAGCAGGGCTTCGCTTAAATCAAGGCGAAGCAGTTCCGGCTCTGAATCCGGCTTTAATGCGCGGTTTTCAAATTCTGTCCATAGCCGCAAGCATAAGCCGGGGCCTGTTCTTCCGGCCCGTCCGGCGCGTTGCGCGGCGGAGGCTTTTGTTATTTTTTCTATGGACAATATGTTCATTGCTCTTGACGCGTCATATCTGGCAATTCTTGCTTTTCCGCTGTCTATTACCAGCGACACTCCGTCTATGGTTAAAGATGTTTCCGCTATGTTAGTGGATACTATTATCTTGCGTCGGCCTGTTTCCGCTAAAGCCTGATCTTGCGCTTTATTGCGCATGCTGCCATGCAGGGCATTTATCTGAAAATCATTGAGCGCAGGTCTTTTTTTCAATTCCTCTATGGTTCTGTTTATCTCGTATGCTCCAGGCATAAAAATAAGAGTATGCCTTTCAGTCTGTTTTGTAAGCATTGCCGCTGCTTTGGCTGCGCTTTCCCATATAGGCATTTTTGCAGAGATGCTGTCGCAGTATTTTATTGCGACAGGATACATTCGGCCTTCTGCGATTACTGTTCCGCAAGGGGCCATATAAGCTGATATTTTTTTTATGTCTAAGGTTGCGGACATTACCGCTATTAACAGGTCTGGCCTGGATTTTTTCTGTAATTCAAGGCAGGCCGCAAGGGCAATGTCTGACGCTATATGCCTTTCGTGAAATTCATCAAATATTATGCAACCGTATTTTTGCAGTTTTGGATCCCGTATTAAATCCCGCAATAATATGCCGTCTGTTTCAAATACTATTTTAGTTTCCCGGCTGGTTTTGTCTTCCAGCCTTACCCTGTAGCCTGTTTCTTTGCCCAGCTCAGAATTCCGTTCTTGAGAAATGCGCTTTGCTAGCATTCTGGCGGCAAGACGGCGCGGCTGAAGCACGGCTATAAGGCCTTTTATTTTCCCGCATTCCAGCAGCATCTGCGGAACCTGCGTGGATTTGCCGGAGCCGGCAGGAGCTGCGAGCGCAAGTCTCCGCTCCGCAAGCAGCTTTTCTGTTATTTCAGTTTTTTTTTCTAATATCGGAAGCGGCATTTGTTTATGTGTTGCGCTTTATTTATCTTCTAAAATTAATATTTATTTTCCAGTATTAGGCTTATCAGTTAGCAAAGGGCTTTTCTGATATTTCCGGCAGCGGATTCCCCTCAGTGATTCTGATGAAATGATTGGCCGGAAGATTCCTGTATATTGCTTTGCCGCTGTTCCATTCCACAGTAAGCGAAGCTTTTTTGTTTTTGCCAAGGCCGAAGTGCAGCCGCTGCGAATCCGCAAGGCCGGAGTGTCCGTGAGATGTTTTTACAAAACGCATCTGCCGTTTAGGGAAAAGAAAGCCTGTTCTAAGAATGGCTTTAGTGCCGGCAGGGCTTTTTGCCGTAAAGCCTTTGCCTTTGCCTTTTAAGGTTATATGAAGCCAGCCATTGCCATTATCGCAAGCATTCAGGAAAAGAGCGGGAGAGGGAACCCTGCCTTGTCTTTTTTCCGCAGGCATGCGCATCCAGGATTTGCCTGCTATTATGTCCATGCAGCCGTCATTATTATAGTCGGCTATTGAAATGCCTGCGGAGCTTTCCCAGTCAAAGCCAGCAAGCTCTGTCTTTTCTTCAAACACAAGCGGTTTTTTAGCGCTGTACAGTCGCAGGTACTGGCCGTCAGGATAATCCCCGCTGGAGAGCAGCAGATCCTGTTTTCCGTCATTGTCAAAATCTGCCCAGCTTGCCCGCATGTCTCCCTGATTCCAGTTATCCGGGTGCTGGTGAACCCTGTTCAGCAGATCTGGGTAGCGGGTAAATGAAAAATCTTTTTTCTTGCCGCCGTTCACGAGCAGGCTTGAGCGATCAGATGAGTTGCCTGCCCAGCCATGCGTTATTTCTCCGAGGAAAATGTCTAAATCTCCGTCATTGTCATAGTCAGCCGGGGCGGCAGAGAATGTATTGCCATGAGAGCGGAATTCCTTTTCCGGCTGGCGGCTGGACTTAAGCCATTCAGGATACATGCCATGGCGTATTTCGTCACCGTCAAAATGCGTTTTTTTTGCTATGTCTGTGAAAGTTCCGTTTCCATTGTTTTTCCAAAGCCTGTTTGCCTGGCGGCCATACACTGATACGAATATGTCTTCATATCCGTCATTATTCCAGTCTCCATGGGAAACTCCGTATACTGGCCTGCTTGAATCCGTTTTGCCTTCTGTTTCCTTTGTGAGCAGGCCTGCTTTTTCTGTTACATCTGTGAAGGTTCCGTCGCCATTGCCTTTGTAAAGCCTGGACGGATAGCAGATTAGCGATATTCCGTATTCTTTGTACCAGCTGCCTGTGAACAGGTCTAAATTTCCATCCTTGTCATAGTCCATGAATAATGCTGAGGAAACAGTTTCAGGAGGAAAATTATTTCCTGAAACCTGAGCAAAATGACCATTGCCGTCGTTTAGATATATCTGTGATCTCAAGCCGTCGTCTTTTTTTTCATATATAATGTTCCCGGCTTCATCTTTAAGAATATTCCCTGCTTTATCAGTTTTAGGCTTGTCATATTCGCAATATATGGCGGAGAATATGTCTGTAAAACCGTCATTGTTTATATCTGCGGCAGTAAAGAAAGCAGCCTGCCTTTCCATGCCGGGGAATGCAGGGTCTTTGGCAAGGCCGGATTCTTCGGTGAAATCCCTGAATGTTCTTTTGCCGTCTTTTTCCTCGTTAAGCAGCACTTTTGTCTTTGTTGTTCCGTCTTTGCCTGTTATAATGAGATCGTCCCATCCGTCGCCGTTTATGTCGGCCCATATTCCATTTTGCATGCTCGTGTCGGACAGTCCCGCTTCTTCAGCTGTGTTAGTAAACCATTTTTTTGAATTCTGTGGCTGAGCTGATATTGAGGCTGCTGCTGAAATAAAAAATATGCTTGTGCCGAATAATAAAATTATTTTTCTCATTATGCCTTCCTTAACTTTTTATTTGCGATGTTTATAAATTTCTATTTAAGATGTGAGAACGGAATTAATTTTTCTCCAAATTTGCCTGGAGTGTATGTGCCGGGTACTTTTGTCTGTTCCGCTTTTTTTATGCGCAGAGGCCTTATGCCGGCTTTCATGGCTTGGGCAAGCCCTTCATCAGATGATGCGGCAAAAAAGAACGGCTTCTCTTTTTCCAGCAGAATATACTTATCATTCGGCTCTGGCGTGAAATATATTTCAGAAGGCAGACTTTTCCATGTGTTTTTAAGAATGTCTCCTCCATAGTTTTCCCTGTCGCAAAGCACAAGAACCCTAATGCCCATTGTTTTTGCGGCCAGGCACATAAGGCTTGGCACAGGCTTTGCCAGGTCTTTTTCTGCTGAGGCATTCAGCATTTCCCAAAACTTAGAGTTTCCTTGCTTTAGCCCGGATTCTTGCGCTGCTGCCCATGACTTCGTGGAATCTGCCAGCCCGCCATCGTACTCAATGGCTATGGAATTTTTCATTATGCTGTTAATGCTGTAACATAATGCCCACAGGCTTATTATTGAAACAGTTATCTTTATTTTAAAAAAAAGCCTTGAGAAAAAAGATTTTTCTTTTGGCGGCTGATAAGGAGGATAGGGGGGATAAGGATATGGGTATTGATTGCCGCCTGTCATTTCATTTTCCTCTTTTTATGAAAATTCTTTCAGTAAATGGCGTAAAAGCATATTTAGATGAAATGCACCAGCGAATCACTTCCCTGGTAGGGCGTTTTGAATTTGCAAATTCCGCAGCATTGGCAAGCAGCGAAGTGTTTTCTGCCGTTATCATAGAATCAGGCACAGAAACCTGATATATTTTTTCTGGCTTTATTGGGCCTGCATCGCTTTCTATCTTTTCCATCTTTGCGGTTTTATTGCCTTCAGCGGCATAATATAACTTCAGTCCTGAAACAGTAAAGCTGTCTTTTGGAAGCTGTCTTATGGAATCAATCAGGTTCTCTCCCCGTATTTTAACGAAAACAATGCTTGAGTCTTTAGGAAAAGAAGAATATAAGTCTTGAAGCCTTACCGTGGTGCTGGAAAATGGGCTGGCCGATTCGGAAAGAGGCATTAGCGAAGCATTCGTCCTGGCCCATCTCCTTATGCAGTCCGCAGAGAAATTTGCCATAGGATACATTCCTGAAGCCTTTAGCGGCAGGGGGGAACGCAATGTCCCTATTTTTTTTGAGAAATGTTTTTTTTCCGATATCTGATACCGGACAGCTATATTATGAAGTTCCTGATCTTCTTTGTATCTGAGCGGATCTATGTCTATGGTTTTTGAATTGATGGAAGAGATTTTTCCGCTTTCGCGGCTGAATGATATTTCAGTGCGTTCTACTTTCTTATTGCCCTTCCCGGCTGGAATGATCCAGGTGTTGCCAGAGCGGAATGTTTTTTTTACTTCAGGATCGTCTGTTATTATAAGGCTGGTCCTTTTTGCCTGGCTAAGGAATTTTTTGTAATAGCCCTTGTCTGATTTTGCTTTAGGATCAATGGAAAGCAGCATTACTATTATTTTTGCGCCTTCTTTTTTCATGGCGTTTATTGCCAGATTGGCGTCAAAGCTGCCTTTTTCCAGACGGAATCGGGCATAATTCTTCTGTCTTTCGGGACTCTCTGGATTTGCTAGCAGAACTGAAAAAAATCCTATCTTATGTCTGTTTATGTCTATTATATGATACTGCGGCAATCCGGGCTGGCGCTGGCCATTTCTTAAATACAGATTAGTTGCTATAAGCGGAAATTTGGCATTGTCTGCCAGTCTGTCAAAATCTTTTGCCGGCAGGTTTATGTCTGTTATTCCTGGGGCTGCGGCTGAATAAGGAAAAGCATTCATCATTTCCAGCACATCAGAGCCTTTGGTAAGCCTTCCAGCCGGAGTGTCTGCGGACCAGTTGCCTAGATCCACTATAAGCTTTGGCAGCGTTTCCCTGCCGTATATGTTTTTTAATGCAGGGAAACCGCCGCAGCTTCCCTGTTTGAAGCAGTCATCAGGCGCCTGTATGCTGCCCTGGGCGCGCGCGGTAGAGAAAATAACGAAACTTTCCTTTTTCGCGCATGCGCCCAGCATTAGCAGCATGGCGGCTAAAAGCCGCAATTTTTCCATTGCTGCTTATTTTACCTGAACAAGGCGAGGCCCATAAGGCGCAACCTTAACGGGATTGGCTTTCAGGTCATCAATCAGATAATCGCGCAGCACGCGCTGATTGTCTTCTTTTATATTGCCCTGTCCCAATATGTCTCCGCCATTTCCGCCGCCTACGAGATAATTATTGGTGGCTATGCGATATGTTTTTGTATAGTCAATAGGCGTGAACACCGGGTTTTCACTGTCGCAGGTATTGCCGCAGAGGCTTACTTCAATTACTTCTGTCTTGGCAGGCTCATTGGCAGCAGCATTTTCTTCCTTTACTTTCCAGGCGGCTTTTATTCCGGAGAACTGAAGCGTTGTGGTTGGCTGGCCGCCTTTGAGATGAATGCTCTTGTTTACCATGTCAAATACCTGCTGGCCTGTAAGTTCCGTAACAACAAGAGTATTGTCAAAAGGCATTATCTGATAAACATCGCGGAAGGTGATCTTGCCTTTTGCTATGTTTGTGCGCACTCCGCCGCTATTCTGAACTCCTATGTCTGTTTTGGCCTGGCGGCGCATTGCATCCGCAAACCAGTCTCCGGCCATATTGTCAATGCCGCCATCGCGGAAATTGCGGTCCAGGTCTATGTCTGTATAGCTTATTTCCTGATTCATGACTGCATCGGCTTCATCTTTGTATTTCTGGATTGTGGGCAGAACATATTCTTCGCTGCCTGTGTCTTCTGTCCAAAGCTCAATGAGTTTGCCGGATGTGTTTTTGAGCTTGCGTGTTTCATCGTCAAATTCTAGTTCTACTCTTGAGGCATTATAAAGATGAGATCCGCTTTCTGTTAGAAGTATGCCGGACTGCTCGTCTTTATAGCTTGTATAGAAGGCTGAGTGATTATGCCCGCCGAAGATAACGGCAGGATAGCCTTTTATGGCTCTTGCCACCGCAAGAGTGCCTGACTGTTCCATTTCAGGCAGTATCTGCTTTACTTCTGTTCTCTTTCCGCCGTATGGGCCGCCAAGACCAAAATGGGCAAGTATTATGATTGCATCCGGCTTTTCTTTGCGCATTATTTTCTTTACCCATTTTTTTGCTTCTTTAGTCTCATCGCCAAAATAGTAATCTTTCACATTTGCTGGAAGCGTGGAAGTGGCAGTGTGCGTTCCTACTATGCCCAATATTGCTATTTTATAGCCTCCGACTATGCGTATTGTATATGGATGAGTGAAGCTGGGAGTCTTTTTTGTTGCTTTTTCATACATATTTGTGCTAAGCACTGGAAAGTTGAATCCCTTTGCCATTTTTTTTAGCACGTCTATTCCATAGTCAAAATCGTGGTTGCCGGGAACCATTGCTGAATATCCAAGCAGGTTCATAAGCTCTACTGTGGCAGCGCCTTTAGAAAAATTTCCTTCCGGCGTGCCCTGGAAAGTGTCTCCGGAATCTAAAAGCAGGTATGGATTTTTTTCTTTGTGTATAAGCGAAGCAAGCGCTGCGAAGCCGCCTATGGGTTTCTGCTCTCCATTGCGTTTTGCCTGATGCACAGAGTATCCTCCATGAACATCACTGGTATGGTATATCACTACCGTCCCCGCAGAAGCAGGCATTGCCAGAGCTAAGGATAGGAATATGCTTGAGAGTAATTTCATTGTTTCTCCTTGTTTTTTGGCTATTATGGAACTGTAATTTATTTGGCCATTATTATTAATATTAAAATAAAAAAAAGGAAGGCGGGGCAAGCCTTCCTTTTTTTGTTGCTTCCGGATACAGAGTATCAGCGTTTTGAGAACTGGAAGCGTCTTCTTGCTTTCGGCTGGCCAGGTTTCTTTCTCTCAACCATGCGAGGGTCGCGAGTGAGGAATCCTGCCTTTTTCATCGTAGCATGGAAATCATCTCCAAGCTTAGCGATGGCGCGGGCAATGCCATGGCGGATTGCTCCCGCCTGGCTGGATGGGCCGCCGCCCTCTACTTTGGCTGTGCAGTCAAATTTCTGGTCTTTTGTGAGGCTGAAAGGTGAATTTACAACATACGCAAGGCGCGGAATATTTCCGAAGTATTCTTCAAGTGTTTTTCCATTTATAGCTATTTTGCCTTCTCCGTTCTGGAAAAGACGCACTTGAGCTATAGAAGTTTTGCGCCTGCCGGTTGCTGAAATATAATTCTGTTTTTCCATTTGTTAATCCTGCTTGAATTATTTGGCCGTTTTGGCCGCTTTGAACTGCGTCTGCTCACCTTTAAAAAGGCGGAGGCGTTTCATGCGTTTTGCGCGCATTTTGTTGTTGTCCAGCATGCGGTAAACGGCGAGCTCAAGCACTTTAGTGGAATCCTGTTCCATCTGTCTCTTGTAAGGGATGGTTTTAGCCCCGCCGGCATAGCCGGAATGGCGGAAGTAGAATTTGTCTTCCGCTTTGTTGCCTGTGATCCGAATCTTATCGATGTTGGTAACGACAACAAAATCACCGCAGTCTGTCTGCGGCGCGAAATCGCGTTTGTGTTTGCCGGCTAAAAGCACGGCAATTTTTGTGGCAAGTCTGCCTAATACCTGGTTTGACGCATCGAGAAAATGCCACTGGCGGCTCTTCTCCATTACATCAACCTTTGGAAGTGTTGTTCTCTGTATCATAGTACGATATATATTAGCAAATTTTTTTATTCTCTGCAATTTGCTGAACGGCATGTATTTAGCATTTAAGCATGCCAAGATTTTTTGCTAATTCATCCATATCTTTCCTTCTTCGCAGAATCTGTACTGCTTAACGCCTCCCGTGCCGAAAAAGGAGGTGGATTTTCCGCTAGACACAGATGTGTCTCCGTTCCTGTATCTTTTTATATAGCTGGGCAGGCCTTTATTTATTGGATTCATGCAGCCTGAATTTTCTATATAGCAGAGCAGGTAATGAGTCATTGCCCCGTCATTAATTTCTTTCAGTTTTACTTGATCGCCTTTTAGAACATGATCAGGGCAGTTTGTGGCTTTAAGCAGCCAAAAATATTCCGCTTCTGATATTTCCCTATATCCTTCCTTCACCAGGCTTGTTATTTCCCTGCTTGCCTTAATCTGTTTGCGGCTGCCTGGAACGGGCTGGTATGAAAAAATCCAGGTTATTTTTCCGGTTGACGCGGCCTCGCTCCATGCGTTTATGCCTTCAGGCGTTATTTGTCCGTTTTTGTCAAAAATAAGATCCCCGTTTGTGTCGCGCAGCTTAAATATTTCCCTTAGATTTATGCCTTTTTTTTCAAAGAATTTCAGCGCATCGCGGCTTACGGTGCGGGCATAGGCATTATATCCCTGCATCGTAAGCCTGAATTTAAGGCCGTTTTCTGAGTCTTCATAATAAAGCCCAGGCCTGCCGGGAAATTTTCCGCGAACGACCTCGACAGCCCCATTTGCTTCTGCTGCCCTCATGTTGCGGTGCAGCCTTAAGTGTTCTTCTGATAGCATGTCAACGGTGGTCCTTTGATTAACGGCACCCCTTGTTTTTAATTCTTCCAGTATTTCCTCATCGCTCATAAGGTCAACTTTCAGCTTATCAGCGTTTATAATGGCTTCCCTGTTGTTAGGAGAAATCTGAATGACTAAAGAGAAATAATGAAGCGCTTCTTTATACATTGACTGGGCAAGGAAATAGTCTGCCACCTCTAAAAGAATTTTTTCATCAAATGGCGCTGCAGCGGCTGCCATGCGGTATTTCTGATCTGCCGCTGACCTGTCTTCAAGACGGATAAGCGTTTCGGCTTCTTTTATGCAGAGCCTGGCATGCTTGGCATGCTCATTGCCTGTTAATTTCTGCGCCCTTTCATATTCATCAATAGCCTCTTCGTATTCTCCGGCATTAACGAGGACATCTGCCAGCTTTGATGCAAGCTCCAGGTTTCTATTATCTATTTTGCGGCAGCGTCGTCCTGTTGCGGCAGCGGCAATAAAGTCTTCTTTTTCAGCCTCTTCATTAAATTTTTTCATGCAGGCTACTGCTTCTTCGCCTTTGTTTTCTTTGGCTTTTTTTGCCGTTGCCATGCTGTTTGTTTTTTTCTGCCTGTTTGAAACCCTTTTCATTGCTGCCGATGCTTTTGCGGCATTGGCATCTGCTTTTGCTGATATGTCTTCTCCTGCTGAGGCAAGCGCTGTGGCATAAGCTTTTTTCGCTTTTATGAACAGATCCTGAGCTTCGTAAATTTCTCCTTTGGAATAAAGCGCTTCAAAATCCGTAGGGTTTATTTCTAGAGCGCTTGAAATAAGCTCTTCCGCCCTGTCATATATGCCCATGGCCATATATGTCTTTGCCGCTTCCAGGTTAGGCTTAAATTCACCTTTGCCATATTGCATAGCTTTAAGGCAGTTCTGCAATCCTTCATCAGGCTTGCTTTTCATTCTTTTAATTTTGCAAATCCCCAAATTCCATGCATAGTCTTTAGGGTATTTTTTTCCCATTGACGAAGCTGTTGTTTCCAGTGAGGTAAGCTGGCTTTTGTTTGCATAAGATGAAAGGTCTAGAGCATATAAGAAAAGATTTCTGTCATTAGGAAATTTCCTAAGTCCGTCCATTGCGGCATCAAAAGCTGCTTCTTCGGAATGAGCCCTCTCTTCAAATTTTGCTTTCTGCAGCTCTTCTGCTGCTCCTGCATGAGCGAATGACGGCAGCAGAAGAGCCGGACAGATAATCATTAATTTGCTGAAAAGGGCTTTTAATTGCATTATTTCTCCTTTGTTAGTATCCTAGGGAGCGTAACTCCGCGCTGGAGCTGATATTTTCCATTGCGGTCTTTATAAGAAATTTCGCATTCTTTGTCAGCTTCTAGGAAAATCAGCTGTGATATGCCTTCATTTGAATAAATTTTCGCTGGCAGCGGCGTTGTGTTTGATATTTCAAGCGTAAGATGTCCTTCCCATTCAGGCTCAAGCGGCGTTATGTTAACCACTATGCCGCAGCGCGCGTATGTGCTTTTGCCTATGCACAGGCCTATAACCCCGCGTGGAATTCTAAAATATTCCACTGAGCGGGCTAAAGCGAACGAATGGGCTGGGACAATGCAGCTCGGGGCTTTTATGTCAACAAAAGACCTGTCATCAAAATTTTTAGGGTCAACAATGCAGTTATGAACATCTGTGAATACCTTGTATTCGTCTGACACTCTTATGTCATAGCCATATGATGAAAGACCATAAGAAATTTTCCCTTTGGCTTCAAGCTTTTCGCAGTATGGCTCTATCATGCCATGCTTTCTGCACATTTCCCTTATCCAGGCATCATTCTTTAACATTGCAGCCTCATGAAATACGCATTTTCAGGCTTTTCAGCATCGCTTTGATAAGCGAGGATATTTTTTCGCCTTTTGTCGTTTTTACTTTTCCTTCTTTTACATGGAAGCCGCTTTTTTCTATTTTAAGCAATAGGTCATAGTATACTTGCCATATTATGAGAGAAGGGAAAAATTGTCCGGCTAGTTTTTTGTTTACTAAGGCAAGCGTATCCATATAGTATTTTTTAGCGCGTTCTGCCTCAAAGGTCATTAAATCCGTAAATTCCTTTGAATATCCCGGTTTGGAAAAGTTTTCCTTGTCGCAGCTGAAACGCGCAAGATCCTGGTATGGAATATATACTCTGCCAGATTCATAGTCTTCCCTAACATCTCTTATTATATTGGTTAGCTGAACGGCATATCCGTGCATTCTTGCTATAGCTTTTGAGTTTTCCTCATTTTCAGAGTCTGCGTCATTGCCATTTCTGTATTCAAATATGCGCAGGCATACTTCGCCTACAACTCCGGCTACCCTGTACATATAATATTCCAAATCTTCTATTGTCGCATATTCATGTTTGGTAAGGTCCAGTTCCATTCCTTCTATCAAAAGAGTGAAATGTTCTTTCTTCAGATTATAGAATACGCATGTTTCCGCAAGATTTTGGCATAGCGTGTCATTTTCAGGAATCTGGCCTATAAAAATGCCGTCTATTTTTTTACGCCATGCCATAAGCTCCTCTTTTTTCTGTTCGGTGCTTTTTTGCGTGTCATCCACAATGTCATCAACTGCGCGCGCGAAAGCATAATAAGAGGAAAGGGCTTTCCTTTTAGCATCGGTAAGAAATTTAAAAGCTATGCTGAAACTGCTGCCCGATTCAGGGGCTTTATTTTCTTCAGACATTATCTGCTCCTAAATGCAAAATTAAAAAGTAAAAATAAATACTAATAAAATAATTATGCTAATAATGTGCGGCATTAATCAAGCATGGGCATTCTATACAGCGTCTGGACTGTATACTTTATGCCGAAACTCTGATAAGTGAAAAATTTCTGGGCTTCGGCGGCCAGCTAAATGAAAAGCCTTAATATTTGTTGCGATTTTTAGTTCATGCAGTTCTTGCCTGCCATTATGTCTAGGATAATATTGTCTACCTTGCTCATGCCTGTGCAGGAAATGCGGGCCATGTTTTTTATTGTCTCTTCACCGTTTGAGCCTATGAATCCCTCCTGTTCGGTTATGCCGTCGCCATGTATGGCCATATAAGAGGCCCTTATGGCTGAATCAGCTGAGGAAGCCACTTTAAGCGAACAGCCGCTTTTTGCTCCGTCGCACAATGTGCCGCCTATATCGCTGATAATAGTGTTTACAGCCAGGGACATCTTATGAGTGTTTGCCTTGCAGAACTGCCATACTATGGCAACTGCTGCGCCTACTCCGGCGGCAACCGCGCAGCCACATATCGGGGCCAGTTCGCCCGTGAATACCTTTATATAGGAATTTACCAGATGGGAAAGTGCTATGCTTTTTAATATCTTTTCTTCCGGGCGGCCTGCGCTTGTGCCTACTATCCAGGGCACAAGTATTGCTACCACTCCCTGATTGCCGGATTCTCCGCTGGACATTACCGGCACAGGTATGCCGGCCATTCTGGCATCCGTGGCGGAGGCCGCCATGCGTTTAGCCTTGGAGAAAACATCTTCTTTCATGAATCCTTTCTCTATCAGGTCATTAAGGTAATAGCCTACTTTTTTCAGTTCCAGGCCTTTTTTGCTGGCAGCCAGGTTCATTTCAACGCCTTTTTTTATATAGGCCAGCTGTTCAGGCGTGGCATTTTCCGCTGCCTTGCACAGGTCTTCAAGCATTGCTTTTTTCAGATCGTTTTTATACTGGCGGCAGGTCTGCTTATTTGCTTTTTTATTGTTTATCAGAACTTTTCCTTCATGCTCAAGATATGATATTTCCTTATGGCTGTTTTCCAATATGCAGCAGGCTTTTTCTTTATCAGAAAAAACTTCTGCTGATATATAAATGCCATGTTTTTTAGGGTCTGTTTTTATGGAAGCCATTCCTGCGGATATGAGTTTTCTGGCCTCATCTATTTCGCTGGTTATATGCTTGAAAAGCTCTGGGCCTGCCTCTGGCTTGCGTATTAGCGCGCCTAAAGCGGCGGCAAGCAGATTGCCCTTTCGTCCATTAGTATTGGGTATTGAAACTGCGAGGCCGTTTTTATATGTGGCTGTGTCTGTTGTTATTCTTACTTCGGTAGCCTGGCCGCTTAGCAGTTTAGCGGCGCTGGCGGCGGCAAATGCCACTGCGACTGGCTCCGTGCATCCCATGGCTGGATAGACTTCATTTTTTAAAACTTCTTCTAACAGATTCTCAAACATTGCGGCCTCCGTGCGCGGCAGAAAAAAAACATCTTTACGGCATTTAGAAGTATATTTACTATAGCGAATATGCTGTCTAAAATAATTATAGAAATAAATTGCCATTGCTCAAAATTAGGGAGAATAAATTTATTGATATAGCCTGCAAGCATGCATAAGCATAATAATGCAAAGGCTCTGTTAAAGGAAAGTATTGGCACAATATATCTATAAAGGGCGTAAATATTATTTCTACGTACTGAACCCATTTCAGGTACTCATTAAACCTTAAAGATGCTGAAATAAATTCAGCATGACGGGAGAATAATAAAATCAATAATCTTCTTAAATAATAGCCAATGCAAAAAAACGCTTTAAACTTATTTCCTAGGCAATACTGATATGAATTAGCCTATTGATTAATCAATGGCTCATTAATCAATGGCGCATTAAATTTCTAATCTGTTTATGTTTAAAGCTTCTATTAACAGATGATAAGGGCCTGTTCTTGTGCGTTTATTTCTTTTTTTTGCCGCAGCGGCATGCTGCGCAGGCGGAGCAGCTGCCGGAAAGTCCGCAATTGCCATTTCCTTCGCATCCGCATGATAATACGCCCCTTTTTTTGATAAGGGAGCGTATTATCAGCGCAACAATCGCTGTCAGACCTGCTATTACTATTGCATCGCCTAGGGTCATAAGTGTTTATTGCATTATTTGTCTTCTTGTATTTCGCCTTTGAATGTTTGTCCGTTTTTGCTGTCATTGCCTGATTTGTTTTCTTCAATAATGCTAGCAGTCGCATTATTCTCGGTAATTTCAGCGGCAAGTTCTGTATTGGCAGCGGATGTATTTACGGCAACGGCGGTTTGCTGCAATTCAGGCTTAGGCACATAACCTTTTCTGAAAACAAAATAGAAAATTGCGGTAAGCGCTATGCCTGCAATAACCGTGAAAGGCCCGAAATCAGCTTCGCCTGTGAACAGTCCGCCGAACTGATAGGCTATCATTGAAACCAGGTATGCGAAACCGCACATATAAGCTACTGTTATCCAAGTCCATCTGGCATTGCCCATTTCTTTGTAAATTGCGCCTATGGCTGCAAAGCATGGAGCGCATAAAAGATTGAAGATTAGAAATGAATAAGCGCGCACAGGCCCGAAATCAGCTCCTATCTGTGTCCAAATTTCTCTGCCGGTTTCGCTGATTTCCCCTGCAAAATGGTACAGTGAGCCGAATGTCATGACTATCTGTTCTTTTGCTATAAGCCCTGTTACGCTAGCCACAGCGGCTTTCCAAGCCATGTCGCCCATCCAGCCAAGAGGATAGAATATCCAGGCAATGGATCTGCCAAGGGCGGCAAGCACTGAATCATTCGGGTCTTCTACAGCTGTCCAGGAGCCGCCTTCAATGCCGTATGTCTTGAGGAACCATAATACTATGGAGCTCAAAAGCACTATTGTGGCTGCTCTCTTCACGAAGTCCCAGCCTCTGTCAAGCGTGGTGCGCAGCACATTCTTGACCGCAGGCCTGTGATAGGCGGGCAGTTCCATAACAAAGGGGGCTGGCTTTCCTGCGAAAGCCCTGAATTTCTTCAGTATCACTCCTGAAACTATTACTGCCGCAAGGCCTATGAAGAATGCGGATGTAGCCACCAGCGGGGAATTGCCGAATACTGCGCCGGCGAACAGGCCGATTATAGGCATTTTAGCGCCGCATGGTATGAAACCGGTTGTCATTACGGTTATCTTGCGGTCATTTTCCATTTCTATTGTGCGTGAGGCTAGTATGCCAGGCACTCCGCAGCCTGTTGCCACCAGCATAGGTATTATGGATTTGCCGGAAAGGCCGAATTTTCGCAGCAGTCTGTCCATTATGAAAGCGACTCTTGCCATATAGCCTATATCTTCCAGAATGGCAAGCAGCAGGGAAAGCACTAGTATCTGCGGCACGAAGCCTAGCACTGCGCCTACGCCTGCCAGTATTCCGTCAAGAATAAGCCCTTCAAGCCATTTGCTTACGCCTAATGCGGCCAAGCCTTTTCCTATCCAGTCCGGCATCCATTGCCCGAATAATACATCATTGGCCCAATCTGTGCCTATTGTTCCTATTGACCATGGGAAGCTGCCCATGGCTATCGCATACATAAGGAACATTGCCGCAATGAAAATAGGTATTGCCAATATGCGGTTTGTTACTATTCTATCAATCTTGTCCGAAAAGGAA
>Ga0310690_10006076_pt1 | contig 16040 bp, 12 predicted proteins | sample AusTroGonzalo_MG_2_FD_207661 | JGI IMG/M metagenome (GOLD analysis project Ga0310690, IMG submission 207661) | Bovine rumen microbial communities from tropical cattle in Woodstock, Queensland, Australia - Gonzalo_04 (v2) (version 2) | ecosystem: Host-associated > Mammals > Digestive system >... | reverse complement strand
GTACTGGGCGGTGGTATTGACCACGCTGGCCAGCTTCAGGTTGGTGCGGTCAAGCGCCGCTTCAAACGCAGAATAGTAGCCCTTCGGTACGAAGGTGAAGCCCGGCAGCTTGAATTCGGATATCAGACGGTATTCCATGAGGTGCCCTGTCGTGGAATCTGTTTCGATGTACAGTTTGGCGTAATGTTTCGGAATCTCCACCATCACTTGCCCGTCTGTACCGTCAAGGACTGCCAGTTCGCCGTTATCCTTGTAACGGCTGTCGGTCGGGTGCAGATAATATGCCACAGTTCCGTTGTCGCGTACCACACAGCGGCGCATTTTGCTCTGTATCGGAAGTTCTCTGTGCAGCGCCATCGCCCCGATGCGCGTAAGTGATGTGGCCGATACGCTTCTGTCTTTGCACACGCCGTACCATCCTTTAGGTAGTGACCGTATTGCGTTTGGTATGTCTTTGACCATGATGCCTTCTGTCACATTGCCTCCTGAGTATTCGGATGCCACCTCGCGGATTGCATCGGTCGTTTCCTGAACTATTGATTCTGTGATAAGTCTTTGCATATCCGTTTTGATTACTTGCTGTTAATAGATTTCTTGGTCGATGTTCTGCTGGTTGTTGACTTGCACATTGATGTCGTTGTACAGCGGTACTTTCATTTTGTCGTTGTCGCCGACGGTTATGTTCGGTGCGGAGGCCTGTGCCGTGGCGCCTGTCATGAATTGTGCCGAGTCCGGTGAGATACCGTCGATCACGTCAACCTTGTTGCCTTCTGTCACATCGTCGACGACTGTCGATCCAGTGCCTTCGGTTGATAGTTCTCCTGTGGCGACGTTGATGGGAGTTCCCAGCGTGGGGAGAGTTCCTTTGTCGAATGCAATGATTACTCTGTTGCCCACGCCGCAGGCTGCCGCCTGGTTGGATATCTGCAGCGCGGGAAGCGATCCGGCGTTTGTCACATTCGGCACCGTGGTTTTTACCAATTTTTTGCTTTTCGAGACGGAGACCCCTTGCAGGACGTTCTTCTTAGACGGTGTTCCGAGTCCGGTGAGAGCAGAGCTCTTCGTCGGTGTTATTTGCACGGTTGGCGCGCTTGCCGTGAACTGTGTATTCTCTCCAAGAACCCGGACACCGTTGCCTTTGACAATCAGCACAGTGTCGGACCATGCGAGGTCTCCGAGCCCGCTCAGATCCATGCGGGTGTTTCCCGAGCGTTCCCATGTTCTGGTTTCCGGTTCTGTGTTTTCATCTATGACAACCACGTATTCATCGTAGAGGTCGAGCAGTTCCGGGTCCGGAGTGTACACGCAGTACATGTTCTTTTCGTTTGCCGCCGAAGCAGCGAACGTGCCTGTGTACTCTATGCCGTTATACGTCACGACCACACCTGCGGGAATCCTGGTCACGTCCGGGACGGCGTCGCCTTTCCAGGCTATCACGCGCCTCCCGTTGGTGGCGATGGCCGCCCGTGCCACCGGGTCTGCGATGTCGAACGAATATTGATTGTTGTCAATATTGAATTGCACTTCTGTTAATAGTGGATTTGGCATTTTTCTGGTTTTAGTCTTGTGTGAATATTACTTTTGATCCGACGATGCCGGTGGCTCCCTTTACCGTCAGTTTTTTGTTCCATTTTTCCCTCTCTTCCGCGGTGATGTGGCGCACTTCGTCGTTGATGTGGGCGGTCAGCCGCCTTGACACGTCCTCTCCCAGGAATGGCAGCAGCCCGAGATAGCTCACTCCGTTGCCCAGTTTCACCAGCGGCACGAATACCGTCTCTCCCTTTTCATTTACATAGGAGCTTCCGTCGGTGTAGATGATAAACTCGTCTTTCTTTGGCACCATGGTTGCATGCGCGTTCCAGAATTCCGTTGTATTGGAATTCGGGATCTTCACTTGTTCATTTCTTAGTTTTGTCGGGCCTTTTGTCATGTCTTTGTCGCGTTTGTGTTATTCGAGAGGTATTGCGCGGAAGGTGATTTCGTCTTCTTCTTGCGGTGCGATGTGGATGAAGGTGAATGTCGTGGTGTCCGTCTCCTCGTAGTCGCGGCCGAGCGTCATGAGCTGGCCGTTTAAGTACAGCGAGGCCGTTCCTGTCTTGTATCCGCCTGTGACGGTGAAGACTTTGTTTATGCCGTTCTGTTCGCCTACGACCGGGAGCAGCTTCCGGTATCTATCTATGGTGGTGTCCGCCGCCGTCTTGATGGTCTGCGCCTGGTACTCGGCATAGACGGCCACGTTGGCGAGTTTCGTTTTCTTGATGCCGTCGTTGGTGACGATCGGGATCAAGGCATTGCCGTCGAACACGTCCACCGCGCTGATGTTGCCCAGGTTTTTGTCCATCTTGCTGTCGAGGGCTGTTTGGGCTGCCGTTTGTGCGGCTGCCACTGCGGCCGTTTTTGCGGCGTCGGCGTAGGCCTTGGTGGCCAGCGTGTCGATGAGCGCCTCATATCCGGTGCATGCCGACAATGCGAGCAGCAGATCCCCTGTGGTGAGTGCACCCGACAGTTCCACGCCGTTGATTGTTGGCTTGTGTTCCAAGTCTTCATAAGAGACGGATATTCCGCTGCCGTCGTTCAGCACGGCAAGGATGGCGTTGACGGTGTCGATGATGTCCGCGAACGTGCATCCTACCTGAAGGTGTGGTATTTGTGCCATGTCATTGTGGTTTTGCAGTTGTTGTGATTTCTCGTTCGTCGGCCATGATTTTGTCCAGGATCTCGCCGCGAAGATAGGTGGCGATTTGCTCGGCTTCCTGGTTCACGGCTCCGGAATGCACTGCGCCCATCACGGCGGAGTTTTTAACGGTGAGCGTCACTTCGCAGTGGACGCTCTCCATGGCCGCCAGCTTCTGGATCAGATCCTGCTGGGTGATGACCTGCTGCTGCAGGACTTGGATTTGCACGTCGGCATCCTTGAGCTGTTGTCCCTTGCTTCCGCTCACGCTGCCGAGGATGATGATGACTACCAGTGCGATGGCTGCCAGTATCCATTTCAGATACTTTTTGATGAATGTCCAGATTTTGAGGATGATTGCTATCATTGTTGTGTGTTTTGTTTTGAAAAAAATGTGTTGTGTTATGTATGTCTGTGTTGTGTCTATTTGATGATTCCGTCGTCCCTGATGACGCTCTGCGCCGTTATCACGTCCGTTGCCGCGATTGTCATCGGGTCTCTGTTGACCTTTTCCCTGAGCCGGTATTGGAATTCGGTTTCTATGAGGTCTTTGCCGTTGTCCCTTGTTGTCAGGCTTCCCGGCACCATGTCCAGGTACCACGCAAATTTCCCGTCCAGCAGGAGGTTGTTCTGCTCGCCCAGCGCCTTTTCCAAGTTCAGGAGTTCTTTCTCGTTTCTTGGATGGCATCTGGCGGTGAACACTTTTTGGGTGTCTGTCGTGTCGTATTTGTCTTTGCCGGCTGTGATGCGTCTTTCTCCTTCTGTTTGTTTTTCCATCGCCGTCTCCTCGACGGTGAACGGTTCGTATTGGTTCATGCTGTTGAGCAGCAGCATTGTCCGGCTTCCCCATTGCGGTTCCTTCACCAGATATTTCCTTTTTGCCACTACACTGGTGTTGTGCCACACATCGACGCTCCATTTCACCACGGTTTCGTCCGTTTCTTTCATCGTTATGCGGTTCAGTCCCGGCAGCAGTGTCATTTCTTCGTCGAACCAGTCGTCGTCTGTCGAGCCGTCTTCGAACACGGCAGTTTCTATCACTCTGACTGTTTGCGGTTGGCTTTCATAGTTCCAGATGTAGATGTATTGCTCGCTTTCAGGAGGTACGACGCTGGTTTCTCCGTCGTTCTGCCCGAACAGGGAACATCCTGTTTTGAGGTGGAAGTGCGTGAGGTCGTTAGTCTCCCAGTCCGGGATGTTGTTTCTCCATGCGTATTCCTCCAGTCCGCCGTTCACCAGCGTCAGAGGGTCGGAGCTTATCATTTTTTTCGTCTCAATCTCTCCGTATTCGTTGTCCGACCATTCCTCGCTGAGGATAAGCCGTGCTTTTATGGCCGCGTTGGGACAGTGGTTGGCGGTTCCTGCCTGGTTCCATTTCGGGATATCCGGCTTTTGGAACACGCTTTTCAGCACCGACGTGTCTATTTTTACCAGCATGTTGCTTTCTTCGTAGCGCAGTTCTGGTGTGGCTTGCGACCATGCCCCGTTTTTCTGCACGCTGAAGCGTGCTTTCACCCTGTAGTTGTTGCGGTAGATGCGGTTGGTTCCCGTTACGGTTGTTCTGGCCGGTGTGAACAGCGGAGAGGAACTGTGGCGCATGGTCACGATGTGCGGTCCCGGATCCTTGGCGGTGATTTTCACCCTGCATTCCGAGGATTCCACTCTGCATGACACCGTGAACTTCTGGTTCAGTTCCGGATCATATACCAGTTTCGACTCCAGTATGTCGAGCAGGGCGGCGGGGTCTGTGCTGTTTGTCGCCGTCATTTCGCGGATTTTGTCCGTCGGCAGTGACACCAGCTGCCATGTTAGCACGCTGTCGTCGACCTCCATGATGAGTTGTCCTGCCGGCAGTGCGAGCACGGCGAAGGTGCGCGAGAATTGGCGCCCCTCGCTGTGGCACGGCGTGGCTCTGACAACATATTGCGGGTCGTTGCCGATGAAGTCGATGGGATATGGTTTCTTTTGTATGCGCATTGTCGCTTTGTGTTCTTTCCTAAAGTCTTGCCGCCGCTCTGACTGCTTCTTCCTGCCGCTCGAATTCCAGCTGTATGCTGCGGCTTATCACCGCCTGCCTGTTTCTCGGGTCTTTCATGTATCTTTTCAGCTCTTTGAGTTCCTTGAGTATTTCAGTTTCTTCAGTGTTCTGGTAGATGTTGGTCACTGTGCTTTGGTTTGACGGTGCAAAATTACCACCTCTCCCCCGCATGGCTTGGGACACATTTACAGTGTCCGGGGCGTCCATCCGCAGCTTTGCGATGGCCGTGCGGTCGCCTTTCTGGTATTTGTCGAGGCTTTCGATGATGGGTGCCGTCTCTTTGTCCCGCAGCAGTTTGTTGCTGGCCACCCATTCGTCACCTTCCTCTCCCATGAGCGCAATTTGTGGCCCTCTGATGTAGCTACCCTTTGCGTATGGGTTCGGCTGTGCCGCAATTGTCGCCACCTGCACCGCGTTTATGGCGGCTGTCAGAGCTGTGAGCATGCCGGCCAGTACGGGGTTCATGGCGTGTGTCGCCCATACTGCCGTTATGGACAGGGCGCCGTTGACCACTGCCTGGATGATGTCTGCTGTTTTCTCGCGCTCGAACTGGTCGTGTTTGATCTTGCGCTCCTTCCTGTCTTTTTCTTTCTCCAGGCGTTCCATCTGGGCGTCGTGTTTCTTCTGCGATATCAGGCCGCTGTCGAGCTGGCGTTTCAGTGCTTCGCTTTTGGCGTCGTATTCCTGCTGCGTTTTCTCCATCTCGGCTTCGCCGCGTTTGGACATGTAGTTGTCTATCTGGTCCCACAGTTGGAACACTTTGTCCGCGAACTGCTGCAGCGTGTCCGCCATCCTTTCCAGGTTGTTCGCCCAGTTGTGTTCCCAGTCTTCCCAGTTTTCCTCGCTTATGCCGAATATGGTCTGCCAGCTGGTGTCGCCGAACAGGCTGTTGTAGTCTCTGTCGAGTTTTTGTTTCCTTTTGAGCAGTTTGTCGAGAAGATCCTGCATTTTTTTAATCTCTTCGTCATTGAGGCCGCCGGTGTTCTGTTCCTTGAGCACGGATATCGCGGCCTCTACGGTCTCGATCTCCTTGGCCATGGCTTCTGTGGCTTCCAGATATTCCCGTGTCGCGGAGCTTGACAGCGTTCTTGCTATCTCTTTGGTGCGTTCCAGTGCGAGGGCTGTTATCTCCTCGATTTTGGATTTCTCGGCTTTCTCCATCCATTGCTGCAGGCTGTCGAGGATTTTCTGGTCTTCATCCGAGAAGTAGAGTCCGAGTGTGCGCAGGACGCTGTTTTTGTTCCCTCCCCACAACGCTTTCTTCACGTCTATCATCTTGAGCGTGATGCCCAGTTTCTGCATGGCTTCGACGTCTGCGTCCGTTGGTTTTATTCCGTTCAGATAGTTGGAAACCGCTCTGCCTGCTGTCCGGCGTGTTTCCAGATCCTGGTACTGTTCGCGTCTTTTTTTCATCGCCTTTTCCCAGTCCAGGGTTATCTCCTCGATGTCGGTGAGCAGTTGAGCCTGTGTTTTGCGGTGTTGGCGAAGGGCGTATTTCGCCAGTTTGTCTTCGGTGTCCTTCAGCGATTTCTCTATTGCCTCTCTTCTTTTCTTGGCTTCCTCTTCGTCGATTCGCTCCATCTGTTTGGCTTTTTCCTCTCGGATGAGGATGCGTTGCTCCTCGGCCTTGGCCGTGTATGCGGAGTTCGCGGCGACGAACTCGTCTATTTTTTGCTCCAGCTCGAGCATGTCTTTGAGCAGGCTGCGTTTCGCTTCGGATATGGGAGTTTCTTTGAGGTCGTATTTGTCGAATACTTTTTTGATGTCTTCGAGGATGTCTTCCCATTGCTCCGCCGGTGTCTTTCCTTTTGTTTTGTCTGTTGGCGTGGTTGGTGTCGGATCCATGTCTTCTGCATCTTCCGGAAGCGGTTTGCCTCCGTTTTTCTTGACCAATTCTATTTGGTCTTTGACAAGCTTTTTGGCTTGGTCCGCGCCTGCCGTCATGGATCCCCACAGTGTCGTGTTGGGTTTTATTTCCTTGCTTTTTTTCTCGATTTCCTTGTAGATGTCTTCGAGTTCTTTCTGCGTCATCTTCTTCCAGCCCTCAGGCAGCAGGCTTTCGGAGAATGCCGCTTTCGCTTGTGCTTTTATTTTCTCTATGTTTTCTTCTTCATTTTTTGTGCCTTCACCGGTTTCTTTTTTTCTTTTTAAAGCTTTGTCCCATGTTTTGTAGTCTTCTATGAGTTCTTCAATCCTTTTGTTTTGTTCTTTTGCCAGTTGGTTGTAGAATTTTCGTTGTTTGTCCGTTTCTTTCTCCAACTCTTCTTCTTTTTTCTTCAGGTATTTTGCCTGGTTGATTGATTGGATTATTGCTGAACTGAAATCTTTTGTTTGTTTGTTGCTTGCATTTGGGAATTGTTTTTTGAATTCTTCGTACATCGTTTTCTGGATGTCTTTTTCGTCCATTCCTTCTTTCACGTATTCGATTAACCTTCCTGCCATCATGTCTGTAAATGCGTTTCCTTCTTTCCCCGCCATAAATCCCCATCCTATAAACCGTCTGATATTCCCTTTTATATTGTTTATTTTTCTGGAGTATTTATCACCCAGTTTCTCTAATGCTTCCTGGAATCCTTTTGCGTTTGCTTGTTCGATGATGGCCGCCGTCACTCTGCGGTGTGCCGCCTCGAGGTCTATGAGCTGTCCTTTTTCGTCTTTCAGGTTGCTCAGGTATTCCCCGTATTTGCTGTTGAGCACGCCCATGATTCGCGCGCGTTCCTCCTCGGTGGTGTTCACGTCTTTGAGGGCGCGGAACAGTTGGTCCGCCTCCAGTCGTTCTTTTTCGATGTTGCGTGTTGTCTCTTGTTGCAGGTTTTTGAGTTCACGCTGTTTTTTCACGATGTTGTAGATGACTATGGCCAGCTCCACGACTACCGTGAGGATCAGCATCCAGTTGGCTTTCAGGATTGTTCCTATCTTGCTCTGGTTTTCGAGTTCCTTGGTGTGCGCCCTTTGCACTTCGACGATTTCTTTTTCGTCTGCTATCTCCCCTTTCAGGGTCTTTTGTTTCTTGAGTTCCCTTGTTTTGTCCTTCTCAAGTCCTGTTGTTATCTCTGTGATTTTCGCCAGTTTCTCCTCGTCTGTCATCTGGCTGTTGAGTACATAGTCGATTTCGTTTTCGACTTTCAGCACCCTTTGCTTCTGGGTTTCCAGCTTCGTGGCCGCGAATGCTTCTTTTGTCCTTGCCGTCTCCAGCTGTTTTTCCACTGCCAGCTGGTCGATTTTGACCTGTTTTTTCGATATCTCCAGCTCATGCTCCGACATTCCCAGCTTTTCGCCCGCTACTCGGTATTTGAGTTCCTCGTTGCCGAGCCGTTGCATCTCCTTTTCGAGCAGCACCCTTTTCTCCCTTGCCGTGTCGAATCTCTCCTGCGCCGCTTCCAGTTCCATTCCCCTTTCCTGCAGCTCGTTGATTTGCCAGCGTATTGTCTTTGTCTTTTCAATGGAGGCGTTGCGCAAATCTGTTTTTTTCTTCAGCGCGTCTTCCATTTCGAGCATTTTTTTCATTTCCTGCGGGTAAGCCGTCTTCGCCGAGTTGTATTCGTTGATGCTTGTCACGAATTTGGATCCTTTCACTGCGTTTACGATGCCTTCCCATCGGTTCTTTATTGCGTTTACCGCTCCGAGTATGCCGACTACCAGGAGTTGTTTCAATCCTCCTAAGTATTCCGCTATTTCCGCCGTCCCTTTTATAATTCTGCCTTTCAGGCCTATGAGTTTGATGATGTCGGGATATATCTGTTCTCCGAGCACGATCCGGGAGTCCTCCACCCTTTTTCTGGCTTTTTCCATCTGCGCCTGTTGTGTCTCGTTCATGACTGTGTACTCTTTGTTCATGGACGTCCCTTCTTTGAGCGCGATGTTCGCCGTGGCCTGCGCTTCCCTCACTTTGTCGATGTTGTCGGCCAGTGCCAGCACCACCTGCGACGCTCTTGTGGCGTCGCTGCCGAGTTCTTTGAACAGCGGTACGATTTTCTGGATGTCCCCTATTTCGCGGAATCTTTCGAGCACTTTCAGGAATGCGGCGTTGAAGTCTTTGCTCATCATCTCGGACATCTCCTCGGTGGATATCCCTATCATCTTGGCGAAGGAATCCGATTTCTTGATCATCTGTTGCCAGATTTTCGTCACCGCCGTTGCACCCATTTCCGGTGCTTTGTTTTGTTGCGACAGCACCGCTCCGAGGCCTGCGGCCTGGTCTAAGGTCACCCCTGATATCGATGCGTAGGATGCTATGCGGGACAGGAATTTGGATATCGCTTTTTCGTTTGCCGTGCTGGTCTTTCCCAGCTCGTTGATCACCGAACCGGTCCTGATGAGTGTCTCCTCCATTCCGGCTTCTTGGATCTCCTTTGTTCCCTTTTTGAACATCTCGGCCAGCTTTGTGACTTCGATGATGGATTCCGTCCCGCCGAGCACGTCTCCAAGTGCGATGTTGATGACATCCGCGGCCTTGACGAATTCCAGCACGTCTTCCTTGGCCGATATGCCTAGTTTACCGGCTGCGTATGCCAGGTCGTTGAGTTCCTCGCGGCTGGTGCGGGTGTCCATTTTCCTGAACTCTTTGTTCAGGCCTTGCACGTCGTCTTTGGACAGGTTTGTCGTTTTGCGCACCAGTCCCATGGCGTCGTCGAGCTTGGCGGTTTCCGCCGCCAGGTCCCGGACGCTGTTTACCGCCGATTTTATCGTGCTGATTACCTGCACGAAGCCGCCGAGGCCTGCGCCCATGTCCATCCACTTTTTTTTCAGCTCCGATGATCTCTCGCTTGCCGCCTTTGTCAGCTCGTTGTGCCTTTTTATCTCTTCGTTGAGTGCCGACAGCTTGCGTGCGGCCATGTAGTATTCCGAGGTGCCTTTCTGCATTCTGTCGAATGCCCGCGCCTGCTCCAGTGCCGCTTTCTTCAGTTCGGTGATTTCCATCTTCGCCTGGTCGGCGTTGACGTATATGTTGACGCTACGTTTTGCGCTTTTTGCCATGATGTTCTGTGTTTATGTTTGTTTTGTTTCTCCTATTGAAGCTTTCTCATTTTGATTCCGAAAGCGTTTACCAGCACTTGGTCTCCCACGTATTCCGCCGCGAACTGTGCCAGTTCCTCGCCGTTTCTTTCGATGGTGTAGGTTATCCAGTCCGATTGTGTCCTTTTCTTGTGGATTTTCTTCGCCGTCTTTTTTCCCGGTCTTCTCGGTTGGCCGTTGCCCACGCCCCACTCTCTGAATATGCCGTGCACGGGAGGTTTGAATTCCGTTCCTGCGTATTCGCCTTTCTCGAACCTCATTTTGAAGGAGTATCCGCTTTCGCCCTCCTGCGCCAGCTTGTGCTCCGTCTGCCCCGCTTTTCTTCCTGCCTTGTAGGTGTGGGGGTTCGATGGTTGTCCTTCGCTGCCTTTTCCTTTCGTGAAGTGTCTGGCTTTGTTGCGTTGTATGGCCAGTGTTTTCGTCGACCATCTCTTTCCTGTGTCGTTCCATTCTTTGATGGTCATGACATGGCCTTGGATTTCGTCGGCTATGAAGCTGTATCTCCCTACTTTCATGTGTTACTTTTTTCGGATTTGCAAAAATCCCTTTTTCCATGTTATTCTTTGGGACGGCTTTTTTCCATGAAAAAAAAATTTATTTTTTTTCTGAGTGCACATATATTCTGCGGAAAAAAGGGGACAAGGGGACAAACATCGTAACTTCTTTATTATCAATTATTTCTTTTAAAAAATAGTATGGGACAGGTGTCCCCGTTGTCCCCGTTGTCCCATTTGTCCCCTCGTTGTCCCATCTCTTTCTTGTTTAACCTTCTGATTTTCAGTTGTCCCCGTTGTCCCCTCTGTTCCATCGGTTTTTTAGGGATAAGTTTTCAGAAAAAAAATATAAAAAAACGCGCCGGCGCGTGTGTGCGCGGGCGCGTGTTACTGATTATCAGTCTTTTTGGTTTTTTACATGCAGTAATACTTCAGCCACTGATCGTGGAAGTTCCGCGCGGCATGCAGCGAGAGGTCGCGTGTTTTAAAGCAGAGGCGGGACGAAACGTTCGTGTCCGCATACGAGGGCGCATAGTTCGAGTACGCGGACGCAAACCCGTCATCCGCGCCGCTGCACGCGATGCCGCCCCACAGGCAGGCGCGAACAGCCTCATGCACTTCGAATATTTCTTCGTCGCCGCCCTTGAGTCTTTCCGCTTCTTCCTTGCTTCTGTACAGCCAGAACCATGGCCAGTATCTGTATTCGCCGGGTTTGAATGTCGGGTGCCATCCCTCGTTCAGTGCTTCGCACACCATGCGTAATTGCATGAAGGTGATAAGATATTCGTCTTGATATCCGCGTTCTGTGATCTGCAAGTACTGCGCTACCAGCGGGTGTTCTGGACCGAGCTCTTCAAACACGTCTGTCATGGTGTGTATTCGCTCGGTGACGGGTCTATGGTCGTCTGTGCGTTTTTTTATTGTGTTTTTTGCCACATCCGGTTTCATGCACTCGCTCATATCCACATACATTCTTCTGGTTTCTTGTTTTTCATACATATATGTGTTTTTCTCTTTGAGCCAGCTTTTTGTCAGCTCCTCGAAGCATTCTTTTTTCACGTACATTGTTTCGCCTGCGTATCGCATTTTGAACGTTCCTTCCGGATGTATGCCTTGTGGAGGTGTTATTGTCTCGATTTTTTCGGTGTCGATCATTATCACTTCTTCTTCCGGGATGTTTTCTCCAAGCCCGTTCACGGCTGCTGTTCCGTAGTGGATGTTGTTTACTTTTGTGATTTCTTTTATCATGATTTTTGGTTTTTGAATATTACTATCATTGATGGAAACGGTGCGCTGTTTTTTGATTCTGAGAATTTCAGTCTTCCTTTCAGGAATCTTATTTCCGCTTTGTTGTATATGTATTTATGAAACCATGCCGTGTCTGTTCTTGCAGGTATCAGCATTACTATTGTTGTTCTTTCCTTTTGGCTTTCTTCATAGCTTTTTTTGACCCATTTTTCTATTTCCTTGCCATATGGCGGGTTACAAAACACATTATACCCCCCCATGATTGTTTCAGTCCGTTGTTTTCTTTCGTGAAGTATTTTGTGCATTTTGCATTGTTTTTTGATGCACATGGATCCAGGTTGAATTTGAATTCTTCATCCAGTTTTTTGTACAATTCCTTAGGAGTTTCCCATTCATCGCTTTTTGACGAAAATAGTGTCTTTGTTCCTTTCATTTCTCTTTACATTTGGTTTTTCTTTTCCCATCCTGTCTCTAGTTCGAGGTTCAGCTTGGCATAGTCGAAGGTCAGCATTCTTTCCTTGTGTGTCCTGATTTGTACCTCGTTGTCCATATCCTGCATGCTTCTTTCGGCCTGCATGCCTGTGATTCTCTGCTTCATCCTTCTTTCCCATATGCCTATGTATTCCGGTGAGTTCAGCAGGTAGAACTTCAGTGATTCTTTTGGCAGCGGTTTCTCTCCTTCGTCCCTGCACCTCTTTGTGTACAGGTTCAGGATTCTCTTCAGCGATATTGCTATCACTTTCTTGGGTATTTCGAATCGTACTTCTTTGCCGTGGCCGTCATTGATGGCCGTCACGCCTCCTATCCAGTAGTCGTATCCTTCCTCTATTTGGTTGTCGCTGGCCAGATATGTCACCATTTCCCAGAACACGCCTGTTTCGTTGCCTTTTTCGGTGTATGCTTGTTGTTCTTTCATCATTTCGGCGAGTTTCGAAAGTGCGTATCCGTATGACAGGTCTATGGTGAAGATGCGCAGCAGCGCTTTGATGGTGTTGGCCAGCATCACCCAGTTGTTCCAGATGCGGTCTTCTATTTTTCTTTTTTCCACCACCTCTTCCATTTCACGGTATGTGCGGTTGCGTTCCGCGTCGTAGATTTCTATGAATTCTTTTCTTTTGACCAGGATCTGGTTGGTTATGTTGGTGAGGCCTTGCCGTTGCATGTCTTTTAGTCTGTTGAACAGCTCCACTTCGTCTTTGCTGAAGTTTGTCTTGCTGCATCTTGTGAATATGCACCTCGAGAACAGCGCGATGTCCGCTGTCGGCATTTCCTGGCCTGTTATGATCACGCCGCTGTCCGTTTGTGTCACCTCCTTCTTTTTGTCTTTGTCCATGTTCATGCGGCTGCGGCCTGTGTTGTCGTATATGCCTTTGAGGAATTCGATTTTGATGTAGTCCACCGTGTTCTTGTATTCGTCTATGTGGCTCAGGGCGTTGGCTGTCTGTGCCACGTGGTCTGCCATTGCCGGCACGGTGCCGTTGTTCATGTTGATGCCTACGGGCAGGTCTCCGAACAGCTGCAGCATGGAGCTGGCCATCTCGGATTTTCCGCTTCCTTTCACGCCGAAGATGTTGTATAGCGGGAATTTCTCCTCTTTCCTTCTGATATGGTCTTTGAACAGCGTGGCCACGTAGAATCCGAGTGCCGGGATGCTGTTCTCGCCGTACACGCCGCTGAACAGGATCCACCAGTTCCGTATGTCCGCGTTGGCCTCGGTGTTGTGCTTGAATTTTCTTTCGAAAGCGAAGAGGTTTTCGTCGCTGGCGTAGAATGCCGAGTTTGCCGGGATGTAGTAGTTCTGCCCCCGGTGTCTGGCTATTCCGTTCTCGTCTGTGGCTTTGAATTCGCCGTCGCTCACTATTCCGTTCGACCATGCGAAGAATCCCTCTTTCTGCCATCCCAGCTGTGTGATTTCCTTGCAGCTTTGTGTCTTTTCATAGAGGTATTGTTTTATCTTGCTCAGTCCCAGTTCGCCGCCGTCGAACAGGAAGTTTCCCAGTGACTCGCATCTGAGTTTGAAGGCAGGCACGGATATCAGGTCTTTCTGCGGGAATTCGATCACCTTCTTCACTCCGTACACGTTGGTTATTTCATAGAGACGTTTTGCGTTTATGGTGCTCTCGATGTGGAACAGCGGTCTAAGCACGAAGTTGCTGCCCTTGAACATGCCTTCTCCTTTGGCGTTGTGGAACCAGTAGCAGTTGTCCTTTTCGTAGAACCCGTATTTTGTGTATGTCTCGTTCTGCTGGGCGTTTCTCGCTTTCTCTTTTTCAAGTTCCTCGTTGCGCTTCTTCTCCAGTTCTTCCGCTTCCCGTATTTCCCTGATGGCTTTGTTCCAAAGTGTTTTCGTGGGTATTATGGCCGCCAGTTCGTCCACTATGGCGGCTATCTCGCTTTGCGGCTTGTTGACGAACAGGCTGCTTATCTCTTTTATTGTGTTGATTTTGTATGTGCTGTCGTTCTCGCAGTTGTCTTTTTTCAGTTCCGCGAGCATCGTCCAGTAGTTCTTTTTGAAGGAATTGTAGAACTTTTTGAACTGTTCTTTGTCTTTAAAGTAGGTGTCCGGGTCTTCTTTCTTGCCGTCTTTGCCTTTTGGGATTGTGAGCACCACCACGTTCATCCCTTTCTGGTTTATCATCTTGGCGGCGTCCACGCTTCTTTTCTTCCCTGCCTCATCATTGTCGAAGAGGATGGCGATGTTTCTTGTGAACCTGCTGATGGTTTTCACTTGTTCCTCCGTCAGTGAAGTTCCGCATGCCGCCACGGTGTTGTTGATTCCGATTTGGTGCATGTGGATCACGTCGGCGTTTCCTTCCACGATGATGCAAACGTCGTATTTCCGGATTGCTTTTAGGGCTTTGTCTATGCCCATCAACGCTTCACGTTTGCGGTACGTCTCTGTCTCTTCCGTGTTGACGTATTTTCCCACTCCTGAGCTTTTGTCGTTGTGGGCTCCTGTCATGTCGCGCCCGGAGAATCCTATGATCCTGCCTTTCGTGTCTTTGATCGGGAACATGAGTCTTCCGCGGAATGTGTCGTATCGTCTTCCTTTGTCGCTTTCCTTTATGAGGCCTGCCTTCAGCATTGTTTCTTCGCTGATGCCTTTTTCTTTCATTTTGTTGTGCAGTGTCTGGAAGTCGTCTTCCGCGTATCCTATCTGCCAGGTTTTTATCGTCTCCTTGTTGAATCTTTTTTCTGCGTATTCTTTGGCCTGTCCTTTGAGCTGCTCGTTGAATATTTGTGCGGCCAGTTCGTTTGCTTCGAATATCGGTACTGTTCTTTCCTCTCTTTCTTTTGCTTCCGGTGACAGGTTTTCAATGACCTCCACGCCGTAGCTTTTCGCCAGGTCTTTGACTGCGGTGTTGAAGTCGCAGTTTTTTCCCTTTGCGTGAAGGTCTATGGTGTCGCCGTGCGCTCCGCACACGAAGCAGTGGAATGTTCCCGTTTCCGGGTATATCCTCATCGATGGGTCGTGGTCGTCGTGGAAGGGGCACACTGTCGCGTAGCTCTTCCCTTTCTTCACCAGCTTCATGCCGTGGTTTTCGGCCACGGTCACGATGTCGGCGTAGAATTTAACGCTCTCTATGCTTTCTTTTGTTATCACCTTTTACCCCCCCCTCTTGATTTAATACTGGAATCCCAAGTTTTGCGGCGGCAGTTCGTCCGCGTTCGATGCCGTTTGCTGCATTTGTTGTTGTGGTTGTTGTCCTTGTGCCGGTGCTTGTAGTTCCGGGATGTATGCCGCTTGGTTTTGCGTCATTTGTCCTTGCTGTGCATATTGTGCCTGGAGTTCCACCACGCTGTATGCTGTAGCCTGCGTGCTCCATCTTCTGTTGCCGTTCTTGTCTGTGAATTCCTCGCTGTCGATGCGGTATCTGATTCTCACTGTTGCGCCTGGTCTCAATTTCATGGCGTTGTCGCATACGTTTCCGAATGCCGTGAATGCTGCTATCGATGTTCTGTCTCCGTCTTGGATAATGGCGACTATTTCCGTTTTTTTCCAAGGGTTTCCGTTTTTGCTTGTTCCTGATTGCACGGGTGTGCATTGCTGCAGTTTTGCTATTACTTCCATTTCTTTTTTATTTGATTGTTATTTCTCTTTTATTTCACTTTTATTTGTAAACTTCTGATTTTCAGTCTTTTTTTTATTTGACTCTTATCTCCAATTTTCTTCTGGCATTTCTTGTATTGTAAAGTATCCGTCTTTCCTGTCTGTGCGGAATCCTGGTGAACATCTTGCGTTGTCGCAATCCTCTGAGTCGCGTTCCAGTATGCAGCGGGAACACACTTTGTCGGGTCCCCATCCTTTGGGTGCCTCGTGGAACCGGGTCACTCCCCACCGTTCGGAGACGTAGGTGTCCTGCGATGCGGCCACGGCCTCCATCGTCTTCCGCGACTGCTCCTGGATCTTCGCCAGGGCGGCTTGTTGTTCCGGTGTCATTTGGCGCCTCCTTCCAGTTGTCGCAGCACGTTCGCCCGCTCTATCTGCCTGCTCATCATGATGCTTTTCAACAGTTCTTCCTTCTGTTCTTCATCGATTTCTTCGGGTTCGCCGCTGTCCCGCACCAGC
>Ga0310690_10006074_pt1 | contig 16043 bp, 18 predicted proteins | sample AusTroGonzalo_MG_2_FD_207661 | JGI IMG/M metagenome (GOLD analysis project Ga0310690, IMG submission 207661) | Bovine rumen microbial communities from tropical cattle in Woodstock, Queensland, Australia - Gonzalo_04 (v2) (version 2) | ecosystem: Host-associated > Mammals > Digestive system >... | reverse complement strand
GTCACCATGAACAAGCAGACCCTGGCGGTCATGGAGGTCATCCCCTCATCCGTGGACCCCATCGTCTCAGGCGCAGAGGTCCTGGACAAACCGGATGTCTCGTACGACGACATCGGAGGACTCAAGAAGCAGATGCTGGAGCTCCGCGAGGCCGTTGAGGATCCGCTGCTCAGGCCCGAGCTGTACAGCAAGATCGGTATCGAGCCCCCGAAGGGAGTCCTACTTGTTGGACCTCCCGGAACCGGTAAGACCCTGATGGCCAAGGCGGTCGCCAACGCGACCAACGCCACATTCATAAGGCTGGTGGGATCCGAACTGGTCCAGAAATACATCGGAGAGGGTGCCAGGCTGGTCCGCGACCTGTTCGAGCTGGCCAAGCAGAAGGCTCCCAGTATCATTTTCATCGACGAGCTCGACTCCGTCGGAGCCAAGAGGCTCGATGTGGCGACATCGGGAGACAGGGAGGTCCAGAGGACGCTCATGCAGCTCCTGGCAGAGCTCGACGGATTCACCGCGATCAAGAACGTCAAGATCATCGGTGCCACCAACAGGCCCGATATCCTGGACGATGCCCTGCTCAGGCCCGGCAGATTCGACCGTATCATCGACGTCGGACTTCCGGATTACGACGCAAGGGTCCAGATCTTCGGAATCCACATCAACCACATGAACGTGGACAAGAAGGTCTCCGTCAAGAAGCTGGCGGAGATCACAGACGGACTGTCCGGAGCGGAGATCAAGAACCTCTGCACTGAGGCGGGAATGCTCGCCATCAGGGACAGCCGCGACAAGGCCACCGAAGCGGACTTCATCGCCGCCAAGGAGAAGGTCATGGAGGCAGGCAGGAACAAGACGAATCCTGCTCCCGCCTACATGTTCCAGTGAATGTAATTTACAGGGGCTTGGCCCCTGTCCTTTCTTTTTGTTCGTTGTAACGGATCAGGACTTCTCGGTGTCCTCTCCGCCGAAGAACGAGAGCTGCGCAGCGGCGTAAATCTCCTCTAGACCGACGGAGGTCTCTGCAGATACCGAACGGATCTCACCGAAGATACCTGTGTTCTCCATCGCCTTGAACAGCTCCATTCCAACGACGGTCTCCGGGCTCTTATCGGCATCCAAGAGGTCTCCGTAGAGCGCATCGGGCACGGAATACCAGTCGAGCATCCTCTGCTCATCCTCCTCATTGAGAGTGTCTGCCTTGGACAGAAGGTTCATCATAGGGAGCTGCAATCTGAACTGTGCCAGCGCACCCAAAGTCATGGCCGTGACGAATCCGTTCGGGGACTTGCACAATGACGGATCCGACAGGTAGATGAGCATCGAATCCTCCCTTCCGAAAGAATCCACCAGGACGTTGGAGGACTCCCTGAAGGCGAACAGCTCCAGCTGTCCGGGGGTGTCCACGAGGACGTAGTCCGCCTCGTATCCGAACAGGATGTCCTGCATCTTGCTGATGTTCACGGCCATCAGATCGGCTGCGACGATCTGGGCTCCGTTGGGTCCGAGGTTGTACTCCTTCATGACCTCGTCCAACGATATCCATTCCCTGATATCCACATCGGCCGTGTACGGCAGAGCATCGGCACCGGGATCCATGTTCACGATGACCGTGTCGACCCCCGCGTCGTCGCACCACTGCTTGAATGCGCCTACCAACGTGCTCTTACCGCTGCCCGCGGTCCCGATGAAAAACAAGAACTTCACTGTGTCAACGACCTGTGGCTAATTGCTTAACACGGGAAATTAATATAAAAGTAATACGCAATCCATCGCGCATGGCTACAAAGACAATCAGCGCAGCGCCGTTTTCATTCCTCGGTCTGCTGGTCGGAACGCTCGTTCCCTTTGCGCTCGCCATCGCCATCTTCGCGGACGGCTCATGGCAGTTCAACGTCAACCCTCTCTCCGACCTCGGAATATCCTGGAATGCCTTCGCTGCGAATGTATTCAACTTCACCTGCATGGTCGCAGGGATCGCACTCTCGATCTTCGGTATCGGTATGCTCCTCATCAGGGACGGTGCCGACGCCGCGGTAGGATTCTTCACAGCAGTGGGCGGAGTGCTCCTGTTCGCTATCGGACTCTTCACGGAGAACTATTCCATCCACACAATCATCGCATATTCGTACTTCGCCATCGTGGCCCTGGCCGTCATCATAGGCGTCGTCGCCGACGGACTCAAGGGAAGGAAGCTCAAGGCGTCCATCTGTGCCACCCTCGTGGTCATCTGCATGGGAGCCGGGATCGGATACACCATACCCGGTCTCGAGGTCGTCACGGTGCTGTGCGTGTGCGCATGGGTCATCGTCCAGAGCTACTCTCTCGCATTCGCGAAAGATTAAAAGAGTCAAACAGATAACGGGACGGTAATAATATGAACGCAACCCCCAACATCATGAAATTGGGAATGGGTCTGGCATTCATCGGTGCGATCATCGCATTCGTCGCCATGGCATATGCATGGGACGGCAATCTCGCTACCGCGCCGATCATCGGAGTTGACATGGGAGTCGCCATGATCTTCTTCGCTGTCGCAGGATGCTTCTCGACATACAGCCCTGTCAAGGCACCCACGATCACAGTGCTCGCAGCACTTGCGGTCGCATTCTCGGTCATCGCTGCCATCTTCGGAGGAATGAACTTCTTCCTGGCGATCGTACTGGCCATCCTGGGAGCCCTCTGCGTCTTCTGCTCCACATCCGAGAGCACCAAGGACTACGTCGAGACCAACAGAGTGATCTGAGATAAACCCGAATACGGGGCCTGACGGCCCCGCCTTTCCTTCTGTATATCGAACCGGATAGTCAAGAACCTAACAATAATTTTGTTAGATTTGATATGGCTACTTATTTATTGGTTGAATTTTTTACACCAATTAATGGATGTAAAGTACTCCTTCGCACTCCGCAAACTCGCACTTCTGGGTGCGCTCGACGATTACATATCGATTTCCTCCAGGGAACTTGGAGATACATTGGAGATGAGCCAGCAGTCGGCTTCCAAAAGGATTCTCGAGCTCATCGAATGCCAATACATCGTCAGAGACCTCGGTACGAGGAAGCAGCGCATCAAGATCACCCAGAAGGGTGTGGAGGAGATGAAGAAGGAGTACACCGAATACCGCCGCATCTTCGAGCGCACCGACCACATCAACATCCGCGGGGAGGTCGCTTCCGGAATGGGCGAGGGAGGATACTACATCACGCAGGAAGGATATCAGAAGCAGTTCGAGGACAAGCTCGGCTTCACACCCTTCCAGGGAACCTTCAACGTCCGCATATACCCCGAGGAGATCGGAAAGCTGGACATCATCAGGAGCACCTCGGGTATCCTGATAGAGGGATTCACCAGCGAGGGCAGAAGCTTCGGCAACGTCATCGCATACAAGGCGAAGATCCACAACGTGGTCTGCGCCATAATCGTTCCTGAGAGGTCCCATTATACCGACATTCTGGAGATCATCGCCGCCTGCAGCATAAGAAGGAGCCTGAGCCTTACTGACGGCGACAGGGTCGATGTGAAAGTGAGTTTGTGAGACGGGGTCTCCCCCGTCCCAATCAGAATTTCTCGAGATACTTCATCACGGATTCGAAGACGCATCTGCCGTCCCCTTCCTCCGTGGTGTAGCCCCTGGTCCAATCCGGGTGGGTGAACCTTGTCATCACACGCTCCGGATGGGGCATCATACCCATGACGTTGCCCGCAGGGTTGCAGATGCCTGCGATGTCCGAAGGGGATCCGTTGGGGTTCCAGGGATAATCGGCGTCGGAACCGTCCGGGCGAACGTATCTGAACACGACCTGGTCGTTGTCCTCGAGCTTCTGGACGAAGTCAGGGTCCATGCTCATGAGGTTGCCCTCTCCGTGTGCGGAGGGGATCATGAGACACTTCTTCTCCGGGATGCACTTCGTGAATGCGCACTTGCCCCTGTTGTCGTTCCTGAGGATGGTAGGACGGCACTCGAACCTTCCGGACACGTTGTTGTACAGCGCGGCGTTGGGCTCGTCCGCCATAGTCCTGTCGAACGCCGGGAGAAGTCCGAGCTCCACGAGGATCTGGAATCCGTTACAGACTCCGATGACAGGCTTCTCGGCCTCCACGAACCTCTTGACGTCCTGTCCGATGGCCGCCTTGATCCTTGCTGCGAAGATGGCTCCCGCACGAACATAATCCCCTGCGGAAAATCCGCCTGGCACTGCGAGCACATCATAGTCCTCGAGACTGCGTCTCATGTCCTCGGGCGCCTGCCCGATGAGCTGCTTGAGATGCACCTTCTCCGACTGTGCACCGAGCATCCTGAATGCGTTGGCCATCTCGTCCTCGCAATTCGTTCCCTCTATGCGTATGACACAAACCTTGACGTCCTGAGGCTTCATTGTGCAGCACCTCCCATAATGTTCCAGATGGGATCGTTCCATGCCTTCCTCATCTCCGTCACCGGGATCTCGGTTCCGTTGTCCTTGATCCTGAGGGAGTCTCCCTTGGTGATTCCGATGATCTGAGCATCGTCGCCCATGATCTTGGTGAACTCGGTCACATCCTTGCCGTCGACCTCCACGATCCAGCGGCTGTTGCTCTCGGAATAGAGCTTCCTTCTGAGCTCTCCGTCCATCGCGGAGAGGTCGATCTCTGCTCCCACCTGTCCCGAGATGCACATCTCGGCAACAGCGACAGCGAGTCCTCCGTCCGAGCAGTCGTGACAGCTAAGGATGAGCCTCTTGTCCATCGCCTTGAGCAGGTTTGCCATGTTCCTCTTGAGAGCGGGGATGTCCACTCCGGGGACCTCTCCCTCCACTCCGCCGAACTTCCTGAATAGCAGGGATGCTCCCATCTCGTCCTTCGTCTTCCCGACGATGAAGATGCAGCTGCCGGTCCTCTTGAAGTCCGCCGTGACGGCTTTGGTGACATCGTCGATGATACCGCATCCCAGAAGCATCGGGGTAGGCAGGATGTGCTTCCCTCCGGGAGCTTCGTTGTAGAGACTGACGTTACCTGAAGGTATGGGGATGTTCAGCTCCCTGGCGATCTCGCCAAGGCCTCTGACGGCCTCCCTGAACACTCCGAGCCTCTCGGGGATCTCGGGGTTACCGAAGTTGAGGCAGTCCGTGAATGCATTGGGCATGGCACCGACTGCGACGATGTTCCTGCATGTCTCGTCGATGGCCGCCATTCCTCCCTTGAAGGGGTCGGCCTCGCAGAACCATGGGTTGCATCCGATGGCCGCTGCCAATCCCCTCTTGCTCCCGGGCACCGGAAGCAATACCGATGCGTCACCGGGACCTGTCTCGTTGAGCTTTCCGACCATGGGGTGTATCGCTGTGCTGGCACGTACCTCGTGATCGTACTGCCTGATGGCCCACTCCTTGGATGCCACGTTGAAATCGGACAGGAGCTTCAGGATGACCTCCTTGTCCGAGGGCAACTCGGGGAACCTCTCGTTGGCCTTGGATGAGACCTTCGGAAGGGTGTAGGGCCTGTTGTACACCGGACCTCCGGTGAGGAACTCCAGGTCCATATCGAATATCAGCTCGCCGTTCCAGAACAGACGGGTGCGCCTCTTGTCCGTGGTCTTGGCGATAGGCGTCGCGAGGACATCCCACATGTCGAAGATCTCCAGGACCTTCTCCACGTTCTCAGGCTTGCAGGTGCACATCATGCGCTCCTGCGACTCGGAGACCCAGATCTCCCAAGGCGCCAATCCGGGCTCCTTGAGCGGGACCTTCTCCAGGTCCACATCCGCTCCGCATCCTGCCTCCAGCGCCATCTCTCCGACGACGCAGCTCAGGCCTCCTCCTCCCAGGTCCTTCATTCCGGTGATGAGGTGCTTGGCGTTGACCTCGAAGCATGCATGGATGACAGGCTCCTTCGTGATGGGGTCGCCCAGCTGGACCGCTCCCCTGGAATCCTCGTCCGATGTGGCTGTAAGATCGGCCGATGCGAAATTGACTCCGTGGATACCGTCGCGTCCGGTGCGTCCTCCTATGAGTATCATGACCTCGCCGGGTCCTCCGGCGAAGTTGTTGGCAAGGTCCTTCCTCTTGACTATACCGAGGCATGCCACGTTGACCAGGCAATTGCCGGTGTACTTCTCGTCGAAGAAGAATCCTCCCGTGATCGTGGGGATACCGCAGCGGTTGCCGTAATCCCTGATACCGGATACCACACCGTTCACCAGATACCTGGGGTGCTTGGTTCCCGGGGGGATCTCCCCGCTGTAGTCTATGGGGCCGAAGCACAGAGGGTCCGCAAGCCCGATGGGCTGCGCTCCCATGCACACGACATCCCTCAATATACCTCCGATTCCCGTGGCGGCGCCTCCGTAGGGCTCCACGGCGGAAGGGTGGTTGTGGCTCTCTATCCTGAGACAATAGCCGTAGTCGTCATCGAACACCATGACACCGGCGTCCCCTCTGGATAGGATATCGTCCCTGTCCAGTCCGAATACGAACTCCTTGAGGATGGGCTTGCTGCTCTTGTAGCAGCAGTGCTCGCTCCATGCCTGACCGAGGGACTGGAGCTCGACATCCGTCGGGTCCCTGCCCTCCTTCTTGAAGTAGTCGCGGACCACCTTCATCTCGTCGACGGACAATCCCAGGGCCATATCGGCGGAGACCTGCCTGAGCTGGTCGTCCGTGGCATCCAGGATCCTGACGTCGTACAGCGGGAAGGGGACCTCGCGTTTGACCATCAGATCTGCCATTGGATCATCTCACTGTAACCTTGTAGTTCTGGATCACAGGGTTGGCCAGGAGCTTCTTGCACATCTCCTCGCCGGCCTTCTTGGCCTCATCCGCCGGAAGGTCCATCTCCATCTCGAACAGCTTGACCGTCTTAACTTCCCCGAGACCCTTGAATCCCAGGGATTCCAATGTCTTCTTCGTGTTCTTTCCTTCAGGATCGGCAACGCCTTTCTTGAGCTCGATTCTGATCTCTAATACAGCCATGCTCCTCCCTATCGCGTGCGCCCATATAGAACTTGGCCGTGGCTGATTGGCCGCGACCACGGCCTGTCCGATGGCGGTCGGTAATATTGCACGAGATAGCCATCTTTATGAGCTCATAACGCATCACGCCTCCTGATGACAGAGACCATAACCCTCAAGGTCGCAATGAGCTCACGCCAGAACGAGTCCGGTCTTGGACGCGCCAGGATCGACAGCGAATCACGCCGCAAGCTCGGTGTGGAGACCGGGGACGTGATAGAGATCATAGGCAAGAGGAACGTGGTCGTGAAGGTCTATCCCCAGCAGATCGACGAGGAGGGCAGCGGGATCATAGGCATAGACGGTCTCACAAGGACCAATGCGGGGATCTCCATCGATGACAACGTCACGGTCAGGAAGCTCACTCCCCCGTTCGCCAAATCCATTACGCTGGCGCCTAACATCCCAGAAGGCAAGAAGATACGCTTCGGAGCGGATGTGCAGGAGATCTTCAGGAGCGGTCTGATGGGAAGGCCGCTGACCATCGGGACGGATATCATCGTCCCCAATGTGGCTCTCATGGGCAACAGGTCCACGTTCAATGTGGTGACCACCGAGCCCAAAGGGCATGTCATCGTGTCAAAGGACACGCATATCACCGTCAAGGATTCCTGCCATACGCAGGCCGCACTGTCGTCATTCGGGAAGCAGATCACCTACGATGATGTGGGCGGTCTCGATGACGAGCTGAAGAGGATCAGAGAGATGATCGAGCTCCCGCTGAAGCATCCCGAGCTCTTCGAGAGATTGGGGATAGGGGCGCCCAAAGGAGTCCTTCTATTCGGACCTCCTGGCACAGGTAAGACTCTCATAGCCGAGGCGGTGGCCAACGAGTCGGGTGCGAAGCTTTATTCCATCCGCGGTCCGGAGATCATCGGACAGTACTACGGTCAGAGCGAGGGAAGGCTCAGGGAGATCTTCAAGGAGGCCTCCGAGACCAGCCCGAGCATCATCTTCCTCGACGAGATCGATTCCATCGCTCCGAACAGGGACGATGTGAGCGGAGAGGTCGAGAGACGTGTCGTCGCACAGCTGCTGACGCTGATGGACGGGTTGGGTGACAGGGGCAATGTCATCGTCGTCGCGGCCACCAACAGGGAGGATTCGATCGATCCCGCCCTGAGGAGACCGGGAAGGTTCGACAGGGAGATAGAGATCGGAATACCCGGACGCAAGGCCCGTGCGGATATCCTGAGCGTCCACACCAGAGGCATGCCTCTGACGGATGATGTGTCAATAGACGCGTTGGCAGGGATGACACAGGGATTCGTCGGTGCGGACCTTGCCGCGCTCTGCAGGGAGGCGGCGATGAAATGCGTCAGAGGCCACATGAAGGATCTGGACCTTGATCAGTCCATCCCCCAGGATGTGCTGGAAGGGATGAAGGTCACTATGAACGATTTCAAGGATGCCCTAGCGGATGTGGAGCCCAGCGGTATGAGGGAGGTCCTTGTGGAGATCCCCAAGGTCTCGTGGGAGGATGTCGGAGGGTTGGACGACGTCCGTGCACAGATCGAGGAGGCGTTCGTATCGGAGGAGGGCAACAGCTCGTTCTCGAGATTGGGCATAGAGCCTGCGAAGGGCGTACTGCTATACGGACCGCCCGGCACAGGTAAGACTCTCATCGCGAAGGCCATCGCCAACGAGGCGGGTGCGAACTTCATCTCGGTCAACGGACCGGAGGTCGCCAGCAAATGGCTCGGGGAGAGCGAGAAGGCTATCCGCCAGATATTCAAGAGGGCCAAGCAGATGGCCCCCTGCATCATATTCTTCGACGAATTGGATTCCATAGCACCTGCACGCAGCGCCAACGAGGGCGCGTGGGAGAGGGTGGTTGCGCAGATGCTCACATCCATGGACGGCATCGAGAGTCTGAACAACGTCATGATCATGGCCGCCACCAACAGGCCGGACATCATAGACCCCGCCCTGCTCAGGCCCGGTAGATTCGATAAGCTCGTGCTTGTAGGGAAACCGGACGAGAAGGCCCGCCTCAGCATACTTAAGGTGCACACCCGCAAGATGCCTCTGGCCGAGAACGTGGATCTCGGATACATCGCATCCAAGACCGACGGATATGTCGGTGCTGATCTGAACGCGCTCTGCAGGGAGGCTGGATTGACGGCCTACCGCGAGAACAGGGATGCGCAGAGCGTCAACATGGACCATTTCCTGGAGGCTCTGAAGAAGGTCCTGCCGTCAGTGGACAACAACATGTTCGAGGGCTACGAGAAGATCTCCAAGGAGATCAAGAAGCGCCGCACGAATTGGGACAAGGCGCCGTTATACGGATGATCGCAGGTCCTTCCTCATGTAAGGAAGGTCCTTGACGAATCCGAGGGACTGGTAGTATCTCCTCACACCCACTCCGCTTGTTACGCGGATCCCCTTCTTACCGTTGGCCTTGGCTATGCGCTCGGCCTCTGCCACCAGCTCCTTGCCGTAGCCTCTGTGCTGCCAGTCCTCGCCCTCCTCACCGATGGAGACTATCTTTCCGAAGACCTTCAGCTCCCTGATGGTGGCATCGGGATTATCGTCGATCCTGACGCGTACGTATCCTACGATCGAATCCTCGTACTCGAAGGCGACGAAGAACTCCCTGCCGCCGGATGCTTCATACTCGGTGGTCTTGAGACGGACCCTGTCGGGATCGTCGAGGGAGGTATTGGTATGGCCGACCTCCCTGCAGCGGATGCACCTGCATCCGGTACCGCGCTTCTCCATCTCAGCGGCAACAAGCTGACGGATATTGCTCTTCTCGATGCCCGCAGTGATCTCGGGGACCGGGATGTCCCTCTGTATGCGCTGTATCCTTACATACTCTGGCACATATGCTTTCATCCTGCATAGCAGGTCTACGGCCTCTTCGGTATCCAAGGGCCTATAGGAACCTTCCTTCCACCAGTCCAGTACCTTGGTCCCCTCTACGACGAGAGTGGGATAGAATTTCAGCATGTCGGGGCGGAAATCCTCCGAGTCGAAGACCTTCCTGAAGCACTCATAGTCATGGTCGGGGGACGAACCGGGAAGTCCGGGCATAAGATGATAGCATACCTTCAGCCCGTGGTCCTTGCACCTCTTGGTGCAGTCGCGGACCTCCTCTATGCCGTGCCCGCGCTCCACGTGCTCCAGGATCCCATCGTCCAAAATCTGCACACCGAGCTCCACCCTCGTCGCTCCGAGCCTCATGGCCCCCTCTATCTGATCGTCATCGAAGACGTCGGGACGGGTCTCCACCGTGAGTCCCACGCACCTGTGTGCGGAGACCTCATTGAGAGCCTGAGCCTCACCCAATGTGCCAGACTCGGTCCCGTTCATGGCATCGAAGCATCTGCGTACGAACCATTCCTGATATTCCGGATCCCTGCATGTGAACGTGCCTCCCATGATGATGAGGTCGATCTTATCGGTCTCGTGACCGATGTCCGTCAGCTGCTTAATCCTGTCCGATACCTGACGGAACGGGTCATACTCGTTCCTTCCGGCACGCCTTGCGGCCGGTTCCTTTCCTGTATATGATTGCGGAGAATTGTTCACTACCCCTCCGGGACAGTATGCGCATTTGCCGTGGGGGCAGTTGAAAGGCGAAGACATGACAGCAACGACGGCCACGCCGCTCATGGTACGCATGGGCTTCTTGATTAGGAAAGGAGTTAGGAGCTTGCGGTCCTCCTCCTTCACATTGGCCAAAATCTCCGAGCTCTTCGGCACCTGCTCCAGATCGTATTTCTTGGAGAGCTTGAGCTTCATGTTCTGGACGTCGTCGCGGCCCTTGGCGGTGCCGTCCTTGATGGCGGCGATGATCTCCTCGGACAGTGCGGCTATGCGTTCATCCATAGTACACGCTGCCCGATTCCTTCTTCTTGGACTGCTTCTTCGGAGCATCCTCAAGAAGGTCAAGGTAGATGATATGTGCCAGATTTATGAATCTGAACGTGCCGTTCTCCAGCTTGAAGACCATCATCGTCTCCGTTCCCATTGCGGAATAACCTTTGAAGACGCCTTCGGTGAGTTCCTCGTCACCGTGATTCACGCGGTACTTGGAACCCACAGACAATGAGTACTCGCCGTCCAATGTATCACTTCTTAGACATGAGTTCCTGGAAGTGGATGACTGTCTTGCGATAGTTCTCCATGGCCATCGTCACGTTGGCCTCGGTGAAACTCCAGGCCTTGACGATGTCCCCGAACCTGATGCGGTATCCCTTGCGGACCTGCTCGTTGAACTCCACATCCATCGCCTCAAGAAGATCCATCGACTTCAGCTTGTTGATGTGCCTGTAGATGGTGGGCTTGGTGGTGTCCAGAAGGACAGCGAGCTCCTCGACGGTCCATGCCTTCGAGGGATAGGCCATGAGATAATCCATGAAAAGACGGTACGGAACGCTCTCGCGGATGGTCACAGCACCTGTTTTGGGATCATATCCTTTGGGAAGATACCCAATCTGCACGAGCAGAGTCTCTGCGACAACATCAACGTCGGAGACGCCGCTCATGGGTGTATTGCTGACCACCTGTAGCTCAAACATCTGATACCAGCCATGGTTATGGATTAGTTGATTTTAAAGGTTAAGGTATCACGTTTAATCCAATACCTATCCACCTTTAATAAATGGCAAAAAATCGTAGGAAAAATCACAGATTCTGTATCAATTTCTCCATTGCAACGTGTATACTGGTATTGGGTATCACGCGGGAGACCGGAATGGAAATGATCTTCTCGACTGTGGGCGCTACGATGGGGGCGCATATCAATCCTAGGGCCCCGTCCCTCTCTGCACGGACGGCCGCGACTATCGCATCCTCGAGGGTTGCTACCGGGTATTGGTGGACGTTGATCGTCTTGCCGCTGATCTCGATGGTCTTCGGGACGTTCTCCAATGCTGTGGATGCCGCTATAATCGCTATGAAGCGGGAATCGGCCGGTTTGGAAAGGATCCTTATGGCCTTGATGACCTCGCGGACGGTCCTGAGATTGGGTTCCCTGTCGCCGTCCATCACCTTGTACAGCGTGCTCTGGGAGACGCCGGACTTCTGGCAGAACTCGTTGAGGGTCATGTGGAGCTCCTCGTCGAGGATATTGCGGAACGCGGTACGGAATCCGCCCTCCTCCCTGAGCATCCCGGTTATGAGGTCGTCGACTGTCATGTTCTTTCTTTCACGTAATCGGCAGCGTTGAGACCTGCCACGCAGCCCTGCCCTACGGCCTTGGCCAGCTGCCAGGGTTTGCCTGTGATATCCCCGCATGCGAAGACGCCTGGCACTTCTGTCCTGCAGCCCGAATCCACCTTGATGGTATCGTCCATCTCGGGCATCACATCGAGATCCATGGCGATGTCGGCGGCGGACTTCGCACCGAGCTCTATGAACACCCCATCCGTCGGGATGACGGTGCCGTCGGTCAGGGTTATGGATTCCACCTTGTCGGTCCCGTCTATGGACACGGGCTTGTTGGTATAGAGCCTGACGCCTGCGTCCAAGGCCTTCGTCACCAGGGATTCGTTGGCCGTCAGGTCCCATGCCACCCAAGATGTCTCCGATGCATAGGATGTCATCATTGCGGCGGATACGGCGGCCTCTGATTCGTTTCCGACCAGGACGACCCTGCGTCCCTTGTAGAAGTTGCAGTCGCACACGGCGCAGTAGCTCACGCCTTTCCCGTAGAGCTCCTTCTCTCCCGGGACGGCCAGCTTCTTCCTGGAGATCCCAGTGGCAATGATGACGGCCTTGGATCTTATCTCGGTGCCGTCGTCGGTCCTGAAGACGAAGTCGTCTCCGTCGCGGCCGGAGGACACTATATTCTGGTCCATGAAACCGGCCCCGAATGACCTGGCCTGACCTATCCCTTCTGAGAGGATGAACTCGCCGTCGTTGACGATGCCGAGGTAGTTCTCGATCTCGGTCCCGTGAAGGGAGCTGTTGATCGGCTTCCCTACAACCAGGGTCCTGACCTTCTTGCGGGAGGCGTGGATGGCGGCCTGCACTCCGGCAGGCCCGCTGCCGATGATGAGGATATCGGTTTCCATCTCAGAGCCCGTTGACGTATTCCAGGATGGCTTCCTTGGGTTTGAGTCCGACGGATGTGTCGACGAGGACGTTGTCCTTGAACACGAGGATGGTAGGGATGGCGTTGATGTTGAACCTGACCGCGATGGCCTGGTTCTCGTCGGTGTTCAGCTTGGCTACGCCGACCTTTCCCTTCAGCTCCTCTGCGACCTCCTCGATGATGGGTCCCATCCTCCTGCAGGGTCCGCACCAGGGTGCCCAGCAGTCGATGAGCGCGATCTTGTTCTCTTCCACGAATTTATCGAATGTAGTCTCGTTGAGTTCGGTAACCATGTCGATCACTGAATATCGGATATTGTCCAAGCTAATAAAAGGACCACTCCGGCCCCAGAGCGGGCCGGAGAGGAATGATGGGTTTTATGTCAATCCAGGTCGAACTCGTCGACGACCTTGAGCTTAGGATACTCTCCGATCTTCTTGGGGATGATGTCCAAGTCCCTTCCGTAGAGGTCGGATAGCTCCATATGCAGCAGCTCTATCCTGTCCGCTCCGCGGAAAGCTCCCTTGTTGATCAGCTTGTTCACGGAGTGGTTATGATCCACGACCCTGTTGTCGCTGACTAGATTATCCGCATGTGCCACGATCTTCTCCTCGATGGTCGTTGGCATGTAATCCCCGGGAGGCAGTCCGAGCTCCTCCACGTCGTCCCTGTCCAGACCGGCGCCGGTGTGCTTGCGGACTATGTTGACAATCTCCTTTGGCAATCCGTATTCCTCGACGATCTTCGAACCGAGGTATGCGTGCATGATCGTGTGGTCCTTGGAGCGTCCTATGTCGTGGAGCAAGGCTCCGGCGATGGTGAGGTCCTTGTCGGCGAAATCTATCCAGGAGGCTATCTCCTCCGCCACCGCCCTGACTGTGCAGCAGTGGATGATGACCCTCTTCTTGCATCCCGCATCGATGAGATATTCGATGCATTCGCGATCGGTCGGAATTGACAACGGTCTTCCCCCTCTCGTTGGGCACGACTGTGATCTTGCCGTGGCGGTCCTCGTACAATGCTTTGCCTTCGGTGTAACGGTCCAGGAATATAGCCAGCGCTGCGATCTCCGAATGAGGCTGGTTGCCTACGGAGACATTGAAGTCCGCACGCTCGTAGACCTCGAACGGGACCTTGGAGGCACCGACGATGATCATTATGTCCTCGTCCTTCGGGATCTTCGGCACGGCATCCACCACCTGCTGTCCGTACATCGTGAGATGCACGACCTTCCCATGGAAGTCCTTGGTGGCCTCCTTCCAGGTGACGCCGGTCTTTATGGAATAATCCCCGCCGAAGCGGTCCACCACGCTGCGGACGTTCTCCTCGAGCACGGGATCGTAGGTATCCACGTAGATGCCCTTGGCGCCGAGCGCCCTGGATGACAGGGCCACGTGGGTGGTCACCCTCTTGTCCCTCTCGGGACGGTGGCCTATCCTCATTATCCAAATGTCGCTCATTTCTCTTCTTTGATGAGCTCTATCCTGTGCCCGCGGTAATCCATCTTCACGGATCTGCGGACCAGGCTCTTCAGCATCGTGGACGACAGACCCAGTGTCTCGGCGATATCTCCGGAGAACTTTCCGTCCTTCCCGACCTCGTCAAGGATCTTGGACTCTATCTCGGAGTACTCCTCGTCGCTCATCATGGCGGCCGTGAGGACATCGCTGATCTCGTAGACCGGCCATTGGGCGTTGATGTTGAACGAGGTGTAGTATGTATGGTAGGACTTCTCGGGATAGTTCCCGTCCTTAGAGAGCCAGCGCATCTCCACGAGCTTCATCTTCTCGAAGAAGATTATGGCATCTCTGCCTTCGCGACCGAATTTCTCCTCGATCTCGTCGGCTGTTCTCCATTCCAAGGTCACCTCTTTCAACACCTCTCTTTTGACAGGCGTGTCAACGGACCTGAGCATGGGGACCAGCTCGCTGGGTTCGTTGATGACCTTTATTCTGTTCATAAAACCAGTTAATGGAGTCATATTTATATAATAAAATTGGTAAAAACCGGGGTTGGACCGATTTTTCATACTATTTTTGGAAAGAATGAGCATCAAGTCCGTTCCGCAGGTTTTACCATCGATGACCGTACGGATCGGCTTCCAGGGCGTCATCTGTACATGGAGGATACATCCGATTATAGCCCAATCCAAGCAAATCCTTATTAACGGACTTCCTAATCCACAGAGCATGAAACAGACCAAGGAGCCCGAGCTCAGGTGGCAGTGTCTCAACTGCTACAAGATCTACAAGGGTGCTGAGGGAGAGCAGAAGGCCCTCGACTGCTGCGGTTCCGTCATCCAGGGATGGTGGACGAACTACGGGAAGTGGGGCAAGCAGAACTGGTACGGAAGATGATTCCGTACCTATGCTGAACCTCTCTTCCAACCCAATTTCTTATACATTCTAGTTTGCATTAGGTATATACGATGACAGACGAGAAGGAACCTATCGGCTCGATATCCGAGGAGTTCGCGCTCCTCGAGAGACATATCATGATCCTCAAGACTGTGAAGTACAACCAGCCCATAGGTCTCATCAAGCTGTCCGAGATGACCCAGATACCCAAGCACAAGGTCAGATATTCTTTGAAGCTCCTAGAAAAAGAGGGCATCATCCAGGCGACGCCCAAGGGTGCGGTCGTCACCGGCAAGTACGACGAATTCCTGAAGAACATCTCGGAATACGTCGGCGGGCTGTACTCCAAGGTCGAGGAACTGCTTTCGCAGATATGATCCCGACTATGCGATTCAAATCGCCATAAGGATCGAGCCGATAGCGATAAGGACTATCACCAGGGCGAATGCGAGGATCTGACGGCGGCTCAGGACCATGATATTGAAAAGATGTCTGGATGATAAAAAGTTACATCCTGAATGCGGGTACAATTATGACGAATATTTTTAATATAAGCCCATCATTCCAAGCAATAAGGCCGCTGTAGCTCAGTAGGTAGAGCGTGTGACTGTTAATCACAAGGTCCTCGGTTCAAATCCGTGCGGCGGCGCCATTCTT